>Ga0310696_10010915_pt1 | contig 10391 bp, 9 predicted proteins | sample AusTroGonzalo_MG_4_FD_203885 | JGI IMG/M metagenome (GOLD analysis project Ga0310696, IMG submission 203885) | Bovine rumen microbial communities from tropical cattle in Woodstock, Queensland, Australia - Gonzalo_02 (v2) (version 2) | ecosystem: Host-associated > Mammals > Digestive system >... | reverse complement strand
ACGGGAGCAACAACCAAGGTGAAGGAAATGCATATGAAGGAGAAAACGTGGCACCCGGAGAAGGCGGCAACACTTTGGGAACCACCGATACTGCTGACGAATCCACACTTCACCTCATCGTGGTGGCAAACACCAATGTGAGCGATATCGGCACTGCTTGCCAGAAGGATATGGTCAATCTCAGCAGCGAGTTTGGTGGTATTGCCCGAGTCTTGGGCATGAAATATGACCTCAAGACTATATGGGGACAATCATACAGCAAGGAGAACCTTGCTCAATTGATCCAAAAATTCAATCCCAACCACGACGACGTAGTTGTGTTCGTCTATACAGGTCATGGCTTCCGTTTTGATGACCAGAGCGACTACTACCCCAACATGGACCTCAGCCCGACAAGCTATGATGACCCCATCAAGAATTATGTGGCTGTCAGCGACATCTATAAAGAGTTGGTGGGCAAAGGTGCGCGTCTTAGCCTTGTCTTTAGTGACTGTTGCAACAATGAGGTTGGAGCTACCACTCCATTGGTGAACACCAACACCCTGTTCTCACGTTCCAATAACAATTTCGACGTCAATAAACTGAAACACCTCTTCGTGGATGCCAGCGGTAGTTTGATTGCCACAGCAGCCAGTCCTGGAGAGACATCATGGTGTGGTGTCAATGGTGGTTTCTTCACCTTGAGTCTCCTGGAAAGCTTGCGTAGCCAGGTGAGTGCACTCTCCGCTCAGACACCTGACTGGGAAACCCTTGTAAACAATGCTCTCACAGCTGCCACAGCCAAATCTGAGAACAATCAGAACACGAAAGCACAGCATGGTATGAAAATGATTAGAATTAACAAATAACATAAAAAAGAAAAGAACATGAAAACTATTCTCAAAGTCGCCATTGGCCTCATTCTCGGTATCTTTATCCTCTTTGGTATTGCAACCTGTTTCTTCGATGATGATGAGCAAGAAACTGAAACAACAGAAGAATACTATGACGAAGAGGAAGGTTCCGATTCAGAAGACTATTATGAAAATGAGGAAGGTGCCAGCAACGATGCGAATAACGTCGCACCAGGAGAAGATGGCAGTGCCTACTCTTCATGGGGTGATGGCACTTGTCGTGCTATCAACGCCAAGCAATTCTATCAGTTAGTCGCTTCCAAAAAGAATCACGAGACTTACATCGGCGAGGGGCCATGTGTGGTTGATTTCTGGGCTGACTGGTGTGGCTATTGCAAACAAATTGACCCTTACATGAAAGCATTAGCTAAGAAATACAAGGGCAAGGTGCAGTTCTACAAGGTCAATGCCGATGAAAACGAGGAATTGTTGCAGCTCTATGGCATTGATGGACTCCCCACAATTTTTTTCTGCAATGGCGAAGACATCCAAATGAACAGTGGTGCGCAGTCACAGGCAGAATTTGACAAGATGATTCGTGAAATGTTGTAAGACAATGAAGATTCGATTATTATTCACATTATTAATTAATATCACCATCGTCGCTTTCGCCCAAGAGGGCACGGACACCTTGGATTCATTCTCTGACGCTGAGCAGGAAGCAGAATATCAGTCTTTCTACATCGAAGAGGAGGAGGAAGAGGTGATGGGCAAAGCAATTGTGCAGGGAAACAACACAGGAAAGGTCAATGTCAAACCGACTGAAACCACCAACAGCGCCCCATGCAAGATGTGGGCAATCCTGGTTGCAGACACCTATGACGAAAATATCGGGGAGGATGACAAGTATGACAATCTGGCTCTCAACAAGGAATTGAAAGCCATTGCACAATGTTTGGGTATCGAAGTGAGCATCACCAACATCACCGCCAACAGAGCATACGACAAGCGCAATCTCGCCAATGCCATCGCCAACCTGCGACCCGCCAAGAACGACATCGTCTTCTTCTGTTTCAATGGGCACGGATTCCGTTGGGATGACCAGAAGGACATGTATCCCAACATCTGCATGATTGGTCCGAATGACGAGGTCTATGGCCATTATGTGGCAACCACCGACATCTACAATGCCATTAAAGCCAAGGGAGCTCGCCTCAATGTGGTTATCACTGACTGTTGCAATTCCAAACTCGGCGAATATGCGCCTCGTCAGAAGGATAACACGCTTTACAGCCGTACCAACACACGAGTGAGCAAGAAGCGCATGCAGGAGCTTTTCTTAGGAGCTAAAGGAGTTATCCTCGCCACCGCTGCCAAACCTGGTGAATATGCATGGTCTTTTGATGGAACAGGTAGTGCCTTCACACAATCCTTTATTGCTCAACTGCGTAAAGAGGCAAGCACGAACCAAACAGATTCTCCTAATTGGCAACGACTCATTGACAACGCCATTGAATCTGCGAGAAAGAAAACCACTTCTTGCGAGAACACCCAGCATGGCATGCGCTACATGAGCATCACCAAACAATAAAAACATTTATATCCCAACAACATGGACAAATTCTTCACCAACAACACATTCGTCATTGACGAGAAAATCGCCGCATTCAAGCTCTCCAATGCTTATAAAGTATATAATGGGGAGGGACAAGAAATTGGTGCCATTCAGGAGCACAAATCATTTATGCGCATCATGCTTGGTCTTTTCCTGAGCGATAGCATGCTACCGTTTGAGCTGAACATTCTCAACATGGATGGCAAGCGTATCGCCCAACTGAAGCGTGGCTTAACCTTGTTCATGTCAAGGGTACAAATCTATAATGAAGCTGGTGCACCTATCGGTTCTTTCAAGCAGAAATTCACGTTGCTAAAGCCCAAATTCACCCTTCTCAACAATCTTGGGAAGGAAATCGCCGCCATCAAGGGGGATTGGAAGGCTTGGAATTTCGAAATCACCGATGCCACCGATCAGAAAATCGGCACAGTGGATAAGAAATGGAATGGTATGGCAAAAGAATTATTCACCACCGCAGATAAATATGCTGTGAACATCGAGTCAACCTTGACCGATGAGAACACACGCATTGCCGTTGCATCAGTTGCTGCAGCGATTGATATGATTCTGAAAGAGGGTGCGTAATAGATGCCAAACACAGGGAACAATCAGAGACGTTCCAATTCATCTATAATATCCTTGGCTACCTCCTCCTTTGTCTTGAGGGGGTAGTCTTTTTTGTTTTCAGGGGTGATGATCGTGATTTTATTCGTATCTGTACGGAAACCTGCCCCTTCATCTTTCAGGCTGTTTAGCACGATGAAATCGAAGTTTTTCTTCTTCAACTTTGCCTGAGCATTTGATTCTTCATCATTGGTCTCAAGGGCAAATCCCACCAATGTCTGACCCGGTTTCTTCATCTGACCCAACGAAGCAGCGATGTCAGGATTCGGCTTCAAGCGGATTACCATCTCATCACTAGTCCGTTTAATCTTCTGTTCTGCCACCACTTCTGGCGCAAAATCAGCCACAGCAGCACACAAAATAGCCGAATCCATCGAAGGATACAACTTCTTGCATTCTCCAAACATCTCTTGGGCACTCTCCACATTGATGCGGTGAATATTTGGATGATTTACTTGCATTGAAGAAGAAACGGGGCCACAAACCAGCTCCACTTGGGCACCTCGGTTGGCACACTCATTCGCCAACGCAAACCCCATCTTACCCGATGAATAGTTGCCGATGAAACGGACTGGGTCAATCTTCTCGTAAGTGGGACCTGCGGTAATGAGCACTTTCTTCCCCTTGAGGCTATCTTGCTGAGCAAAGAATTGTTCGAGACGGGCTACAATATTCTCCGGTTCTTCCATCCTTCCTTTACCTTCCAGTTTCGAAGCCAAGAAACCCGTACCGGGTTCTATGATATGATTGCCATACGACTGTAAAGTCTTCAGATTATTTTGCGTAGATGGATGGGCATACATATCCAAATCCATAGCTGGAGCAATGAAAACAGGGGCTTTCATCGACAAATAAGTCGTGATGAGCATATTATCCGCCACACCATTAGCCATTTTGCCAATGGTGGAAGCTGTAGCTGGGGCTATCAGCATCGCGTCTGCCCACAAGCCTAAATCCACATGAGAATGCCATGTACCATCACGCTGAGCAAAAAATTCACTGATAACAGGCTTGCTGGTGAGTGCCGAGAGAGTGATGGGGGTGATGAACTCCTTACCTGCTGGAGTGATAACCACCTGAACCTCCGCCCCCTTCTTAATCAGTTGGCGGATGATGAGGCACGACTTATACGCAGCGATGCTGCCCGTGATACCAAGTACTATTTTCTTGCCCTGCAACATGATGATTTTAGTCTTTGAGCATCATCGGCATCAGCAACATGATGAGGTCTTCGTTCTCATCCTGTTCTGCTGGTGTGATGACACCTGCACGACTTGGATCGGCAAGTTCCAGCACGATATCGTTGCTGGTGATGCTATTGAGCACGTCAATCAGGAATGGGCCGTTGAATCCGATGCTCATAGCTGTACCATCGTAGTCGCACATCAAATGCTCTTCTGCCGATGTAGAGAAATCCAAATCCTGTGAAGAAACCGTCAATGTCCCCCTTTCCACATGAATCTTAATGAGAGAACTGCTTTGGCTTGCAAACACACCCACACGACGTAAAGCACTGATGAAAGCCATACGGTCAGCGGTCACACGGAAAGGATTATCTGTTGGAATGACAGAATTATAATTGGGATAACGACCTTCTATTAGACGGCAGCTGATGACATAATCCGTCAACGTGATCTCCGCATTACGGTCATCGAAACAAACCACCGCATCGCCCTCAGCTTTTGGAAGCACCGTCTTCAAAAGCAAAGCAGGCTTCTTGGGCAGAATGAAAGCAGATGGTTCATCCACATGAGCAGAGAACACACGGTTGCGCACCAACTTATGGCCATCACTTGCCACAAACGTGATGCTATCCTGTGTCATATCGAAATAAACGCCATTCATCTGTGGACGGAGTTCATCGTCTGCAGCAGCGAAAAGGCTACGGCTGATGCCATTGAGCATCACCTGAGAGTCAATGGAAAGACGACGAGAGCCTTCATTCACACTATTGGGAATAGGGAACTCATAGCCATTCTGTCCTATGAGATTATATTTACCATTCTGGTAGTTGATCTCTATCGCAAACGTATTCGGATCCACCTGGAACGAAATAGGCTGCTCGGAAATCTCCTTCACCGAACTGATGAGTTGCTTCGCACCAATGGCAAACTTGCCCTCACCATCTGCGTCAGTGACTTCCACTGTTGTCACCATCGTTGTCTCGCTGTCCGATGCGGTCATCTTCAACACTCCATCAGCGAGTTCAAAAAGAATACAATCGAGTATCGGCAGAGCATTCTTTGAGCTCTGTACTCGGCTTATCGTCTGCAAGCGATTGCTGAGACTGGTACTTGAAACATTAAATCTCATGGTCAAAAAACTTTATTTGAACACAAAGTTATGGAGAAGTTTTGACAATACAAAAAAAAAGCGTAATTTTGTGGCTGATTTTATAATTATGTAACATAATACACTAAAAAATATGGAATTTACAGGAAGAATTATCAAGGCGCTTGATCAACGCACTGGCGTTTCAAGCAGAACTGGCAACCCTTGGAAGATGCAAGACTTCGTGATTGAGGAGACCATGGGACAGTTCCCCAAGAGAATGGTATTTAACGTGTTTGGCGAAGACAATCTCAATCGCTTCAACCTTCAGGAAGGTCAGGAGGTGACAGTTTCCTTCGACATCAATGCCCGTGAATACAATGGACGTTGGTACAATGATGTACGTGCTTGGAATGTAGTGGCAGCAACGCCCGCAGCTCCTATTGATGCACAGCCTGCTGATGCACAGCCACAAGCTGCTCCTTTCCCACCAGCAGACCAAGCTCCTGCACAGAACGCATTCGAGGCAGCTCCAGACGATTCAAGCGACCTGCCTTTCTAATCTCTTTTACACGAAGAGGCAGAAAAAGGGGTTGTGTTCCAAAAAGACACAGCCCCTTTTTATATTTGATCCCAACGAATCGTTCTTTTCTCTGTTTCTTATTCCCAGTAAAGCTTTTGGCTATTGACGTCCCATTTGTGATCTTTCGGGAAGTCGTCACCTTCCCAAGCCTTCTTGCTTGTCCACTTCTCGGCAGGTTCCGTCCAGAAAGGAGAAGTCTCAGGCAAGCCCAAAGGCAAGAATGCCAAACTTGTCATATAAAGCGAACCGTTATTCGTGTACCAGTCTGCCACATTCGGATGAGGTCCCACAAAACCGATGGTGAGAAAACCACCTTCGTTGAAATTCTTACTCATCACTTTTGCTTTCTTTTCTGGATTCTCCAAGCTTCCATAGAACATCCTGTTGGCAACAGCAGTGAGCGCCGCTCGCACTTGTCCGTGATGAAGTTCCTGAGGCAGCTGTTGACGCCAAGCCAGTTGAGCCAAAGGTTGCATGGTTGCCATACGGTAAGGGATGCTTCTTCCCACCACAGGGAATGTGCCTTCTGGGGAAATCAAACGTTCCAAGATGACAGCCCACTTCTGCATTCGTTTCGTCACTTCCTGCAATCGGTTCTTGGCACTTCTCGTCTTCTCATTGGTCTTACTGAAAACCAGATAAGTGTCATTGGGGCGTTTGGCGGCAATCATCTCCAGACACTCCATATACATGGGCTGGATGACAAATGAATTGTAGTAGTCGAAAGCAAAGGAAGGTCCATCGCTATAAATTCCGTCGCCAATATACCATTCTTCCACCTTTGCCAGACCCATCTTGATGCGGTAATCATCACAGGATGCACCCACATACATCAAGAAACTCTCCTCCATTGCCACAAAAAGCAGCCAATTCGTATAGGGAGGATCATATTTGCGCAGTTTCTGTATTTCCTGGATATAAAGGTCTTTCGTTTCTTTGGGGAGAGGCACCCAGAGCGAGTCAAAACCACGATACAGACCTTCCACCACATAGGCAGCATCCACCAACGTCTGTCCTCCATTCTCCCATCCTAAACGGTCAGGTGATTGTGGGTCAACGGCATTGATGATTGCCTGTCGTGTCCATTCACGCAGTTGCTTGCGTTTAGCACTTTCTGGAGTATCGTCATCAGGCAAGTTTAACCAGGGCGCCAATCCTGCCAGCAAACGTCCGAATGCCTCCATATATGCCACCTTCTTGTCACGATTGTCCCATGTAGGCGAGAGTTCCAGATTCTTGTTGCCGCCCGTCGTGTCCATCACCTGCTGCAGTTTTCCCTCCGCCATGTTCTTCATGACAGGTTCAGCCATTTGGTACATGATATCCACCCACACCTCACGGTCAGTTTTCCGCTGACCCTTTGAAGAAGCGAACATGCCCAGCACAGAGCCAAGCAACAACAAGGTCATAAAGGCTCGTATCCGCATAAATAGTATCTTTTGTGTTGTTAATTAGTTGTATCTTGCAAATTCAGTGACGAGGTCACCATTCATCAGCACAAGGCTGTCCGTCGTCAGTTGCATGATTTCAAACGTATCAACGACGGCAGGACTCTCTTCTCCCAGTTTTCGTGGCGAATGGAGCAGCAATAAACCATCCTTCACTTCCCACGAATCATAGTCAACCGACATGTTATAAGTGGAAGCACGTCCTTCCGAGTCCAATTCAAGACTCTGCTCCCTGCCATCAGCTCCTCGTTGTGACCAGATATGCTGCAAGGATGTGAGGTTCACTGCCACAGAAGCAAACACATCGTCTTTCGTGACATTGTAAATCACCTCCAGTTCATCTCCCACAACGAGTCCACCCATCACATCCTGTCCGCTCTTATTGATATATAACGTGTCACCATCATCACTGATAAATTCTATGACATTCATCGACGAGCCATCGCCAATGATTCCATGTGCTTCGCGGATATTGGGCATATCATGAACAGGCACCACCGTCACCTCTGGTGTCTGTGCAGGGTTCTTCTTCTCATCACAAGATAGCAGCAGCAAAGCAGCGAGTGCCATCAGCATTACATTTATTCTCTTCATGGTTATTCCATTTATAGTTTTGTAGGGCAAAGGTAGTGTAATTTAAAGACAATACAAAATAAAAAAGAAAAAAAGCGTTGCAGAGCCTCTTCCACAACGCTTTTTCTATCTATGAATGTGTCTCTTACACTAAATGACGAATCAATTCCTCCTTGTCACCGCAAAGCATGTCGATGACAGGAATCTCAATCATCGTGTAAGCACCTGGCTGCTGTTTCAGGGAAGCACGAGCCACGTTGACCAGCACCTGAGCCGTCAAAGCAGGGTTGTTGATCTTCATGTCGAACTCAAACAGCTGGTTGTGCGTCTTGCCTGAAACACCCTTGCGTACCAGATTCACACCATGACCTACATCGTTGAGGGCATCCACACAAGGAACCTGCTGCACATGTGTCTCATCATTCACAAAGTAAGGATCAGCCTTGATGGCAGCCTCCACAGTCTTGAAGTCTGCACCTTCCTCCAGTTCCACATACACCATACGGCGATGAATACCTGTACCTACAGGAATTGTCATAGACAATGCGTCCTTCACACCAGCAATGGCGCGAACAGCCACAGAGTGACCCATAGAACGACCAGGACCGAAGTTAGTGTAGCTGACACCCTTGGGGGCAAGGCTCTCCATCAAAGAACGAACGATCGAGTCAGAACCTGGATCCCAACCTGCAGAAATGATAGACACAGCATTGTTCGCTTTAGCCACAGCATCGAGTGAACGACGGAGGTCAACAATCTGGGTGTGTATGTCAAATGAGTCCACCGTGTTGATGCCGAGTGCGAGGCACTGCTTTGCGTACTCCTCCACCTTACGAGTAGGAGTGGCAAGAATCGCCACCTGCACATCCTTCAACTCAGTGATGTTCTTTACGACAGGATAATTAGCGAGTTCGGCTGGCTTGTTAGCCTCTCCATTGCGACGAACCACGCCCACGCACTCCACATCCTGTGAAGCCTCGATAGCCTCAAGTGCGTACTTTCCGATGTTGCCATATCCAACAATGGCTGCACGAATCTTATTCATAATGTTGTGTTGTTTTTAAGAAAGAGGGCAGCAACGTGCATGTTGCTGCCCCATTTTCTTTATTCTTTATTTTGAATTTTCCGATTCACTTTCTTCAGCCTCCTTGATGCGGGCACCCATCACGAGGTATGCCGTAGGAGCTGCGATGAAGAGTGAAGAACTTGTACCGATAATGACACCCAGCATCATGGCGAAGGCAAAAGCACGGATGCTGTCACCACCGAGCACGAAGATCACCAACAGCACGATGAATGTAGAAACAGACGTGTTGATGGTACGAGCGAGGGTGCTGTTCAATGCATCGTTGAAGATGCGCTGACGGTCACGGTTTGGATAGTTCTTGAACACTTCACGGATACGGTCGAAGATGACCACCTTGTCGTTGATAGAGTAACCAATCACCGTCAAGATAGCACCAATGAACGTCTGGTCAACTTCCAGTGAGAAGCCAATCCAACCGTAGCAGAGTGAGAACATACCGATCACGAGCAAGGTATCGAGCGTCAAAGCCACGATAGAGCCCACTGAGTATGCCACGTTGCGGAAACGGATAAGGATATAGACGAAGATGACCACAATGGCGAAGAGCACTGACAAGATGGCACCGCGCAAGATATCAGATGCAATGGCAGGACCCACCTTCTGAGAAGAAACGATGGAACCGCCGGCACGGTTATCACGGTCGAGGAATGCCTCTTCCGATACAGCCTTGTCCACCATGCCGCCATCCACGAATGCCTGATAGAGCAGGGTTTCAATCTGAGCATCAGCAGCAGAGCTGTTGTCCTCAATGTTGAAGTTCGTAGATACGCGTACATTGTTACCCTCTGTACCGATGGCAATCACTGTTACATTGATCGCCTCACCAGATGGGTTGTTCGCCTCAAACTGCTTCACGATGGCAGCCTTCACAGCTTCAGGTTCAACCTGCTTCACAAATTCCACCTTGTAGTTGCGACCACCTGTGAAGTCGATTGACTGGCTCAAACCACGGATTCCGAAGCTAGCAAGTACAATCACGAGGAAGATACCGAAGGCGATGAACGACTTCTTGTAGTTACCCATGAAATTGAACTTCGTATCCTTCATCATGTTCTGAGAGAACTTCGTGGTGAACTTCAGGTCTTGCCACTTGCCGCGGTTGAGGAAGTGCTCATAAGCGATACGAGTCAACCACACAGCGGTGAAGAATGAGCAGACGATACCGATGATCAGGGTTGTTGCGAAACCCTTGATAGGACCAGTACCGAAGTTATAGAGGATGACACCCGTGAGGATGGTCGTCACGTTTGAGTCGAAGATGGCTGAGAATGCGTTGCTGTAACCAGCTGCCACAGCGGCACTGATATTCTTGCCTCCACGCATCTCCTCCTTCGTGCGCTCATAGATCAGCACGTTG
>Ga0310696_10010913_pt1 | contig 10391 bp, 6 predicted proteins | sample AusTroGonzalo_MG_4_FD_203885 | JGI IMG/M metagenome (GOLD analysis project Ga0310696, IMG submission 203885) | Bovine rumen microbial communities from tropical cattle in Woodstock, Queensland, Australia - Gonzalo_02 (v2) (version 2) | ecosystem: Host-associated > Mammals > Digestive system >... | reverse complement strand
ACAAACATAGTGATTTAGGATTTGGCCCAGATTATGGTGTTCGCGTGCAAGACCAATGGGATCGTGGTTTTATCGGCTTCGACTTTGATCAGGTGGTAGGTGAAGATGTCTATAACAAGATCAACGTGGTTTATGGAGAAGGCGGCAAGATTTTAAGCTACGACATTGACTATGCGAAGTACAGCTATAGTCCTGCTGGAAACTCCCAGTATATGGCAGTTGAGACGGATATCACAGATCGTTTTAATCTCGAAAATCCTTGGGGCAAAAATAATGGAGAGACTGCTAGTTTAAATAATAACAGTATTATTGTTTATAATGGTAAACAATGGGGCGGAATAGCCACTTGGGTAGGAGGTAGCTGGGCAGATTATGGCATGATGGTCGTTGAGTTTGCTGAGCCCACATCAATCAAGACACAGATACTTATTCAACGCGAAGGCGGTGAATACACATCTCAGGCAGAGGCAGGTTCAACAAAACTTATACTCGACTTTAATGGAAAGGATATGAGTGGCATCACTAATGTTGCCATACAGCCAGCAGACAATGGTACCATTTATATTAAGAAGATTTACCTGTTAAAACCAGAGAGTTTCAACACCGACCAGTACATCATGAATGGCGAGGATAAGGTGCCCTTGCTCAGTTCTGATAAGAACCAGTATTGCGGTGAACGTGTATATTTGGCAGAAACAGACGTGAAAACTGTTTTAAAAAATCAGCAATGTGTCATCAAGTCAAAGATTGACGAAATGGTTGCAGATGGCTGGTTACCCGTTAATAGCAGTAACTTAAGAGAGTGGGTAAAAGTCGGCGGTGGTGCTGACGGTTACTACTCTGACTGGATTGTTACAATTTCCAACGCCAAATCATATCGTGACAATCCACCACCCAGCAATGACACTGAGATTGTTGTAATCGCAGAGGATTTGACCATTGACGATGCAATTCCTGACTTCGACTTCAACGACGTAGTATTCAAGGTGAAGTGGAACAAGACTGCTAATACCGTAAATGTTGAGTTACTGGCTGCTGGTGGCACACTGCCTCTCTACATTGGTGGTACAGATGGCGTATTTACCGACGGAGTGGAAGTTCACGCTAAGTTTGCAGAAGTGAACCCAGATAAGGTGATTACCACAGGTACGATGATCAATACGTGGGCAGGCAGACACACTGAGTATAAGACGCCGACCTTCGAGGTGACAAACTTCAATCACTCTGCTACAACGATCGGTGAGATAGCTGCCAGCATCAAGGTCGCAGTGAAGAAGTATGATGCGCTTCATGAACTTGTGGCTCCCGAAGGCCATGTGCCCACAAAGATTGCCGTTAAGACAGACTTTGTTACAGACCCGAATATGGGTTGGTGCGACGAGCGTCAGGATATCGACGATAAATACAATGTGGATGGTACACCTTTGTTCAAGAATTATGTGATAGGTACCCTTGACGACAATTGGTATCGACAAATTCATCCGCTCAACAATGAATAATTATTTCATCAAGTACTTAAATACTAATCCGAGAGGGGGGTGTCTGCGAGAGCAGATGCCCCCTAATTTTTGGAATTTTATTTGGTTTTTCGCTCGATTTGCAACTCTGAGACTTCGTCTCGAAGATAGGCAGCATCTCGGAAATGAAAAATAAACATTCATTTATTTTGCATTTCGCTCGATTTACACTATCTTTGCAGCCTGTATGGTATTGAATTATATTTGGATTGCATTTTTCATCATCGCATTCGTGATTGCGCTGGTGAAATTGGTGTTTTGGGGAGACTTTGAGGTGTTCCCCGCTATGATGGATTCGACATTTTCTTCGTCGAAAACTGCGTTTGAAATCTCGTTAGGACTGACAGGCGTTTTGTCGCTCTGGTTGGGTATCATGAAGATTGGCGAGAAAGGTGGTATCGTGAACGTGCTGGCCCGATTGCTGAGTCCTGTTTTCGTGAAGTTGTTCCCTGACATTCCGAAGGGTCACCCAGTGACGGGCTCCATCTTTATGAACATCGCAGCTAACATGCTGGGCCTTGACAATGCAGCTACGCCTTTGGGCCTGAAGGCGATGGAACAGTTGCAGGAGTTGAATACCAAGAAGGATACAGCTTCGAACCCGATGATCATGTTCCTCGTGCTGAACACCAGCGGACTGACGCTGATACCTATTTCTATATTAGTATATCGCGCCCAACTCGGTGCAGCACAGCCTACGGATATCTTTATTCCCATCCTGTTGGCCACGTTCTTTTCGACGTTGGCAGGCATCATTGTTACGAGTCTTTTCCAGAAGATCAATTTGCTGAATCGTACGATGCTGCTGACTTTAGGAGGTGCAGCCCTGCTGGTAGCCGCTATCATCTGGGGCTTCGGACAGCTCGACTCCGTGCTGATGAACAAGGTAAGCACCTCGACAGCCAACATCCTGCTGATGACGATTATCATTGTCTTTATCTTGGCTGGTGTCAGAAAGAAGGTGAATGTGTATGACGCCTTCATCGAGGGAGCGAAAGACGGCTTTACAACGGCTGTGCGCATCATCCCCTATCTGGTGGCTATCCTCGTGGGCATCGGTGTTTTCAGAGCCTCGGGTGCTATGGATATGCTCATCAATGGCATCGAGTGGACGGTAGCTGCAGTAGGTGGCGATACTGACTTTGTGGGTGCTTTGCCTACGGCTCTAATGAAACCTCTCTCAGGCAGTGGGGCTCGAGGCATGATGGTAGATGCGATGACCACCTACGGTGCAGACTCGTTTATTGGTCGTCTGAGTTGTATCTTCCAAGGCTCGACGGATACCACCTTCTATATCCTCGCTGTCTATTTCGGTAGTGTGGGCATTGTGAAGACTCGTCATGCTGTGACCTGCGGACTTTTAGCTGATCTCGCTGGCATCATCGCAGCCATCGCAATAGCATACCTGTTCTTTGGATGAAATTGAAAATTGAAAATTGAAAATTGAAAAATTGAAGATTGAGGATTGAAGTCATGGCGAATCTGAAATCACTTTTCAAAGATACGGCCATATACGGTCTTTCGAGCATCGTAGGCAGGTTTCTGAACTACCTACTGGTACCCCTCTATACCCACTACATGCCCAAAGCCTCTGGCGATTACGGCATTAGCACCAATGTCTATGCCTATACAGCACTGATCCTGGTATTGCTGACGTTTGGTATGGAGACAACCCTGTTCCGTTTTGCCAACGATGAGCGCACCAAACCCGACACGGTATTCTCAACGGCTTTCGCCACTATAGGTTCGCTGACGCTGGTTTTTCTGCTGCTCATATTCGGATTTATCAGTCCCATCAGCAATGCACTTGGCTATGCAGAGCATCCTGACTATCTGCTAATGATGGCAGTGGTAGTGGCCCTTGACGCCATTCAAGCCATGCCCTTCTGCTATCTGCGATTCCAGAAGCGGCCCATCCGTTTTGCTTCGCTGAAGATGCTGTTCATCCTGCTGAACATTGTGATGAACGTGATCTACTTTGTACTGTTGGGCAAGACTTCAGTGTTCTACGTGTTCTTCATTAACCTACTTTGCACAGGCCTTATTACCTTCTTTTTTATTCCGGACCTCTTTAAGATTAATTGGAAGTTTGATGGCAGCTTATTGAAGCAGATGCTCAGCTACTCGTGGCCAATCCTGATCTTAGGTATTGCAGGTATTCTGAACCAGGTAGCCGATAAGATCATCTTCCCACTGGTATATCCTGACGAGGCTGATGCCAACGTGCAATTGGGTGTATATGGCTCTTGCGTGAAGATTGCAATGATTATGGCGATGATTACGCAGGCCTTCCGCTATGCCTACGAGCCCATTGTGTTTGCCAAGAACAAGGAGGCTGACAAGACAGAATACTATGCCTCGGCTATGAAGTTCTTTATCATCTTCACGTTATTGGCCTTCCTCGTTGTGATGGGGTGGATGCCAGTGCTGCAATATATTATAGGTGAAGACTATCGTGAGGGACTGGGTGTGGTGCCTATCGTAATGATGGCAGAGATCTTTATGGGTATCTATTTCAACCTGTCGTTCTGGTATAAACTCATCGACAAGACCATCTATGGCGCCTGGTTCTCGTTGGCTGGATGTGCCGTACTTTTAGCCGTAAATATCATCTTTATCCCCAAGATCGGCTACTGGGCCTGTGCCTGGGGAGGACTGGCCGGCTATTTCACCTCGATGACGCTCAGCTATTTCGTGGGGCAGAAGAAGAATCCCATCCCCTATCCTATCAGGAGTATCATCATTTACTTCATTTCCTCTATGGCACTATTTGGCATGATGAAGTGGTTCGCCAGTAATACGGATTGGCCAGAATGGGTCCTGTTCCTCATCAATAATTTCCTGATCTGTGGTTTCATATTCAGAATCATCAGAACCGACCTTCCACTAAGCCAAATACCCATTATTGGCAAGAAATTCAAAAAAACAAAATAAGATATGAAGAAACTATTGTTTACGTTATTGGCCACTTGTGCCCTGACATCAGTGAAAGCAGATGAGGGTATGTGGACGCTTTACAACCTGCCAAATGCTGTCTATGAGACTATGCGGATGGAGAACTATGAGTTGCCTTACGGAGCCTTGTATCAGGGCGACGACGCCATCAAGAACTGCGTAGTAAACTTTGGCGGCTATTGCTCTGGTGTGGTGGTATCACCTGACGGACTCGTGTTCACCAACCACCATTGCGGTTTCGAGGCCATCCGCTCGCACTCTACCGTGGAGCACGACTATATGCTCAATGGCTTCGTGTCGAACAGCTTCGAGGAGGAACTGCCGAATAAGGATCTTTTCGTCTCATTCATGGTGGAGCAGAAGGATATCACCGCCATGCTCGATTCCATGGGTATCAACCAGATGAACGCTGACGCTCGCTACTTGTTCCTCGACTCCTTAGAGAATGCCATGCTGAAGGATATCGAAAAGCAGGATTCTACGCTGCGAGTAGAAATCAAGCCCTTCTACGAGGGAAATCAGTACTATCTGACCACCTATCGCGACTATAATGATGTACGCTTGGTGTTTGCCCTGCCTAAGTCGATGGGTAAGTTTGGTGGTGAGACAGACAACTGGATGTGGCCTCGTCAGACATGCGACTTCAGCGTGTTCCGCATCTACGTGGATCCCAAGACGGGTGGTCCTGCGAAGTATTCGAAGGACAATGTACCCATGAAACCCAAGAAATGGGCGCCTGTTTCGCTACAAGGCTATGTGCCTGGCTCGTTCTCGATGACCATCGGTTATCCTGGTAGCACCAGCCGTTACCTGTCGAGCTATGGCATCAAAGAGCGTCGTGATGCCCAGAACACCCCGATGTATCAGACGCGAGAGGTAAAGCAAGCCATCATGCTCCGACACATGAGAGCCGACGAAGCTGTGCGCATCAAGTACGACTCGAAATACGCCAGCAGCTCAAACTACTGGAAGAACTCCATTGGTATGAACAAATGTATCGACAGCATCGGACTGATTCAGCAGAAAGCACAGTTCGAGCAGAAGATCCGTCAGTGGCAGGACTCGACAGGTTTCCTGAAGGGTAAGCTCGATTTCGATCAGTTGGATCGTCTCTACCAGAAGCGTTTTGCTGCAGCTCGTGCCCTCACTTTCTACAGCGAAACCTTCGGACGCAGGAATACCGACGAGATGACGCGTCGTGCCCTTCGTGTACAGAATGGCGCCATCGTTAACGGCAAGGAAGGCAAGCCCAAGACCTATTATATCGAGTTCAAAGATAATAGCGATACATGGGACTACGATACGGATCGTGAGATTATCGCTGCCCTGCTGAAGCACTATCGTGAGAAGGTGGAAATTAAGTATCAACCTGACTTCTACAACGTGATTGATCACGACTTCAAAGGCAACTATCAGAAGTTTGTGGATTATCTCTATAAGAAGTCGAAACTGATGAAGAGCGATAAAAAGATCTACATCAACAAGAAGAGTTATCACAAGGATCCTGGTGTGGTGTATGGCGAGAGTGTAAAGAGTGCTCAGGCTGACATTGTACTCGATCTGGAAGCTGTTTCTGACAGCATCGATATCTTAGAGCGCTACCTCTGTGCCGCCAAACTGCGCATGGAGGAGGATATGCCCAACTACAGTGACGCCAACTTCACCATGCGACTCAGCTACGGACAGGTGGGCGAGTATCTGTTAGGAGGCAAACCCTCAGGCTACTATACCAGTGCTGAGAGTATTGTGGAGAAGATGAACAAGGCCAGCGAGAACATCGAGTATGAGGCAGAGCCCATCATGAAGGAACTGCTCTCAAAGCAGGACTACGGCAAATATACTGATAAGACCACAGGTAAACTGCACCTCTGCTTCCTGTCGAACAATGATATCACAGGCGGTAACTCAGGTTCCCCGATGTTCAATGGCAAGGGCGAACTCATTGGTCTGGCCTTCGACGGCAACTGGGATTCACTGAGTTCTGATATCTTCTTCGACTCTCAACTGGCTCGCTGCATCGGTGTTGATATCCGCTATGTGCTCTATATGATGGAGAGTTGGGGCAAAGCCGATCGTCTGTTGAAAGAGATTAATGCGAAGTAAAGACCTTAATATTTGTTTTTTATGCAATACAAATTTAGATATCTGCTGTTGCTTACAGTAGTGGCGTTGGTGGTTTCTTGTGAGAAAGAAAAGACCTTCACCACTGTACCCAGCATACCACCAGAGGAACAACCTGAGGAGCCTCAAGAAGAAGAGCAGAGGGTGGCTGAATTCTCACCCCTCCATGTAGAAGGGCGTTGGTTTGTGAATAAGGAGGGTGTTCGTCGCAACCTGCATGGTTTTGCCCAGACCTATAGTCCCTGGTTCAATGAACAGGGATCCAAGTGGAGTAACTATGAAGTTGACAAATGTCTGAACTACAACCAAGGGTTGATAGACGATATGATCAAACAAGGTTGGAAGATGGACTTTGTGCGTATGCACATGGATCCCTACTGGAGCAATAAACCCGGTGTGCAAACGACGGGTGAGAACGATATTTCGGCTTTCGACTTTGAGCGCTTTAAGCAGTATCTCGACGAGGTGTTTATCCCCATGGCCGAGTATATCATTAATAAAAAGATGTATGTGGTGATGCGTCCGCCTGGCGTTTGTCCTGAGCAGATTTCCGTCGGAGGGACTTATCATGAGTATCTGAAACAGGTGTGGACATACGTTGCTTCTCATTCGAAGCTGAGAAACAATGGTTATGTGATGTTCGAACTCTGCAACGAGCCAGTTCAGATATGCGACGATAACGGCAAAGCCATTGACAACTGGAATGGTTCGACGTTTGATGCACGTGGAAAACAGATTACCAAGTTCATGCAGGAGATCGTCGATGAAATGCGGAAATACTGTGATAACATCCTGTTGATCCCTGGTTTGCACTACCAGATGTTATACAGTACTTTCGAGAAATATCCCGTCAAAGGCAAGAATATCGGCTATGCCGTACACTGCTATCCAGGCTGGTACAACAGTGGTTACGACAGCGAGGTCGATGTGGTCTATGACAAATTTAAGGCAAGCTGGGACAACGAGATCATGCCTATTGGTCGCAAAGCCCCCATCGTTGTCACTGAGATGGACTGGGCGCCTGCTGAATACAACGCCTCATGGGGCAAGGCCATCACCGGCGTAGCTGGCGGAAACGGTTTCGGCGCCAACTTCATGAAGGTGTGCGACGAGAGTTGTAACATCAGTTGGCTGTTGTTTACTGGTCCCGAATGGTTGGCCAAATACGACGATAAAGCCGCTGACAGCCACACCTTCCTGACAGATCCAGAGGCCTGTCCACGACCTATCTATCGGAAGTATCTGGAGTATGCCACACCAGAGTACATTGCCAAAATCAATGCAGCGGGTTATGGTGAATAAACAATAGAAAAAGCCTCGCGATCTGCGAGGCTTTTTCTATTTCTTCTTTTTTCGAGGTTTGCGCATAGCCCAACCTTCTTCTTTCCTGTTGGACTTCTGTGGCTTTCCACCCTCATCAGCATCATTGCAGCGCACTGTGCGACCTTTATAGCGGATGCCTGATAGTTGAATCATGACTTTCTTGGCATCCTTCTCAGGCACCTCGAAATACGAAATGGTGTCGAGCAGATCGATATGTCCCACCTCCTGACGACCACCCACAAAACGATTCAGTGTCTGCATCAGTTCTCCAGGATAGAACCCATCGCGCTTACCTAAATTGATAAAGAGTCGGCGATAGCCTTTGGCTGCTTTGTTTTGTACTTTTTGCTTATCGCTCTGAGGTTTCCGCTCCTTCTTCTCGGGCACTACCGCCTCAAGTTCTGGTGCTTCAGCATAATAAGCCAGGAATTTACCAAACTCCAAAGACACGATTTTCTTGATGAGTTCCTCTTTATCGATATACTCAAAATAGCGGTTAATATCCTGCATGAAAGGAGCAATCTCTTGGTCATCGACATCCGTCTTTACAATCTGATCCATCACCTTGTAGAGCTGTTTCTTGCAGATCTCCTCAGCTGAAGGAATCTCGGCTTTTACGAATTCCTTGCCAATCTCCTTCTCGATATTGCGGATCTTGAATTTCTCACGACTATGAACGATAGAAATCGAAGTGCCCTTCTTGCCTGCACGCCCTGTACGGCCAGAACGATGCGTATAGTTCTCTATATCATCAGGCAATCCGAAGTTGATGACATGCGTCAGGTCATCCACGTCGAGACCTCGCGCTGCCACATCCGTTGCCACCAACAACTGTGTCAGATGTTGACGGAATTTCTGCATCGTCAAATCTCGTTGAGGTTGTGAGAGATCGCCATGCAGAGATTCGGCATTATAGCCATCCTTGATGAGCTTATCGGCAATCTCCTGTGTCTCCACCTTTGTGCGGCAGAAAATAATGGCGAAGATGCGAGGATAGTAATCCACGATGCGTTTCAGGGCGAGGTATTTATCCTTGGCGTTCACCATATAATAGATATGGTTCACATTCTCTGCGCCCTCATTACGCGAACCTACTACAATTTCTTGATAATCGTGCAGATAGTTCTTAGCCACGCGCTCCACTTCACGACTCATCGTAGCTGAGAACATCAGCGTGTTATGTTCCGCAGGCAGTGATTCAAATATCTCGTTAATACTGTCAGAGAAGCCCATGTTCAACATCTCGTCAGCCTCGTCGAGTACAATGTTCGTTACCTGCTCCAGACGGGCATAACCACGATGCATCAAATCTACCAGACGACCAGGTGTGGCCACAATGATATTCACACCTTTCTTCAGGGCGCGCATCTGGGGTTCAATCGAGGCACCACCATAGACGGCTTCCACATGAACGCCATCCATATACTTGGCGAAGTCTCGGATATCATCAGTAATCTGCAGACAGAGCTCACGTGTAGGTGATAGCACCAAAGCCTGTGTGTCCCGCCAACTCGTATCGAGACGCATCAGCAAAGGGATACCGAAAGCTGCCGTCTTTCCCGTACCTGTCTGAGCGAGAGCAATCACATCATTCTGATTCCCCAACAGATAGGGAATGACCGCCTCCTGCACAGGCATTGGCTGCACAAATCCTAACTCCTCAATGGCCTTGCGAATCTCCTCGCTGACCCCTAATTCTTCAAAAGTCTTCATCATGGGTGCAAAGATACAAATATTTTTTGTAATTTTGCAGCAGTTATGAAGATATGTGTGTTTTGTTCTGCTAACCAGCAGATTGACCCTGCGTTCTTCACCATGACTGAGGAACTGGGAGCGTGGGCTGCCGAAAACAGCCATTCTATTGTATATGGTGGTGTGAACCAAGGACTGATGGAGTGCTTGGGAAAGGCTGTAAAGACCCATGGTGGACGAACCATCGGTATTGTTCCGATGATAGTAGAGAAGTCTGGTCGTCTTAGCGACTATGTTGATATCGATATTCCTTGTGATAACCTGAGCGATCGCAAGCAGCTGATGATGGATCAGGCTGATGTATTCATCGCCCTTCCTGGTGGCATCGGCACCATCGACGAAGTGTTTACCGTTGCTGCCTCGGCTACCATCGGTTATCACGATAAACTTGTCATTCTCTATAACATGAAAGGCTTCTGGGATTCTCTCATCGCCATGCTCGACGATCTGCAGGCGAAGGGTATGATTCGTGGAGATTGGCGTCATTACATCAAAACGGCTGACTCCATTGAAGAAATCAGCCGGATGATATCATAAATAAGCCTCGCAAATTTGCGAGGCTTTATTAATAAGAAGGCATCTGTCTTATGACAGCAGGCTTTCGGCCAACTGCTCTAACTGTGCCTCATCAGCAGACTTCATGCGAGAGCGGATGGTGACCATCGGCTCTACAATCTCACAATCCTTCAGACCCTCAATCATCGAACGCATCACTTTACCCGC
>Ga0310696_10010911_pt1 | contig 10393 bp, 9 predicted proteins | sample AusTroGonzalo_MG_4_FD_203885 | JGI IMG/M metagenome (GOLD analysis project Ga0310696, IMG submission 203885) | Bovine rumen microbial communities from tropical cattle in Woodstock, Queensland, Australia - Gonzalo_02 (v2) (version 2) | ecosystem: Host-associated > Mammals > Digestive system >... | reverse complement strand
CGTGAACAAGACGCCCGTGAAGGTGAACGGCAAGGTGAAGCGCTACACCAAGTCCTACGAGAAGGACCCACAGGCGCAGGGGAACACCCCTAATCCGTAAAGATTAAACATTAAAGATTAAACATTAAAGATTAAACATTAAAATTCTAAACTACCATGAAAGACAAGAAAGACGTTTGGAAGTTCGTACTTCAAACTGCGATTAGCATCCTATCCGCTATCGCTACCGCACTGGGAGTAACCAGCTGCATGGCGTGAAAAATTGAAGAATTGAAAAAGGCGCTCGAAGTGATTCGGGCGCCTTTTGTGTATTGCGGAAGCGCGATTATATCGACAGGCGACAAATGACGACGAGGAAGACTGCTCACAATTTTTCTAAAAAAACTAACGATTATGCCGCAGTTTGCGAATAAATTCGTAAATTTGCACGCAGAAACAAACATTTACTCGTTAACATAACTAATAGAAGTATGAAACCAACTCTATTCTTACTCGCTGCAGGAATGGGTAGCCGCTATGGTGGCCTGAAGCAGCTCGACGGTCTGGGCCCCAACGGCGAGACCATCATGGACTACAGTATTTACGATGCTATCCAGGCTGGATTCGGCAAAATAGTATGGGTTATCCGTAAGGATTTCGAAGAGCAATTCCGCACACAGATTCTTGCAAAATATCAGGGACAGGTTCCTTGTGAGCTCTGCTTCCAGGCTCTTGATGCACTACCCGAGGGCTTCAAAGTACCCGAAGGCCGCGTAAAGCCTTGGGGAACGAACCATGCAGTACTGATGGGTAAGGATGTGATTAAGGAGCCTTTCTGCGTGATTAACTGCGACGACTTCTACGGTCGCGATGCTTTCATGCAGATTGGTAAGTATCTGAGCAACCTGCCCGAGGGTGCTAAGAACCAGTATGCAATGGTAGGTTTCCGCGTAAGCAACACGCTGAGTGAGAATGGTACTGTGGCTCGCGGCGTATGTGCCTATAACGACAAGCGTCATCTGACCGACGTAGTAGAGCGTACGGAGATTGTGCGTTGTGCTGAAGACGGTTCTAAGGCAGGTGAGGCTGACCAGCCTATCCGCTACAAGGACGAGAACGGCAAATGGGTTGCCCTGGGTGAGAACGTGCCCGTATCAATGAACATGTGGGGCTTCACTCCCGACTACTTCGAGTATAGCGAGGCTTACTTCAAGGAGTTCCTCAGCGATCCGAAGAACATGGAGAACCTGAAGGCTGAGTTCTTCATTCCTCTCATGGTGAACAAGCTCATCAACGATGGTACTGCTACCTGCGAGGTACTTGATACCACCAGCGTATGGTTTGGCGTGACTTATGCTGCTGACCGCGACGCTACCGTGGCTCGTATCAAGAAGCTGGTTGACGAGGGTGTTTATCCCAACAAACTATTCTAAATAGTATAAAAGGAAAAATAGAATTAATGTTAGAAAACATTATAAATGAACAAGCGTGCGAGCAACTTCGCACGCTTGTTTCTCATGCAGAGACTATCATTTGTGTATGTCACCGTAGTCCCGACGGCGATGCTATAGGTGCTGTTCTGGGGTGGAGTGAATGCCTGCGCATGATGGGCAAGGAGCCCCAGATGATAGTACCCGACCAGTACCCCGACTTCCTACAGTGGCTACCTAACACAGAAAAGATTATTCGCTACGACAAGCATAAAGAAGGATGCGACTGGACGTTGAGACATGCAGACCTTATTTTCTGCCTGGACTTTAACACCACGAGCCGTACAGGAGAGATGGATGCCGTACTGGCTTCATCGCCAGCCAAGAAAGTGCTCATTGACCATCACTTGAATCCTGATGTAGATACTGCACTCACCATTTCATTTCCAAAGGCATCATCGACCTGCGAGTTGGTGTTCCGCCTTGCTTGGCAACTGGGGCTCTTTGAGGATGCCACCAAGCATTTTGCAGTACCCGTTTATTGCGGCATGATGACCGATACGGGTGGCTTTACTTTTAACAGCAATGATCCCGATATTTTCTTTATCATCGGACAGTTGCTCACGAAGCACATCAACAAGGATAAGATTTATCGCAACGTCTATCACAACTACTCAGAAAGCCGTATCCGACTGATGGGCTATGTGATGTACGAGAAGATGGTCTATGATGCTCAGCGCCATGCTGCCTATTTCACCCTGAGTCGCGAAGACCTGAAGCGCTTTAATTTCATCAAGGGCGACGCAGAAGGTCTTGTAAACATCCCTCAACAAATCAAGGGACTTAAACTCAGTATCTCATTACGTGAAGATACGGAGAAGGAAAACCTGATATGGGTAAGTTTGCGCTCTGTAGATGATTTCCCCTGTAATGAGGTTGCTGCTCAGTTCTTTAATGGCGGTGGTCATCTGAACGCTTCAGGAGGTCGTTTAGAGTGTTCGCTCGAAGAAGCCGTGAAGATTACGCAGCAAGCCATTCTGGCTTTCGAGGAAAAATTGAAAAGTTAATTAATGTAGAGTAACCGTTAATTATCAATTCCGAATTCTCAATTTTCAATTAAAAATAGTACCTTTGCGCCCGATAATAAGACAAATAAAGATGAAAAAAGTATTCTTTTTACTGGCAATCCTTGGTGTAATCATGAGTTTCGCAGCATGTAACGACTATGAAACTTATGGAGAGAAAAAGGACAAGGAGCGTGCAGCCATTAGAAATTTCATTGCCGAGCAAGGTATTAAGGTCATCTCCGAAAGCGAGTTTCACGCTAACGGTGATGTTACTGACACCGCTAAGAACGAGTTCGTATATCTAGACAATGATGGTGTCTATATGCAGATTATGTATAAGGGGTATGGTGAACCGTTACCTAACAATGAGCAAGTGACACTGATTATACGTTTCTTTGAGATGTGTATCATGGACTCTACTCAGATATACAACGATGCAACTCCCTACGACCCAGACTATATGATTGTGAAGCGCACTGGCACATCTTATTCTGCCTCTCTCACCACTAATAGTCTGATGTACTCTACTTATGGAACCACATCTGTTGCTTCTGGTTTGTTGTCTCCACTCCCCTACATCAACGTAGGTCGTGAGGATGACGAGACTGGTCATATAGCAAAAGTTAAGCTTATTGTGCCCCACTCTAAGGGTCACACTACCGCTTCTAGCTATGTTTATCCCTATTATTACGAGATAAGCTATCAAAGAGCGGATTGAGGATTCTTCTTAATTCTAAATTAGAAATTCTAAATTATAAAATTCAACATTCAGCATATGACACTGATAAAATCTATATCTGGCATCCGCGGTACTATTGGCGGACATACGGGCGACACGCTCAATCCCCTGGACATCGTGAAATTTACAACGGCCTATGCCACGTTTATTAACGGCAAGAAGATTGTTGTAGGTCGTGACGGACGTATCTCTGGTCCTATGGTACGCGACGTAGTTTGCGGCACATTGGTTGGTATGGGCTACGAAGTGATTGACATCGGTCTGGCTACTACACCTACCACTGAGCTGGCAGTACGTTGGCACAAGGCCGATGGTGGTATCATCATCACCGCCAGTCACAACCCCACACAGTGGAACGCCCTGAAGTTGCTCAACAGCGAGGGTGAGTTCCTGACTGCTGCTGATGGTGCAGAAGTACTGGCTATCGCCGAGAAAGAAGACTTCGACTATGCTCCCGTTGAGAAGCTGGGGCGTGTCATCAAGGACGACACCATGAACCAGCAGCATATCCAGTCTGTGCTCGACCTCCGTCTGGTTGATGTAGAGGCTATCAAGGCTCGTAAGTTCCGTGTATGCGCTGATACCATCAACTCTGTTGGCGGCATCATCCTGCCCGACCTGTTCAAGGCTCTGGGCGTAGATTTCGAGATTCTGAACAGCGAGTGCACTGGTCAGTTTGCCCATAACCCCGAACCTCTGGAGAAAAACCTGCAGGGCATCATGGACAAGATGAAGCAGGGTGGTTTCGACCTTGGTATCGTAGTTGACCCCGATGTTGACCGTCTGGCATTCATCTGCGAAGACGGCAAGATGTTTGGCGAGGAATACACGCTGGTTTCTGTAGCCGACTATGTGCTGTCACACGACAAGGGCAATACCGTTTCTAACCTGAGTTCTACCCGTGCATTAAGAGACGTCACAGAGAAGCATGGCGGCAAATATACCGCTGCTGCCGTGGGCGAGGTCAATGTCACCACAAAGATGAAGGAAGTAGGTGCTGTGATTGGTGGTGAAGGCAATGGCGGTGTGATCTATCCTGAAAGCCACTATGGTCGCGATGCCCTCGTAGGTATCGGTCTGTTCCTGAGCAGTCTGGCTCAGAAGGGCATGAAGGCCAGCGAACTGCGCAAGACCTTCCCCGACTATCAGATTGCCAAGAACCGTATCGACCTTACCCCTGAGACTGATGTTGATGCAATCCTCGTGAAGGTAAAGGAGATGTTTGCTCAGGATTCTGAGGCTGTAGTCAACGACATCGATGGTGTGAAGATTGACTTCCCCACAAAATGGGTACATCTGCGCAAGTCGAACACAGAGCCTATCATCCGTGTTTACAGCGAGGCACAGACCATGGACGAGGCCGACGCACTGGGCAAGCGCCTGATGCAGGTGGTTTACGATATGCAGTAAACACATTATTAACCCCATATATTTGTCTTCCAGATATGCGAATGCGTGTCTGGAAGACATTTTTTTCGGGGGAATGTCCCATTCTTCGTATATTATATAAATATAAACCTATACCTATATAATATTATCATACAATGTGGACTAGTATTTTGTCTGTAATTGTAGTCATCAATGAGCTGATGGCTTCCAACGCAGGAGTAGAGATGAGCCCTGCCACAAATTTCGACAGTTGGATTGAACTATACAATCCAACGGATCAATCCATCAATCTTGCTGGTATGTATCTCAGTGATGATGAGACGAACCTCAAACGCTGGCAGATGCCAAGTGACATGGGTACGATCCCTGCCAAAGGATTCAAGGTTGTATGGCTGGGCTCTAACGACATCAAGGATAATCAGGCACCGTTCAAGCTCGATTGCGATGGCGGTACCATATACCTCAGCGACAAAAATGGCCAACTCGTTACCAGCCAGACCTACCCCGAGGCATTAAGTCGTACGTCATACGCCCGCACCACCGATGGTGGCGACGAGTGGAGTTGGACTTCTACTCCAACACCAGAGGCCACGAACGCCACAGCCATCTTCGCCAACGAGCGACTCAATGCCCCCGTCATTGATAAAGGCAGTACCCTCTTCAAGAATTCCCTGAGCGTAAAGGTGACCATCCCTGAGGGCACCCGTCTGATGTACACCACCGACGGCAGTCTGCCCTCTGCCCCCAAAGGCGATGAGGAAGCGTCGCCCTGGACTGACTTTATCGTGAATGGTAACTGTGAAGGCACTGATGCTACCTGCCTTGTCAGCCGCGATGCTGATGGCAATGGTGATGTAGAACGTATTGTTGACGGTGCTGGCTGCAACGGTTCGCGAGGTATTAAGATACACAGCACTGCCAATGCTGCTAACGACTGGTCGGCACAACTCTTTGTCTATACCCCCAACCATGTATGGCAGAGCGGTGAGAAATATCGTTTCCGCATGATGGTACGTGCCGACAAGGCCGCCCGCATCACCACACAGACACATGGTGCGCCCCACAGTTATATCACCAACAATATCATGGACGGTAGCTACGACATCACTACCCAATGGCAGGAAATCAGCTACGAAGGCACCATCACCGACTCTCAGACGGGTGCCAGCTATGACTATTGGAGTGGCCAAAGCACAGCAGGCAAGATGCAATCCATCGTTTTCAACCTGAACGTTGACAAGAAAGATAACTACTACTATTTCGACAACGTGAGTTGGGAGCTCTTCACTGGCGACGAACAGGTAGTAGAAGCCTGCAAGGAGAGTAAGGACGGACTCTTCACCTTCGATAATACCACCAACCTCACCGTGCGCCTCTTCAAGGACGGCTACCTGCCTAGTGTTCCCGTCACCCGCTCGTATATCAAGACATCAAGCGATTATACGCTGCCCATCATCTCTATTGTAGGCGACAAGAAGTTCTTCACCGACCCGAAGATAGGCTTCGACTGCGATGGTGACGGCACCAACGGTAAGACGGGTAACGGTCAGAGCAGTCCGAAGAACTACAACATGGACTGGGATCGCCCTGTGAACTTCTCGTATATCGACACCGATGGCAAGATGCTGTTCAACCAAGATGTGAACATCAGTGCCTCAGGCGGTTACACCCGCTCACAGCGCTACCGCTCGTTTAAGTTGAAGAGCAATAAGGTATTCGATGGTCAGAACCAGTTCGACTATCCATTCTTCCCTCAGAAGCCCTACATCCGCAGTAAGGTCATCTTGGTCCGCAATGGCGGTAATGACATCTGGCGTCACAATGCCCGCTTCCTTGACCCTGCCCTCGAGACCATCATCCAGCGCTCTGGCATCGACCTCGACGTGCAGTCTTATGTACCTGTGATAGAATATGTGAACGGCGAACTGCGCGGTGTGTTGAATATGCGCGAGCCTAATAACGACAAGTTCGCATACGCCAACTTTGGATATGACGACGAGGAACTGGATGCCTTTGAGAACCTCAACATGAAGAATGGCGACAACGAGGTGATTAACCGCATCTTCCAACTCGGTCAGCAAGCCACAGACAACAACTCCTATGAAGAGCTGAAGACGCTCATCGACATCGATGAGTTCACCAACTATATGGCAGCTACCTTGTTCCTCTATAACGATGACTGGCCCGACAATAACATCAAGGCCTATCGCAGTCGTTTGGATGGCCGTTACCGTTTCATCAGCTTCGACCTTGACTATGCCTTCAAAGGCTGTTGGGACTATAGCGAAGATAACCCATTCACCACTTTTGCCAAGTTCAAGGATGATAACGCACCACGTCCCAGCTACAACAAGGATATCGTGAACCTCTTCTTGAATCTGCTCAAGAACAACGACTATCGTCAGAAGTTCATCACCACGTTCTGTTTGATGGGCGGTAGCGTGTTCGAGCCAAATGTAGCATCAGACATCGTTGACGAGCTCCTTGCTAAGGTGCAGCCCATGTGCCAGTTGATGAAACAGCAGCAGCGCATTAACGACGGACATGATCCCGACCGTGCAGCCACCACCATCAAGAACAGCCTCAACGGACGTGCCAGTCTCATGGCCGACTACATGAAGCAGTTCAGCGCATTCGGCCTCAGCAGCACTGCCAAGCGTGCCATAGAGGTTAGCACAGATACGGAGGGAGCCACCCTTACCATCAACGGACTCCATGTGCCCTACGCCTATTTTAACGGCTACCTCTTCGGCACTGTCAATCTTGAGGCTAAAGCTCCTGCTGGCTATCGTTTCCAGGCATGGATGAAAGACGGTAAGCAGTATGCCACCACGGCAGCCATCAGCCTTACTGGCACCTCTGCCGCCAATATGAAAGCCTGCTTCACCGCCCTCACCACCGATGAGAAAGCCGCACAAGGCCTTACCCCCGTACGTATCAACGAGGTTAGTGCTGCCAACGGCATCTACGTGAACGAGTACTTCAAGCGTAATGACTGGATAGAGCTCTACAACACTACTGACGAGCCCGTTAATGTGGATGGCATGTACCTCAGCGACAACGAGAAGAAGCCATTGAAATACCAGATTTCATCACTTTACACAAGCCCCGTCATTCCCGCTCATGGCCATCTCATCATTTGGTGCGACAAGCAGGAGTCACAAAGTCAGCTCCACGCCTCGTTCAAACTTGACGCCGACGGCGGATGCGTGATTCTGACTGCTGCAGATGAGTCGTGGAGCGATCGTTTGGACTATACCGCCCACACGTCTGACCAGACCGTAGGCCGCTATCCTGACGGAAGCAGTGATATCTTCGTGATGAACGTGCCCACCATTGCTCAGGCCAACATCGCAACCAGCTACCTCGTAGCTGTTGAGCAGCCCGACCTCACTGGCATCGACATAGCACAGACCTCAAGCGCAAAATCTCAAACAACTATTTATAATCTTGCCGGCCAGCCCGTCGCTACGCCAAAGCCTGGTGTCTGCTACATTGCACGCATCACGGATGCTCAGGGACGTACGAAGACCATCAAGTTCATACAGAGATAAAAACATTAGAGATATTTTAGTGCTAAGAAAAAAGGGGCGCATCCGGATATCACATCGGTTGCGCCCCTTCAGTACTTAAAAGCAAACAATAACCTAAAAAAACAAACCTAATATTTACTGATGCAAAGATAGGAAGTTTTACATGACGTTGCAAGAGGAAAACCCTAAAAGGAAGTGGGATTTTCCCTATTCTTTTAAGGAAAACCCCACTCAAAGCCTTAAATGCAGGCTGTATACTTTTATCTAATTAACCTAAAACTTATGTCCGTTTAAAATTATTTCTCTGCAAACAGCAAAGGCAGTCCAGTTACTTCTGCTGTGCTAACCAGCTGGTAGCGAGAAGAATAATTGTTGCGGTGGTAGCAGCTCACGTAGTTTACGCTATCGTCGGGCATCATCGTATAAACCATCTTTTCCAGGGGCTCGTCAAAGCGGTTGGCAACTGGGTTGAAGAGACTATACTCTGCAGTATATTTTCCACCATCAAGGTTGTAGTCATAACGAGCAGCATATGCCCAGTTTCCTTCGTTCCAACGATAGGCCACGCGACTAGTCAGTGTGCCGTCAGCAGCATAAGTGTAATCATACTTCATATACGGCTTCAGGAGTGTCATACCCTTGCGATTGTTGTTCTTCTTATAGACATACATCGTAGTGATATCTTTTCCAGTCATCTCAGCATTGAAGGCGAAGTCACCATCAGTCTGGTTTGTTACATTCTCATAGACGTTATTAACGGTCTCAGAGGTCAGGACTTGTGCGTTAGCACCCATAGCGGTTACACACATCATGATTGCAAATACTAGCTTTTTCATATTCGTTCAGTTTTAAAATTATTTTTATGTTCTATTTGTTTGTTGTCTTTACTCTTTAGATGCAAAGTCTGGTTGTTTTATTACAGACATTTGCGATTTTTTTTGTTTTTTCTTTCACCCGTTAGACGTAAGATGAGAATCAAAAAGTTGCAAGCAATTGATACTTTTTTTCGTCAATATTTCCTGATATCTTTAGATATCAAAATTATGAAAAAATTTTTCAGGGCAGATAAAAGAGAAGGATTGTCATACACATAGCTTCGGGAGGCAATATTCATATTTCTTTTGCGTTAAGGAAATATAGAAGTAAATAGCAGGACAAGATGTTTCCTATGAAACGACTAAATAATATCATATTATACCTGTGCGTAATGAGCCTTAGTTGTATGGCTCAGAGTAAGGGGTTTTCCGTGGATACACTGAGTAATGAAGTTTTTCTGCGGATGCAGGGAAAGTCGTACCCTGAAGGATGCCGCGTGAAGAGATGTGAACTGAGGTATCTACAGGTAATGCACTATGACGCTGAGGGAAAAGAACATAAGGGCGAGTTGGTATGTAACAAAAAGATTGCCAACGACTTACTGGATATTTTCCAGAAACTCCACGAGGCCCACTACCCTATCGAAAAGATGACGCTGATTGATGATTATAATGCCGATGATGAGCGTTCAATGACGGCAAATAACACCTCGTGCTTCTGCTACAGACAGATAGCTGGCAGCAAACGATTATCGAAGCATTCCCAGGGAATGGCTATCGACATCAACCCGCTACAGAATCCCTGTATAAAGAAACGCAAAAATGGTAATTTGTTCATCCAGCCTAAGGCAGGACGTAAGTTTACCAATAGAAACGGGATGTACCCATATAAAATTACAAAGGGTGACCTGTGCTATAGACTATTTATAGAGCACGGTTTTTCATGGGGTGGCAATTGGCGCTCTTCGAAAGACTATCAACACTTTGAGAAGTAAAAGAAACGGAAATGCCTTACATAAGTAGGCGTTCGAGGGATGGAATCTCTATGATACCACGACGAAGACGGAGAAAACCTTCTGCTTGCATGGCGTTCAACACATGAGAAACATCCAAACGACTATCGCCCACCTCCAGAGCTAATTGGTTCATCAGGATTCGGAACTCCTTGGCACCAGCAGGATAAAGACTGTGATCCAAGAAGAAGCGCACAATGCGTTGACGCAAATCAGCAGGCGCCTTTCGCCAAGGCCAACGCCCACGACGCTGCGACTGCGTGGCAAGCATGTTTAGTAGGTTGAGGCGTATAATCAAGAAATCGTCAAACAAACGCATCACCTCATCCTTAGTAAGGGTAATGAAATGACTCTCAGCCAAAGTAACTGCACTACTGGTGTAATGAGGATGGGCACCAAAGAGGCTTTCTGGTTGAAGAAGCCAAGGG
>Ga0310696_10010909_pt1 | contig 10395 bp, 6 predicted proteins | sample AusTroGonzalo_MG_4_FD_203885 | JGI IMG/M metagenome (GOLD analysis project Ga0310696, IMG submission 203885) | Bovine rumen microbial communities from tropical cattle in Woodstock, Queensland, Australia - Gonzalo_02 (v2) (version 2) | ecosystem: Host-associated > Mammals > Digestive system >... | reverse complement strand
ACGGATCCATTAAGCAATACCAGTACTTCACCGTCAACGGCAATGATATAGTCACAGGTGACGTCCAGTCAATAGGCTGTTCCAGACACGCCGTCATCGCCACCACAAGCCATATTATAGATTTTGACCCCGACAATGACTCTACCCGTCTTGTAACCTATGAGGGAAGGAACCTGAGGACCGAGTACATAATGATGAGCGGTGATACCGCATATTTCTTCAACATGCCGCTCAGTGCCGTGATGATGTATGACCTCAACACCGGCACGACCCGCATAGTTGCCCAGTTCCCGTCAGAGAGCCAGTTCCATTTCACAAAACTGCTCAAGGTTTCAAGTGACCCCAATCAGATCCTTCTTGTTGAGGATGACCGCGGTGTTTATCATCTCAACATGACTACAGGTGCGCTGACCCATATGGACCAGCTTGGATTCGGTGTGTACAGCAAGTCCGTGTTCATAGACTCCATGGATATATTATGGATAGCATACAAGAACAAAGGCCTGACCGGATACTATGTCAAGTCCGGGTTCGATATGATAGCCCATTTTGACTCCTCAAATTCAGATTACCCGGATAATGAGGGCATAACATGTCTTGACGAGATATCTGACGGAAGTCTTTTGGTATGCACCAACACTCACGGTTTAATGATAATCAACCGCAAAACCGGCAGGGTTGATGACAAACTGTTCGGTAAGATTGCGCCGACACATGTCCTGTGCTGTTATGTCAACAAGACCGATGACGAGCTTATCCTTGGAACGCTTCATCGCGGTATCATGACCATGAAACGTTCGTTCTTCCATAATCTCAACAGCACGATATTCGAGAACGGAGCCGAAATCACCAGTATTCCCATCTCGGGCTATCAGGACACTGACGGTACATTCTGGTTCGGATCGGCAGGATTCGGCTTATGCAAATACGATGAAGAGACCGAGGTCCAGACCAGATTCAAATCCACCGAGACGATGAGAATCTCAGGCATCTGCAGTTTTGATGCCAATAACCTGCTCATTACCGACCGTACGCAGGGACTGTTCCTTTTCAACAAGAGAACAGGCACTATAAGTCCCGCCCGTTTCATGGCCGATGCAGGCATCAACATATCCTCTTCAAGACTCACCAACCTCAAGACCATAACGACGCCCGACGGCGACATCATGCTATTCAACTGCAACGGACGTCATCTTATCTACCGCCGCGCCATCAAGGAGGTAAGGGAGGTGGTTCTGCAGATGAACGGCGAGGAGAACAGAGGTGTTGTCGTAGATGTCAAGGTACGTCCGTCACACGCCACCGTAGTCTGCAACGGATGCATCTACGAGATTGACTACCGCACACTGCTGGCTCGTCTGGTATTCCAGAACCAGGAAGAAGACCACAGCGACATATCCAATGTCGTGGAGGATTCACACGGCATCATATGGGCCTGCTCTCCCGACCAACTCATAAGCTATGATCCGAGAGCCAACAAGCTGTCAAAGATAATGGACAACAGGGATTACGGCGTATTCCTCTCCATGGCCATAGACAAGCATGACCATCTGTGGATTACAACCGATAAGGCCTTCATGATAATGATTGACACCAATGACAAGGAAGTCAAGGAGCCTTATACCTACTACGGACGGGACAGCGGTACGATGCTTAACTTCCTGCCCGGTTTCTCAATCGTATCAAACAAAGGATATATCTATTTCCCCAACACGTCAGGTCTGCTGGTAATAGATCCCGATGACGTGAACATACGCTACAACAGCAACTCCTGTCCTATCGCGCTCACCAAGATCGTATTGGACGGCACCATTCATGAAAGCAGCCGAGGCAAACAGACCAAGCCTCTCAACATACCTAACCGGTTCTCACTTCTGACTGTTCACGTGGCTGTCGGTCAGTTCGATCCCACCAGACCGGTATCACTCAAATACACCCTGCTCAAGAAGGGACGTCCCTATCCCGTATCGGAGGTAGTGACCAACAGCACTGAGTTTGCGATACCCAAATCCACCCACGGTCTGTTCACACTCACCGTAAGCCAGAGAACCATTCAGGGATGGAGCGAGCCTCAGGAGATATTCTCATATAACGTAGCCCGCCCGTTCATCATGACAGTCCCCGCATACCTGCTTATCATAGCCATCATCATATCAATAAGCGTAACCATATCCAAAGTGGGCATCAGTCTCAAGCAGATTGATATGGACCGCGCCATGAACGCGCAGGAGAACAAACACAAGGATGACAAGATATCCCTGCTCTCCAACCTGGCACATGAGCTGCGCACACCACTCTCGCTTATCTATAATCCCGTCAAGGACATGCTTGAGGAGAAAGCTGTCAAAGGCATCGATTATGACCGTCTGGAACGTATATTCAATCAGGTACAGAAGATGACCGAGATGGTAAACATGATTCTTGACAAAGGCACCAATGACATCAGCAAGAACGATATCGTCATAGAGCAGGTAGATCTGAATGAGTGGCTCGGCAAGATAATAGAGGACTTCAAGATAGACTGCTATGCCAAGGGCCTCAAGACAGAGTACAATCCTCTGCCTGACATGGGTATGGTCGATATGGATGTCAAGATGGTAGAGACTGCCGTCAACAACATCATGACAAATGCTATCAAGTACAGCGATACCGGTACCATCACGGTATCGACAGGACATGACAGGGGCAGGATATGGATCAAGTTCCATGATGAAGGACGCGGATTCAGCTGCCGTCCCGAGGAGCTGTTCAAACGCTACTATAGGGAGAATGAGAATATCCCCGGATACGGTCTTGGACTCTCACACGCCAAGCTTATGATAGAGCTTTTGGACGGAACCATAACCGCCGAAAAGAACAACGGTCCCGGATCGACATTTACGATAGAGATTCCCGACAGTCTCGGAGAGAAGAGAGTTGCCGCCCAGCCCAAGGAGCCGATCCCGGTTATGGCAGAATCCACTGATTTTGAGAACATCGAGGAACCCGCACAGGTTGACGAGGTCAATTTCGACACCAAGAGCATGACACTGCTCATAGTCGATGACCAGGATGACATACTGCAGTTCATCAAGGATGAATACTCACCTCTGTTCAAGACCATCTACACGGCCCACGACGGAAAAGAGGCTTTGGACCTTGTACGCCAGCGTATGCCGAATGTTGTGGTCAGTGACATCATGATGCCGCGCATGAACGGATTCGAGCTCTGTAAGACCATCAAGACAGACCTTGAGTTAAGTAGTATCCCCGTTATCCTGCTTACATCCCGAAGCGACCCCAAGAACCAGGATATGGGTTACAAGATGGGTGCAGACTCATTCCTTCCCAAGCCGTTTGACTCCAAGCTTCTGTACAAAATAATAAGGAGCCAGCTCAAGAACCGCTATGAGATCAAGCGTCAGTATGCGACATCCTTCTTTACCGCCATATCTGAGGACCAGACATTCAGCGCGGCCGATGAGCAGTTCGTACTCAAACTCAACCGCTTTATCCGTGAGAACCTGAGCAACACAATGCTCGGAGTGGATATGATAGTGGATCACATGAACGTGTCACGCACCACCCTGTTCAACAAGATGAACAACCTGGTGGGCGCATCCACCAACAAGTATATCCGCCGCATCAGGATAGACGTAGCAAAGGAGATGCTCAGCAAGACAAACAAGTCTGTAGGCACCATCGCCGAGGAGACCGGATTCTCCGAGAGCCAGTATTTCAGCACTGTATTCAAGCAGGAGACCGGCATGACGCCGTCACAGTTCAAGGATTCACTGCGCAAGCTATAACGGCTTGCACAGCGAACCCGGAGCCTGTTTTATCAGCGCTTTCATTTCAAGACTGAAGAGTATTGACGACAGACGCGGATACGGGATGTTGAGTTCCGTCATCAGCGTACTTATGTGTACCCCCTGTGCCTTGAGTCTTATTCTCTGATATACCTTCTCCTCATCATCGGTCAGGTCAGGGAACAGTTCGGTCTGGACAGGTGTCCCCTTGAGTGAACGGTCATTCCAGTTCATGGCGTTCACAAAGTCAAAAGCCGATGTTATCAGACTGGCACGATTGTCCCTGATAAGCTCGTTACAACCTACAGAGTATGGGTCACCCACACTGCCGGGGAACGCAAAACAGTCCCGGCCATAGCTTCCGGCAATCTCGGCGGTAATCAATGAGCCGCTCTTGGCGGCCGATTCCACCACAATCACCGCATCAGACAGACCGGCAATGATTCTGTTACGCATAACGAAATTGTGACCAAGCGGGACAGTTCTTGACATGAACTCGGTAACCAGTCCACCGTCAGAAAGCATCTGCTTGGCTATGCTGCGATGCGCGGAAGGATATATCATATCCAATCCGTGAGCAAGCACACCAATAGTAGGAAATCCGTATTCAAGGGCAGCATTGTGGGATTCGATATCAATGCCATAAGCCAACCCGCTTACGACAGTAATGTCCGGGCACAGCTCATGCAGTTCCTTAATAAAAGTCCGGCACATACGGCGACCGTAATCAGTAGCCTTGCGAGTGCCTACAATACCAACCGTCCTGGTGGCATTGTAATTGACGTTGCCCAGTGAAAACAAAACAAGGGGAGCATCGTTACAATCCAACAAACGTGCAGGATAATCAGAATCAGCGGGAGTTACGCATCTTATTCCGTGTTTTTCAATAAACTCCAGTTCTTCACGGATAAAAGAATCATACCCGGAACCACACAACGCATCCATTATATGCGTGTCGATTCCGGGTATGATTTCTTTAAGATGTTCGCGATTCCTGAAGATCTCCTGCGCGCTGCCGAACTGTTCATACAGGTATTTGGCACCTATACTTCCAAGTCCATCTATTCTGTTTAGAGTGAGCAGCGCCGTCAGTTCATCTTCCGGCATTTGTTCACGCGAAGTTTTTTATTTTACCTCTTATTAGAGAGCAGCTACAGCGTCCTGATACTTGGCGAACTCAAGATCCTTCTGAGCCTTCTCCTTCAGTGAAGGATCAAGGCTAACGGCCTTCTTGAGGTTCTGAGCAACAGCAGCAGAATCGTTGGTCTTAGCAGCTACAACAGCAGCCAGATAAGCGGTGTTGGCATCAGGATTCTTAACAGCGCCAAGAACCTTCTGAGCACCTGCATAATCCTTAGTCATGATCATAGCCAGAGCCTCACCGTTGGTGTTGCTGCCCTTAAGAGCTGTGAGAGCACGCTCGTACTGACCCTGAGCGATGTACATGTTACCGAGAGCCTCATTGTTCTCCTGGCTCTGACCACCCTTTGCAAAGTATGTCTGAGCGTCAGCAGGCTTGCTCTGAGCGAGGCAAAGCAGACCCATGTTGGTGTTAACCTCAGGAGCGTCAGCCTTAATGGCAAGAGCCTTCTTGTAGTTAGCCTCTGCAGTTGCAAGGTCACCATCCTGGAAAGCAAGCTCACCAAGGTTGTTGAATGCACGGTAATCGTTAGGATAGTTCTGTGAAGCGGTTGTGTAGATGGCCTTCTTCTCAGCCTTGTCCTCAGTCAGAGTAGCAGCGTAAAGCAGCTCCTCAACGCTCAGAACAGAAGCATCGGTCTTGTAAGCCTCCTGGATCTCCTCATCTGAACGGCCGATGATCTGATAGTTCAGAGTCAGGCGGGCACGACGCAGCTGCGGGAGAATGTCAGCAGCAAGATCCTTGTAAACAGCTGAGAGGTTCTTGATCTCGGCCTCACGTTTCTCAGGATCATCATACATTGAAAGAACGCGGAGGATAAGGTCCTTGTCCTGAAGATTTGACTGCTCAACCAGTGACTTGAAACCGTCCCAGTCCTGAGCGGTGTACTTTGACTCGATGGCAGCGCTTGACTTAGCCCTCTTAACCTCGTTCTTAACATAGTTGGCAGCGTTCTTCTCACGCTGAGCAGCCAGCTTGTCGTTCAGCTTGACACCACCATCAGGTGAAGCGTATGCTGAAATCTCAACATTGTCGATAGCATAGTTCTTGGTATCGGCAGTGTAGTTCTTCAAAGACTCCTTCAAAGCCTTAACAGCGTCGCTGTTGGTCTCTGATGAACGTACGTTAGCCTGCTGGATTACGAACATGATGTTGGCATCCTGAGCCTGCTTGATGATACGCTGGAAAGCATCCTTTGAACCTGCAGTGTTGGCATTCTTAGCAGTCTCTGAATAGAGCTCTGAGGTTGAAACTACACCGTCAGCGATCTTAACGGGAGCCAGTTCAAGGGGCTTGCCGTTCTTGGTTGCCTCAAATACTACATAGAGCTCAGACTTGGCCATCTCGGGCTGATACTTGAAGTTACCGTTGTAGGTAAAGGTAGTACCCTCCTTCCATGCGATTGTCTGGTTGTTGCCCTGGATCTTCTCACCCTGAAGAACTACAGGCTCACCCTTTACTGAACCACCTTCCCAACGGAGCTCGGGAGTTGCAGTGCAAATCACGTTTTTGATGAATGACTTCTCAGGGAAAGTTCCGGTTACAGTGTAAGGAACCTCGCCGCCTACTGCCTCAAGCGGATTGGGATTTACAGGAAAATACTCCGGCTTCATCTCCATTTTCGCGCAGCTGGCGAACATCAGAATACCCGCGCCAAGAAGCGCAAGACGAAATGATTTTGACATAGTTTTTGTTATTAATTGTTGGTTAAACATTTTTGCCTTTAGTGCATACGTGCGCAAAACTACAAAAAGAATACCACATACAATGGCCTACACGCAATATTTTTAATATAAAGAGGTATTTTTTGTGAAAAAATGTGTCAAATGGCTAAAAAATCATAGATTTCTGGGGTGATGAGAGACGATTTCCTCTCTCAAACGGCTCCTGTCAATATGTGTATATATCTCGGTGGTGGAAATCTTCTCATGACCCAGCATACACTGGATGGCCCTCAGGTTGGCTCCACCCTCAAGAAGATGGGTGGCGAACGAGTGTCGGAAAGTGTGCGGACTTACTGTTTTGTTAATTCCGGCCATTGCGGTAAGATTCTTAACAATGTCAAACACCATTATCCTTGAAAGCGGCCTGCCCCGCCTTATGCTCAGGAACAGGTAGGATTCGGCCCCCGGCTTTATGTCTATATGGCAACGGTCCGTAAGGTACAGCTGTATCTCGTGGATGGCCCTACCCGATATGGGAACCAGACGCTGCTTGCTGCCTTTTCCGGTAACACGTATGAAACCCTCTTCAAGAAAGAGGTCCTCCATTTTCAGCGAGCACAGTTCCGATACGCGCAGGCCGCAACTGTACATAGTCTCTATCATGGCTTTATTGCGCTGTCCCTCGGGGAGCGAGAGATTGATCTGACCGATGATACTGTCAATCTCCTGGACCGACAGGACATCAGGCAGGTGCCGGCCTATCTTGGGAGCCTCAAGCAACTCACTGGGATCATCCTGACGATATCCATCTAAACAAAGAAACTTGAAAAGGGATTTTATACCGGAGATGATACGGGCCTGTGACCTTGGAGCGATGCCCAGGTCGCCCATGGCGGCAGCAAAACCGTGCAGGTCATCAAGAGAAACCGTCTCTATCGCGATACCGCAGTCTTCAAGGTAGCTTAAGAGCTTGCCCGCATCATCCATATACGCCTCAAGCGTATTGGGTGACAGTGACTTCTCCAACAGAAGATACTGGCGGTAACGAGTGAGCATAGGTTTCATATTGTCAGAAAAACCGATTAACTTTGCACAAAGATAAGCATAATATGGCTACATCGGGACAAGGCATCGGATATACGGGCGAGGACCTTCTTGAGGAGTATATATCGGCCCACATCGCACCTGAGAGCGGACTGCTCAGGGACCTCTACCGCGAGACAAACCTGCGTCTGCTCAATCCGCGTATGGCATCAGGGCACATACAGGGACGTCTGCTCAAGATGCTGGTCTCCATGATCAGGCCTCAGCTTATCCTTGAGATAGGAACCTTTACCGGTTACGCAACTCTCTGCATGGCAGAGGGATTACCTGAGGGAGGAGTCATCCATACGGTCGAAATAGACGATGAATTGGAGGATTTTATACTTAAAGGTTTTGAAAGGTCACCTTATATGGACAGGATAAGACTCCATATCGGTGACGCCCTGAAGGTGGTTCCGGAGTTGGGCCTGAAGTTTGACATGATATTCATGGACGGAGAGAAGAGGGAATACCCCGATTATTACACCGTTCTCTTGGATTACCTCAAACCCGGCGGCTACATGATAGCCGACAACACCCTATGGGACGGACATGTTACCGACAGCAGTTATGACTCCGATCCGCAGACCGCTGCCGTAAAGAAGTTCAACGATATGGTTGCGGCCGATGAACGGGTCGAGGTGGCGATGATTCCCATCCGGGACGGACTGACGATAGTAAGAAAAATTGAGAATTGAAAATTGAAAATTGAGATATGGATAGTACCAGACAACAAAAAATTGCCCGTTTGATACAGAAGGAGCTGAGCGAGTTGTTCCTTTATCAGACAAAGCTCACCAAAGGACTGATGATAACAGTCAGCGAGGTCAAGGTGAGCAGTGACCTGAGCATTGCCAGCGTATATCTGAGCATCTTCCCGTCAGAGAAAGGCGAGGAGACCGTAAAGAACATAAACGCCAACGTAAAGGATATCCGTTATGACTTTGGCCAGAGAGTAAGACACCAGCTCCGCATCATACCCGAGCTGCGTTTCTTCCTCGACAAGACCATTGACTACATGGCCCATATAGACGAACTGCTCAAGAAGTGAATTTCCCGTTCTACATAGCCCGCCGTTACCTCTTTGCAAAAAAGAGCCATAACGTGATCAACGTGATATCGGCAATATCGGTTGCAGGAATCATGCTGGCTTCGTTCGCTCTCATATGCACCCTTTCGGTATTCAACGGGTTCCATGAACTGGTGGAATCACTGTTCCGTGACTTTGACCCTGAGCTCAAGGTGGTGGCATCAGACAAGAAGTTCTTCAGCACGGATGATGACAGGATACAGAAGGCTTGCAATCTCGATTTCATCGATGTATTCACCTTCACCCTTGAGGAACAGGCTCTGATAAGCTACAACAGCAAGCAGCAGATAACCATGATAAAAGGAGTGGATGACAGTTACCACGATCTGGTAGGTATAGAGAATCTGCTCAAGGGAAACGGGATTTACATGCTTGAGGATGCGGTGTGCCACTACGGCATTATGGGAATAGGAGTCATGAGCAAGATGGATTGCGGAATCAAGCCCTCATATCCACTCAAACTATACGTCCCCAAGAAAGAGGGACGCATCAATATGTCCAATCCCGTCTCATCATTCAACTATGCAAACATCTACTCGCCGGGAGTGGTATTCTGCGTTGAACAGGAGAAATATGATGACAATTACGTGCTTGTCTCATTAGATCTGGCACAGCAGCTGACCGACCGTGAGAATGAGGCATCGGCATTGGAGATAAAGACCAAAGAGGGAACATCACTGCGCAAGGCTATACGTGAGTTGGAGGCTGTTCTGGGACCGGAGTTCAAGGTTCAGGACCGGCTTCATCAGCAACAGGATGTGTTCAAGGTCTTCAAGATGGAGAAATTCATCTCCTACCTGTTCCTGACATTCATACTGCTGATAGCATGTTTCAACATCATAGGCTCGCTGATAATGCTAATGGTCGAGAAACAGAAGGATGCGGTACTGCTTGAGAGCATGGGAGCCGGACAAAAAACCGTAGAGCGCATATTTATCATAAACGGTGTGCTCATATCACTCATAGGCGCGGTAACCGGTCTGATACTTGGAGTCATCGCTGTCCTGCTGCAGCAGAAATACGGATTCATCTCCTTAGGCTCCGCAGGCAATTTCATTGTCGATGCCTACCCGGTAAGCATAAAGATAGAGGACATCATACTCGTACTGGTCACGGTTCTCGTGGTCAGTTTCCTTTCGGTTCGTCCCATCGGGCCCATCGCCCGACGTTTCATCCGTAAATCAGAGAGTGATTGAATCGGCGTCAACCGCCTGCTTCAGGAAAATGGAGGCGTTCGGCAGGAACGTATCCAAAGACTCCGTCGTATAGTAGCGGCAGGTTGATCCCTTAGTGCAGCGTGCATCCATCTCGGGATGTCTCTGCATGTAATCCTTCAGCGATGAAGCCACGTACTCTCCCTGCGATACGATATTTATGCCTTCAGGTACATACTTGCGTATCTTGTCCAAAAGCAATGGATAGTGCGTGCATCCCAGGATGATGGTATCAATCTCGCCGTCTTTGGCCAACAGGTTGTCAATATGCTGCCTGACAAAGTAGTCGGCACCGTCCGACTGCGACTCACCCGACTCAACGAGCGGCACCCAGATGGGACAAGCCTCACCTGTAACCTTTATGTCCGGAAATAGTTTGTTGATCTCAAGAGGATAAGAGAGAGACTTGACGGTA
>Ga0310696_10010907_pt1 | contig 10396 bp, 2 predicted proteins | sample AusTroGonzalo_MG_4_FD_203885 | JGI IMG/M metagenome (GOLD analysis project Ga0310696, IMG submission 203885) | Bovine rumen microbial communities from tropical cattle in Woodstock, Queensland, Australia - Gonzalo_02 (v2) (version 2) | ecosystem: Host-associated > Mammals > Digestive system >... | reverse complement strand
CAACTGCAATGCCGCGCTCCTCCGCGACCTTGCGCGCCTCGGGCGCGAGAAGAGCGCCGCCGCCAAGGGCGACGACACGCGGCGCCTGGGAAACCATGTTCCGGAGCGCGTCGAGCTCGCGGCGGCGGAAGCCCTGCTCGCCCTCTTCGGCGAATATCTCGGGAATCGTCTTTCCCGCAGCCGCTTCGATGACTCCGTCGAGATCGGAAAACTGCAGATTGAAACGCGACGCCAGGATTCCTCCCAGCGTCGACTTGCCGCTAGCGGGCGGCCCGTAGAGGAACAGGTGTTCCTTCATTCGTCAGTCCTTGTTGAGAACCTGCTTGTCGAGATTGCGGGCTTCGTTGACCTTCATCGGACGGCCCATGATTTCCTTTTCGCTGAGCGCGTTGATCGCCTTCTCGGCCTCGTCGCGGTTGGGCATGATCACGAAGCCGAATCCCTTCGACTTGCCGTTGAAGCGGTTGGTGATGATGCGCGCGCTGTTCACCTTGCCGAACTTGTCGAACTCGGCGAGGAGCTGGGGTTCTGTCATGTCGTAGCTCAGGTTGCCCACGTATATCTCCACGCTTCCGTCGGCAGGGGCGGGATGCGTCTTGCGGATTTCGCGTTCCTTCCTGGGCTGGGGCTTCTTCGCGGCTGTCTTGCAGGAGCCGCCTTTCTTTATCGCCAGGCCGATGCCGAGACCGATCACGAGACCGATCGCGCCGCTGGCGATGTTCATTGTCGTTGGGTCCATCTTTTCTCCTTCTTCCTTCTCAGTGCGTCTCCAGGAATCCTTCCAGTCTCCTCATGCGCACCGGGTGACGGAGCTTGCGCAGCGCCTTTGCTTCGATCTGGCGGATGCGTTCGCGCGTCACGTTGAACTGTTTGCCGACCTCTTCAAGTGTGCGGGAATAGCCGTCGGTAAGTCCGAAGCGGTAGTCCAGCACCTGGCGTTCGCGGTCGGTAAGCGTCGCCAAAATCTCCTGAAGCCGTTCCTTGAGCATCGAGTAGGCCGCCATTTCCGACGGGTTCTCCGCGTTGGAGTCCGGCAGGAAGTCGCCGTAGTGGGCGTCGTCGTTGTCGCCGACCTTCGCCTGCAGCGAGATCGGCTGCTGCGCCATGCGCTGGACGGACCTGACGAGCTCCACCTTCATGTCCATCTCGGCGGCAAGCTCGTTCTCGTTCGGCTCGCGTCCTAGCTTCTGGAGGAGCTTCTTCTGCACGCGCATGAGCTTGTTGATGGTCTCGATCATGTGCACCGGGATGCGGATGGTGCGAGCCTGGTCGGCAATCGCGCGTGTGGCGGCCTGGCGTATCCACCACGTGGCGTACGTCGAGAACTTGTATCCGCGCTTGTACTCGAACTTCTCCACGGCCTTCATGAGGCCGGTGTTGCCCTCCTGGATGAGGTCGAGGAACGAGAGGCCGCGGTTCATGTACTTCTTGACGATGGATATCACCAGGCGCAGGTTTGCCTCCACCATCTTCTCCCTTGCGGTGAGGCCGTTCTGCAGAATCGTCCAGAGGTCGTCGAACGTCTTGAGGAACTCTTCGCCCGGCATGCCGAACTGCCTCTCCAGCTCGGCGGTCTTCTCGCGGATGTCGTCGCGCTCCAGCTCCTCCTTCTTGGTGAGGCGTGCCTTCTTCATGAGCTCGGAAGTGCGGGACTTGTACTCCTTGTACCTGAGGAACAGGCGCTCGTGGGCCTCCTGGCAGAGAAGCTCGAGCACCTTCTGCTTGAAGCTGAGCGTCACGAACGCCTCGCGGACTGATTCGCGAGCGTTTGCAAGGCTCTTCTCTGCACCGCGCATCTTTGCCGGCGAAACACCCCTCTGGCGGCGCAGGTCCATCACCTTGTCCGACGCCTCGCGCATGCGCTTCTCGACGTCGCGGAGTAGCTTGCGGAACTCGGGGAGCTTCTCGATGTACTCGTCGCGGCTGTTCTCGTACGCGTCGGAAACGACCCTGTCAAAGCGCTCCTCCATGTTCTCGAGCTTGTCGAGAAGGCTGAGGTACATCGACGGCGTGAAGGCGAAGCAGTTGAAGATGTCGTTGACCTTGACCTCGGCCTCCTCGATCTGCTTGCATATCCTGACTTCCTCGTCGCGGCTCAGCAGCGGCACCTGCCCCATCTGGTGGAGATACATGCGGATCGGGTCGTCGAAAATCTCGGAAGTGCGCTTGCCCGCCTTGTCGTCGTCCTTCTTGTCGCGCGACGCACGCCACTTCTCGACGTCCTCGGCGCTTATCACCTTGACGTTGAGAGAGCCGAGCTGGTCGATGTAGCTCTGGATCGTGTGGTCGTCGAGCACGGCCTGCGGGATCATCTGGTTCATCTCGTCGTACGTGACGTACCCGCCGTTGAGGTCGCTGCGCGCCTTGAGGTCGGTGAGAATCGCCTGGCGTTCCTCGGCGCCGAGAATGCTCGCCGCGCCTATCTGCGTGATCGGAAGGTCTTCGTCGTCGTTCTGCGCCGCGACGAAGGAATCGGGGATCGGCGCCGCCTGGTCCGGAATCGGGGGAAGGTCTGCATCGCCGTCGTCGCTAAGCGGAAGGTCGTCGAGGTCGTCGCCCTCCTCTTCGTGCACCGCCTCGGCGGCAACCTTCTCAAGGTCGAGGTTGCGCGCCTCGGTCTCGGAATCAAGCACGCCGCCGTTTGCCGCAAAAAGAGCGGCTATCTCGCTGTCGTCAAGAAGCTCCACTTCTTCCGGCTCAGGCTCCATGCCCAGCTCGGGCATCACGGGTATGTCAACATCGTCAACAACGGGCTTCTGCGGCTTTTTCGATGGGGCGGCAGGACGCTTTTTCGACTGCGTCGACTCCACCGACTTCTTGGGAGGCGCTTTTTTCGTGGAAACAGTCTTGGCTGGCTTCTTTACCGCCTTTTTCGACGAAACTGACTTTTTTTCCGACTTCTTCGCAACTTTCTTCGACGCCATGGGCTCTCCAGGGTATAATATGACCTAATGTCAAGAGACGATTTGTAATTTTATCACTTTTATCTGCCTGAGTCAATGGTACAAATTACAAAAAAATAGTCCAGCAGGTAGTGGGTTTTACCCGCCTGTCCAATGGGGCAAAATGTGCAAGGGGTTGCACGCGAATGTCTATCGGGTAAACTCGACAGTGACTTTGAAGAATTTGTAGCGGTTTTCCTCGCCGTCCTTTATCTCTATCCATGGTTCGGCGGGGTCACAAATGTCGCCTTTGCCGAACTTCCTGTAAGTCCGCGTCGCGCGCAGTTCCGGCGTGTCGGGATCCCACGTCACGACTACCTTGCCGTCCACGATCGCTATCTTAGACGTGAATTTAGAGTTTTCATTGTCTGGATCGAGCCCAGCCACGTACGACTCCCAGACTGCATAGCCGTTACGCCCCGTCATCAATGCCGCCGCCTCGTAGTCACCATTGGCCGCGTCAAGGTACGTTCTGAAGTTAGTCTCCAGTTCGGAATACGGCACCGGGACTGGCGTCGCCTGCGTTTCTCCCTGTTCGGGTGCAACGTCATCGGAGTTCCACACGACGTTGTCCAGCATCGCACGGTTCTCGCCGACCAGTTCCGGATCGTCCATCTCGTCCTTGACATATTCCCAGCGAACTACATGCCAGCCGTCACCGACGATTTCGACGGCGGAGGCAGTCCAGCCGACGTCGCCGCTGATGTAGTCGCACACCTTGCCGTCAACGGACAGTTCCATCCAGTCGTAGTCCTCCTCGCAGGAAACCGCCCAGTCGAAAAGCAGGATACCTGAGCCGTACACGCGGGTCTGTACCCACGCCGTCCCGTCGTCTCCAAGTCCGGAGACGACAGCCCAGGCGTCGCGGCTGTCCGTCAGCGACTCGCGCGCCACTCCGCGCCATGTCGCATCGCCCCCTGTCGTCCAGACGAGGTCGGCATTAAGCGCCTCGGCGAGCGTTGGCGGAATTGTCGGCGTCCAAACAACTTCATCGAGCGCGGCACAATCGTCTGCTGAGGCACCGCTACGCCCGGTCATGAGCCTCCACCTGATTTCATGCGCCCTGTCGCCGAACACGGAAATAGAGACTTCCGTCCAACCATTTGTGCCAGTTAACATCCCCTTCACCTCGCCATCGACCATGAACTGGTACTTCGTGTTACGGGATGCTAGGGCACTCCGCCACTTGAACGAAATCGTACCAGGCCCTTCGACAATCGTCGAAAGCCAGGCGTTCGTACCGTTCGGAATCGCTCCGCACCGTGCCTCATGCAGACCGTCTGCTGCGTCCTCCGACCATTCCGGCAGCCATGCCGCCGCGCCACCGGTTGACCAGTCAAGATCGTCCGCATTGACAGACTGCGCCAAAGTGACAAAGTTCGTCACCCATTGCCAATCAAGCGACACGTCGCCAAGCACCCTAAACTCGGCACTTGCTCCCTCGCCGGATTCTGGATCGGCGTTAGTCGCCGTCCAACCCTTGCAGACGTACTGTGTCGTCCCACAATTGATGACAGCGTTAGTGGCAAACGTCACCACCTCCTCATAGTCATACTGCCGCGTCTCGCCGTTCACCGTCACGTCGAACTTCTGGCGTTCCCAGTTGGCCATGACCGCGACGTCGCCGATGCTGCCAAGCGCGATGGAGGCGGGCGACCAGCTCTTGAACATCCAGCCGTACACATCGCCAGGAGCGCCAAACGTTATTTCGTCCTCGACCGTATAGGTCAACGGGTTGTCGTTCGTGGCACCCTTCAGGCCATTGTAGGTAATTGCGTAGGGAACCGTCTCATACTGTGCCGTGAACGTGGCGTTGCTGACGACCAGTGCGGTCACGTCATCGCTCCAACCGATAAACCTATAGCCTGCATTGGGCTCTACTTCTGGAACGGCGGCAGTTGCGCCGTAGTCTATCGTCTGCGCCGTCGTGCCGGAGAGTGTACCGTGCGCCCCCGCCTCGAACGAGACCGAGAACGTATCTATCGCGAACTCGGCGCCTATCGTGCGCGGGCTGTCCATCGTCACCTCAAGCGTACCGTCCGCAACTGCACATCCATTGGTGTCGCCAGTCCATCCGGTGAAGTGATAATGGTCTGCAGGAACCGCTGTCAGGACGAAGTTCGTGCCGTCCGACATCCAGCCGGACTCCGGCGCGACAACCGCACCGTTCTGCGTCTCGGCGACTGCAAACCACCAGTTTGTCGCGAGAATGTCCCAGGAGAACGAGAACGCCTCCGTCACCGTCGCGGAAAATTCATTCGTAACGACCGGCGCGGTGAACGTGGTGCCGAGCGAAACGACCTGCCGCCCGTCCGCCTCCCACGGCTCCGGCGCGGTAAACGTCACGCACTCCCCGTATTCCACGTCATTCGTCGTGACGCTTCCATCTGGTGCAACGACCACCACATCGTTGTGTACACGGCTGTATGCCGCGCGCACCGTCATGTCGCCGGTAACGCAATCAAACGATTCGACCCATCCGTCAAAAAGCCAACCGGCAATCGGCTCTACTAGAGGCGCATCCGCCGCACCGCCGTGAGCGACAGTCTGTTCAAGTTCGCCACCGCCTGTCCTCATCGCCTTGCCGTCAAGGTCGAAGATGACGGTGTACGTGTCTATCGCGAACTCGGCGCCTATCGTGCGCGGGCTGGCCATTGTCACCTCAAGCGTCCCTTCCGTCACTGCGCATCCATTAGTATCACCCGTCCATCCGACGAAGTGGTAGTGGTCTGCAGGAACCGCCGTAAGAACGAAGTTCGTACCGTCCGCCATCCAGCCAGACTCCGGCGCGACAACTGCGCCGTTCTGCATCTCCGCGACAGCGAACCACCAGTTGGTCGCGAAGATGTCCCATACGAAATCAATGTTGTTCGTCACCGTCACGGTGAACTCGTTCGTCACCACAGGCGCAGTGAACGTCGTGCCAACCGCGACAATCTGCATGCCGTCCGCCTCCTGCGGCTCCGGCGCAGTGAACGTCATGCTCGTCCCGTATTCCACTCCAACCGTTTCCGAGACGCTTCCGTCGGGATTGACGATCCTGATATCGTGGCGGACGCGCTCGAACACTGCATTGACCATAACATCACCCGTCACTTCGTCGAATGCGGCATCCCATCCATTGAAGAGCCAACCGGCGAACGGTTCGACAACAGGCGCTTCTGCGGCGGCACCATGCGCAATCGTCTGTTCAAGTTCTCCGCCACCAGTCCTCGCCGCCTTGCCGTCGAGGTTGAAGGTTACAGTGTACGTGTCTATCGCGAATTCCGCGCCTATCGTGCGCGGCTGGTCCATCGTCACCTCAAGCGGTCCGTCCGCCACTATGCATCCATTGGTGTCACCAGTCCATCCGACAAAGTGATAGTGGTCTGCAGGAACCGCCGTAAGGACGAAATTCGTGCCGTCCGCCATCCAGCCGGACTCCGGCGCAATGATGGAGCCGTTCTGCGTCTCCGCGACATCGAACCACCAGTTGGTCGCGAAGATGTCCCATACGAAATCAATGCTGCTCGTCACCGTGACCGTGAACTCGTTCGTCACCACTGGATCGGTGAACGTCGTGCCGAGCGTGACAATCTGCATGCCGTCCGCCTCCTGCGGCTCCGGCGCGGTGAATGTCACCTCGTCCTCGTAGCTGTACTGCCGCGTCTCGCCGTTCACGGTCACGTCGAACTTCGCGCGCTCCCAGGAAGCCGAAACTTCTACGTCGCCGACGCTACCGAGCGCGATTGTGGCGGGCGTCCAGCCAGTGAACACCCAGCCGTAGACATCGCCAGGCGCGGCAAACGTTACCGCATCCTCAATCGTGTATGTGGCAGGGTTTGGGTTCGTTGCGCCCTTCAACCCGTTGTATACAATCGCGTACGGAATCGCCGCATACTGCGCCGTGAACGTGACATCGCCAACGACAGGCGCGGTTACATCGCCGCTCCAGCCGACGAACACATAGCCAGCATCCGGCGTCACATCGGGAACGGTCGCGGTCGCGCCGTAGTCTATCGTCTGCGACGTCGTGCCGGAGAGCGTACCGTGCGCCCCCGCCTCGAACGTCACCTCGAACGTGTCTATCGCAAACTCCGCGCCTATCGTACGCGGCTGGTCCATCGTCACCTCAAGCGTCCCATCCGTCACTGCACATCCATTGGTGTCACCCGTCCATCCGGCGAAGTGGTAATGCTCTGAAGGCTCGACCGAAAGGACGAAGTTCGTGCCGTCAGCCATCCAACCGGCATCCGGCGCGACGATGGAGCCGTTCTGAGTCTCCGCGACATCGAACCACCAATTGGTCGCAAAGATATCCCATACGAAATCAATGCTGCTCGTCACCGTCACAGTGAACTCGTTCGTCACCACTGGATCTGTGAACGTCGTGCCGAGCGTTACCACCTGCATTCCGTCGGCGTCCCAAGGCTCCGGTGCGGTGAACGTCACTTCGTCCTCGTAGCTGTACTGCGTCGTCACGCCGTTTATCGTCACGTCGAACTTCTGACGTTCCCAATTGGCCGAGACCGCTACGTCGCCGATGCTGCCAAGCGCGATTGTGGCGGGTGCCCAGCCCTTGAACACCCAGCCGTACACATCGCCAGGCGCGGCAAACGTTATCGCATCCTCAATCGTGTATGTGGCAGGATTGGGGTTCGTCGCGCCCTTCAGGCCCGTGTAGGTGATCACATACTGAATCGCCTCGTACTGCGCCGTGAACGTGACATCGCCAACGACAGGCGCGGTTACATCGCCGCTCCAACCGACAAACCTATAGCCTGCATTGGGCTCTACTTGTGGAACGGCGGCAGTTGCGCCGTGGTCTATCGTCTGCACCGTCGTGCCGGAGAGCGTACCGTGTACCCCCGCCTCGAACGAGACCTCGAACGTGTCTATCGCGAACTCAGCGCCTATCGTGCGCGGCTGGTCCATCGTCACCTCAAGCGTCCCATCCGTCACTGTGCATCCATTGGTGTCGCCCGTCCATCCGACGAAGTGGTAGTGCTCGGCAGGAACCGCCGTCATGACGAAGTTAGTGCCGCCCGCCATCCAAGCAGCCTCCGGCGCAATGACGAAGCCGTTCTGCGTATCCGCGACATTGAACCACCAGTTGGTCGCGAAGATGTCCCATGCGAAATCAATATTGTTCGTCACCGTGACCGTGAATTCGTTAGTCACCACTGGCGCAGTGAACGTCGTGCCAACCGCGACAATCTGCATGCCGTCCGCCTCATGCGGCTCCGGCGCGGTGAACGTCACCGAATCGCCGTGGCTGTACACAGTCTCCACGCCATCCACAGAAACGACGAACTGCGGAGGTATCGCCACAGGCGCACTGTCTCCAGAGCAGAGTGATTCAATTTCCTCCACATACGCCACGGTAACAACCACATTGTCGGACCTGACCGACAATCCCTGCGCTTCCAAGTCCCAGACTACATGGTGCGTTCCTTCCTCAATGCCAGTATCGCCGGAGAGCGCGGCAGCTGTTGCAACATAAAACGAGCCGTCCACGCGATTCGTCGCCGTCACTGAAAGGACTGGGGCGTACCAAACATCTGCCGCCACGTCGCCCAAGACCTCGAAGGAGATATCAACCCTGCCATCCCAAGGAATGCGTGGCACCGCCGTCACGTTCCGCATCTCGGCGGGCCTGAACACCTTCTTGAGGACGCCGCAGTAGTTGCCGATGCCACAGACCGTCACCGTGTTGAAGCCGACTTCGACCGTATAGTCCGTCCCCGTCTCAAGCACGTAGTAGAAGCTGGCCTCCAGCTCGTCCATGTCGGCATCGTCCACCACGCCGTCGCCATTGTAGTCCGCCGCCGCAAGCGCCGCGCCCGTCAGGTCGTATTCCTCGAAGAACGGCTTGACGGACTCGTCCAGCCCCAAATATCCGAGATACTGCTCGATGCGGTCGATGTCGTCATACGTAAGCTCCCCGTCGCCGTCCACGTCGCCCGCCGCATACGGCGCGACAAGCTGCTGACGTGGAATGTTCCTGTCGAAGAGCAGCGCAGAAGCCTCGTCGCCCGAATCGGGATCGTACAAAAGCACGCTTGAAATCGTTTCGTCGGTTATCGACCTCGGCGCGACGGTCACGCGCACCTCGTGGATGTAGTCCTCGTAGTTCGGCGACTGGATCCTGTACCAGACCGATGTCGTGCAGGCCTCCGTGAACGCGAACGGCTCCGTCTGCCATCCGTCGATACCGTTCAGCGAGTAGGAGATCGCCGGAACCTCGCCGCTGGCCAGGCGCACGGCTGACAGCGCATCCACATCAAGCGTATGCGACAGCCCGTCATATATGCACGTCGTGTCAAATTTCGAGGCTCCGCCCTCCGGCACAGCCCCGCTTCCGGGCTCGCCGCCAATCGTGGCCTTTGCAATAGTGAACTCGAAAACAACAGTTCCGAAATAGTTGCCGATGCCCGTGACCGTCGCCGCTCCAGTACCGGGATTGACGTTATTCGCGTATGCGAGCGTGTAGTCAATGCCTTCCACAAGGTCGCGCTCATGGTTGTTGAACTTTGCATCCAGTGCGGCAACATCGTCCGCGTTAACTACTCCGTCGCAGTTCACGTCCGCCGCCGAGAGAGCGCTGCCTGTCAGGTTGTAGGACGGGAAGAGCGCCTTCTGCGAATCACTAAGCGACTGATAGGCGTTGTACCGCTGAATAAGCGTCCTGTCATTCTGCGAAAGCACCCCGTTGCCGTCCACGTCGCCCGGCGCATACGCCACGACGTTCAGGTTCGGCAACGCGTCCATATCCGTTAGCTGCACCGTCGGCCTGTTGGCCGCGCCGCTATAGACAAACGACTCAGGCGAAAACGCCTTTATGACTCGCTCATCGTTAATGTCGCGCACAATGTTCACTATGGCTGTATAGACCTCATCCTGCGCCACGTTGTCGATGTACGTTGTGTACGTAAGCCCATGCACACCCGTGCCGGAAAGCGCATATATGAACTCACCCGCACCCGTCGCGCGCTTGATCTCTGCGCCGTTGTCAGCGATTACAACGGTTGCACCCGCATCGCCGCCGATCCACGAAGCGTCCCATGTCAAGGTCACGGCCTCCAGCGTCAGCCCTTCGGACACGGTCGAATCCACCGCCACCGTCGCGCTTTCGCCAGAACAAATTTCGGCTCGCTCAGCCCCGGCTACCGCCTCGGGGCTTCGCTCGCCTTCCGCGCTTAGCGGTCCTGCGGAGCAGCAGAGGCGGAAGCCGAAGTAGTCGTAGTGGCGGCCGGGAATGTACCAGTCGCGGTCGGCGGAACGGCAGTACCGCGCGTCGTCGTACCAGCAGCCGCCGCGCAAGACACGGTTGCCGCCCGAAGCAGGGCCAACAGGATCGGTTACGGCCGCCGATGTGAACGAGCTCCCTTCCTGATACCAGTCAAGCGTCCACTCCAAAACGTTACCGTGCATATCATACAACCCCCAAGCGTTCGGCATATACGAGCCAACTG
>Ga0310696_10010906_pt1 | contig 10396 bp, 5 predicted proteins | sample AusTroGonzalo_MG_4_FD_203885 | JGI IMG/M metagenome (GOLD analysis project Ga0310696, IMG submission 203885) | Bovine rumen microbial communities from tropical cattle in Woodstock, Queensland, Australia - Gonzalo_02 (v2) (version 2) | ecosystem: Host-associated > Mammals > Digestive system >... | reverse complement strand
GCAACAATACCATATGCTTAAGGTAGTTGGTGACAGCTACCAGCAGCACAATTATGCTCAAAATGCTCAGTAACACTCTCCCCATCCTGTCATTGGGAGCTTCATAGAAACGTGTCAGCTGGAGTATCTTGTTCCTGCCATTATAGTCAGTTGTGATAGTGGTGCTCAGCTTTGTATTGACCTCATCCAGTGTGGCTCCCTTTGCCAGGGTGACATCGATATCGTAGAACGGCATGTTTGCGACCTTCCAGTCATCGGAACAGAAAAAGGCATCAATACCAAGGCTGCGGCTCCATTTGTCATCTCGTACCACATTGACTATCTGATACTCCTGGCCTTCCCTGAATGTCTCAGTACGTACAAGACACTGACTTATATCCTTGTCATATCCTATACGTTTAAGCAGTGATTCAGTTACCACGATTTCATTCGTGTTCATGGGTACTCTGTCTCCATAGAGAAGAGTCAGATTCCAATAACTGAAAAAATCGCCCTCAATATAGGTTCCCTCAACCGGACCTTTTCCATATACCTTGTCGGCATCCTCAAAGGAGAGATGAGCGTTCATATCTCCATGAACCGATACGGACTCTATCTGGGGTATATCCAGAAGGGCCAAATCATTACGGTATGGCAACTGACTACGGTATACCTTCTCATTACGGTCTCCATGATTGATGTTGCCCGGCTCCTCCATGTAAACGAAATAGTTCCGCTCGTGGCCGGGAAGTCTGTTTTCAAAGAAATCGTCATAGTTGATGCCGTAATACAGCACAGAGAACATGGTTGTTCCTATGGCAAGGCAACATATACTGAGAAGGCTGTATACCCAGTTAGTGCGGATATTCCGCAAAGTAGTCTTAAGGTAATGGATAAACATATTGAGATTCAAAGAGTGTTCACAAGGGGAGAGTTCCGGTCAGTCGTTCTTTTTACAGTGGCAGTTCCTTTACGATGCTTCCGTCAAACAGGTTGATGATACGGTTAGCGTATGACGCATCGTGACGGCTGTGTGTTACCATTACGATGGTTGTGCCCTGCTGGTTGAGTTCCTTGAGCAGATTCATAACCTCCTGACCGTTCACTGAATCCAGGTTACCGGTGGGCTCATCGGCCAGTATCAGTTTGGGACCTGCTATCACGGCACGTGCTATTGCCACACGCTGCTGCTGACCGCCGCTCAGCTGATTGGGGAAATGTTTCTCGCGATGTGATATGTTCATGCGCTCCATAACCTCCTCTGCACGACGGCGACGCTCCTTGGCGGGTACGCCCATGTAGAGCAGAGGCAGCTCTATGTTCTCACGCACGTTGAGTTCATCAATAAGGTTAAAGCTCTGGAATACAAAACCTATCACGCCCTTTCTAAGGTCTGTGCGATGGTTCTCATCAAGTGTAGCTACCTCAACGCCCTGCAGCTTGTAACTGCCTTTTGAGGGGTTGTCCAGCAAACCAAGGATATTAAGAAGGGTTGACTTTCCGCAACCTGAAGGGCCCATGATGGCCACAAACTCACCGTCGGCTACAGTAAACGATACATCGTTAAGTGCCCATGTCTCGACTTCCTCTGTACGGAAGATCTTCTGCAAATTGTTAACTTCAATCATGACTATTAAAGAGTTTAATTGTTATTTCTGATTCAAATTTATTCTCTTGCTGCGACTGTTGCCAAGAAAAAGAGGTCAAATCGTATAATAAGTTACAATAACGTCCAATTTTTGGACAACTACTCACTTTTCATCACATCGGCCGGGTTCTCACGCGCTGTACGGAGCACGCTGCATACCACTACCATATATATAATGGCTGCCATTCCGGCCAGGACCGCAGCATATATCCACCAGCTTATCACAGCCTGCTGCTGGAACTGTTCACGCCAATGGTTGATGAACAGGAATCCCAGACAGAATGCCGGAACAGATGATGCGGCCAGTATCATCCCGTATTCACGCAGGAATATTGAGAAGACCTCCCAGGTCCTGGCACCGAATGTCTTGCGGATGGCAATCTCACGACGGCGTTTACGGCATGAGAGTATTACCACAGACCATACACCCGATACTGATATGAGTATGCATATGGCTGAGAATATGAGCATAAGGTTGAACAGTTTTGTTGTACTGTTAAGGCTTCTCTCTATCACCCTGTCCTCAGCAAAAGAAAGTTCTCCGGGTAAATTGAGTTTCTCCAGCTCTTTCTCCAGCATATGGCGTGTACCATCCTTGTACTTAATGAGGATGCTGTAATAAGATGACCAGTCACTTGACAGGAAATAGATAGGCAGAGGCCTTTTTAATGGTCCTGCAAAATAGATCTCCTTCAGAACAGCAACAACCTTGTATTCTCTCAGTCTGTTGGCGTCGCCCCAGTGCCTCTCACGTAGATATATGGTCTGACCCACCGCATTCTTAAGACCCAGCTTTTGTGCCACATCCCTTGATATGACAATCTCATTGCTGTTCAGAACGCGCTTAGGCAGCTCACCCTCCACTACGGTAAAGCCATATATGGGTTTCCAGGGCTCCTTTATTCCGCCATCGGTACATGCGGCTATTCCTTCATCATCAGGATTGGTGGAAAGATAGCCGTCGGCCATGCCTACATTGATACTACCCATCAGCACATTGCCATCAGATATGGCATCTTCAACCATCGGCAGCTCTTTTATCCTGTCCAGGAACTGAGAATAATCCAGTAGCCTGTAATCACCATCAGCATAATAATAGGATTGACCCATAAAGACCATTGCCGTGTTCTTTACGGAGAATCCCCAATCTTTCCTGAAAGAGTCACGATACTGATGACAGATAGATGCCGATGTAAAGGTAAAGAAGATGCTGAACGCCAGCTGTACGGCAAGGCTCACCTGGCACAGGATATTTGACGTCCTTTTGTTTACAACAGAGTTATGCAACATCCTGGTGCTTACAATATGCGCCAGCAATGTGCACAGCAACAGGGAGAAGACAAGTATTATGAGCATGAACAGCAGGCTGCCCTTGATGAAATAGGAATCCGGAAGGTCAAAGCCGGCAAACTTGCAGAACGGTTCCATCAGCAACATATCGGCAACCATTCCTATGGCATACGCAATGGCCAGGACTACCAGTATGTTTACGGAGAGCATGACAGTAAGATTCCACACCGTTGATCCGTGAACCACACGCAATCCCATCTCATGACGCCTGTCGGCCAGACTGTTAAGGAAGAATATCAGATAGTTGATGATGGAGCAGATAATGAGCAGCATACTTGTCCAGGAGATAATGGTAACACTGTCAATATCCATCTCAAGCAGGTTTCCTCTTAACAGCTTATGTATTCCGGTTATGTTTACCGGAACATACTCCCTTGCGCGATGGGGATCATACTCAAGCAGTGTCTTGCTAACCTTGTCGGCAAGAGCATCCAGGTCAGTTCCCGGCTTGACCTTGAAGATATAATCACAGATGTCACCTATATTACGTCTGCCATGGGGCTCGGCGCAGACAAACATGTCAAACTTCATGAATGAATGATGCCAGTCCTTGAGTACCGCCCCCACATAATGGTTACCCTCCTCAAAGAACCATCGGTTCCGTCCATAATCATCGATTGCCTTTCCTAAAGGATTCTCATCGCCAAACAGCTCTCTGGCATATGACTCTGATACGGCAACCAGATTGGGATCATTAAGGAATCCCATATCACCTTTTACCAGTTCCAGGTTGAACAGCCTGGTAAAGGATTCATTGATAATGAATATCCTTCTTGTGCCGCTGGCTCCGCCATATCTCTGGTAAGGAACGGCAATCTCCACTTCGGGCCACTGGCTCATATCATCAAATGCCGGAGCGTATGCCTCAAAAGGACGGATATCACTTGTAAGGCTCTCTGTCTTATCAGTCCCCTTTACATCAAATGACCATATGTTCTGCCAGTCCTTGTGGAAAGTATCATACGTATTCTCATAATGGATACAGATAGATGTCAGGCAGAAGCAAACAAAACCTGCTGCAAGGCCCAGAATACAGATGGTGTTCTGGAACGCAAACCTCTTTATGTTACGCAGCGCAATCGTTAGATAATGTATTAACATGTTCTGAACTTTTAGTTACTCAAATTGTATTGGTCTGACAGGCATTTGGCATCTACTCACTCTTTATCACATCGGCCGGGTTCTCACGCGCAATACGCCGTATCTTGAAACCTATGGTGATAGCCACAAACAGGGCCATGACGAACAGTATGAACAGGTAGAACAGCAGAGCATGGCCCACGCCCTTATCATACGGATGGTCACTGAGTATCGTATATCTGATAATCCAGGCACTCAGCGGAACTGACACGGCCGATGATATGATGAACAGCTTTGCATACAGTTGCACGAACAGCATTGTAACCTGCCGCGTCCTGGCTCCGTTTATCTTACGTATAGCCATCTCCTTGCGGCGTCGGGTAGTATCGATAGATATGGCCGAATAGACTCCCAGCAGCGTTATGATGAATGCAAAGATGGCAACGATCCATGCTATGAACCCTACGCTTATCCATATGTTGTTATTGCGGTAGAGGTAATCATAAAGGGATGATGAGGCATAATCAATCACCACCTGGCTATCTTCATCATCGGGATAATGATACTTTGCTATGGCAGTTCTGGCCTCCATCTCATGACCGGGAAGACATCGGACCACAATATACCCCTCTGTGAGTTTACGGTTGCAATAGATGGTGGCCTGATGAATCTTAAGATCTCTGTAAAACTCAACCCCTTCACGCAGATTGCCTATGTGTCCTGTAATGACAAAAGGAGTCCGGTCATCCATTTTGTCAGGCTCATCGGCATCATTGCTGTCCCCAATCTCCTTAACCCATACCGTGTCTCCTACGCCCAGCCCTATCTCTTCAATGAAAGAATCATCAACCAGTATCTCATTGCTCTCTACGGGCATACGTCCATCCTTTATCTGTACTTCAAGCATATCAATGATATCGGGAGTGATGAACACACTTATGCAATTCCTATTGCTGCAGTTTCCGTCTATGATACACCTTACATCAAGCTGGCCGTTTGTACGGAGATACTCGTATTTCATTGAGGTTACGTGGGTGATATACGGCAAAGATTCAAGGTATGACATCTCAAGTGTCATATCTTTTGATGTACGCGGGGTGTAGTATTTTTTGTCCGTGATGATACATTTCTTATCCTCCTTGCTCATCCATGAATATGAGCCCCTCATGGATGACCTCATGTTAAGCAGCAGCGCAACAAGTATGGTTATTGTAAGCTGCGCGAATGTCAGCTGTACGCCCAGCATGATGTTACGCCCGCCGTATTTACGCTTTATCATATTACCGGTTTCGGCTCCTCTTACACGGATGACTGCCAGCCATGCAATTATCAGCCCCACGGCAATCAGCATTACGATATACTGGACGGTATGTTCCAGTATGACATCTACATCAATATAGAAATGTATTGTTCCCGATCCCGATGAGTTGCCGATCTTAATCAGCGGAGTGACATATCGGGTTATAATAAGGCTTATGATACCGGTCAATATGGTTGTAAGTATTATCTGAGTGCTCACCATATACCACATATCCACAGTTCGGGCGCCATGAACCCGTCTGAGCGCGTAATCCCTCTGCCCGGAAAGGATACTGTTTACAAGCAGATGGAAATAGTTGAACAGAGCCACAACCAGTATCAGGATACCGGGCAATGAGGTCATCAACAGGGCAATTGAGAAACTTACAGGATTAAGGTCACTCATAAGCGATGATTTCCGTGAAGCCGCAATACCGCAGCTGCGGGCTCTGTCAATGAAATGGTAAACTTTATACTTATTGCCCTTACTTCCCTCCTGGATATCATACAGGCTTTGTATAAAATCATCGGGATCTACCCCCTCATTCAGTTTTACCAGAGCCATTCCTCTCTCCATCTTAAAGAAATTGTCATCTTTTTCGAAAATCCAGCCTGCTATATAATGAAACTCCGATATTGAGTTTGAGTAAGGCATATCCTCAACCACAGCACCAACCCTGAAATAGCCCATGTTACCAATCCATAGCTCCTGACCGATAGCCTCATCTGCCGTCCCGAACTCTCTCTTGGCAAAAGATTCAGTCAATGCCACCCTATAATGTAAATTAGTCTCGGTAACATAGTTCCAGCTGCCAGCCACCAGATTCAACCCCAGTACCTCCAACATGGTAGTGTCTGCCTGAATGAAATACTCATCCTTTTCATAAGCCATGATATCCGACATTCTTTTCCAGCGATAGGGCTGGATCCTGAATCTGGCCAGTGCCTTAACCTGAGGCCTTTGTCTCTCTATCTCCTTGGCCACCTCAAAATCCACCAATGAATAGCCTTGCTCAGTTGTAAGGTAGACAACGCTATCATCCAGCCAGTTGTCAACAGTAGCTATAAAACGTGTCAGATAGAGATTAATACTGAAACAGAAGAGTGCAACGGCAAGGCTCACGATTGATATGATATTCTGAATCCGGAACTTACCCAGACTACGGAACGCCATTTTGAGGTAATGAACAAACATCATTAAGGACTTTGACATATTATAATCCCAAAATTATCCTATACCAACCTCAAAAAACAAACAAAAAGGGCAAAAACCTGAAGTTTTGCCCTTAAAACGTCCATTTTTTTGACAGTCAGCTGCGGGATCTGCCCGGACTCTTAGTGCGCGAACTCTTGCGTCCGTTTACCTTTTCCTTGCGGATTGATTTCTTGTCCTTGTGCTTGGAGGGTTTTGAGTCATTACGGCCGGCACCGCGGCGGGGTTTGCCGTTATCGGAGCGGAAGAACTGACGCCAGTCTCCATTCTCAAAATCGCGCCAGAACTCATCATCCTGGGCTACCTGGACCTTTGGGGCACGTTTGGGAGCGCGGGAGGTCTTTTCCTCGTGGTAGGCTCTCTCCTCACGGGTGGGTTTACTCTCTCTGCGGGGTTTCTCCTCACGATTGGATTTCTTCTCCCTTACGGGTTTATCCTCACGGCGGGGTTTGTCTTCCCTACGGGACTTACGCTCCTTAGCGGGTCTGTCCTCTGTCTGCTGTCCATCCTCTGAGCGGGTCTCGGCCACCTCAACATGAACCTGACGGCTCTTGTAGTTAACTCCCTCCATTCCTGTGAGTATCTCCTCAGTATACTCCTCAGGGCACTCAAAGAATGAGAAGTTCTGCATCAGGTCTATGCGGCCCACATCCACGCGGCCGGCCACATTGCGGTTGAGCATCTCAATGATATGGACAGGCTGTACGTGATCCTTCTTACCTATATTGATAAAGAAGCGGGTATAACCCTTCTGGGCGCGGTGACGGTCTTTTTTCTTGCGTTTCTCCTCATCGGCCTCCTTATGGGTGACCTCCTCAAGCTCCGGGGCATCCTTGTAGTAACGGACAAAACGGCCGAACTCACGGGTAACGATACGCTTTATTATATCGTTCTTGTCCATCCAGTCCAGACGGCGGAATATATCAGGCAGGAACTTTTCAATCTGTTCCTCATCAACCTGAATGCGCTCCAGGTCATCAATCACCTTATAGAGCTGCTTTTCACATATCTGGGTGCCGGTAGGCATCTGTCCCTGTACGAACTGCTTGCCTATGGCCTTCTCTATGAATCGGATCTTACCCTTCTCCCTAAGATTGACGATTGATATTGATGTTCCCGTCTTGCCGGCACGACCTGTACGGCCGCTGCGGTGGGTGTAGTTCTCAATGTCATCGGGCAGGCCAAAATTGATTACGTGCGTGAGGTTGTCCACATCAAGTCCGCGTGCAGCCACATCGGTAGCCACCAGCAATTGCAGCTGGTGTTTGCGGAACTTGTTCATGGTAAGGTCACGCTGCGCCTGTGACAGGTCACCGTGCAGTGAATCGGCATTATAGCCGTCCTGCATCAGCTTGTCGGCAATCTCCTGCGTCTCCATGCGGGTACGGCAGAATATGATGGCGTATATTGAGGGATAGTAGTCAACAATACGTTTCAGAGCCAGGTACTTGTCCTTGGCATGTACCATGTAATAGACGTGGTTCACGTTCTCGGCGCCCTCATTGCGGGTTCCGATAACTATCTCACGTGCATTCTGGAGATACTTCTTGGATATGGCCTGGATCTCCTTGCTCATGGTGGCAGAGAACATGAGCATCTTACGCTCTACGGGAACAGATGAGAGGATCTTCTCCAGGTCCTCACTGAATCCCATGTTGAGCATCTCATCGGCCTCATCAAGGATAACGGTGCGGATGGTGTCAAGGCTTACCACGCCACGCTCCATAAGGTCTATGAGACGTCCCGGCGTAGCCACTATGATATGGGCTCCGCGCTTGAAATTGCGTATCTGGTTCTCAATTGATGAGCCGCCGTACATGGGTATCACATGCAGACCCTCAATGTAATGAGAGAAATCGGCCAGGTCACTGGCTATCTGCACGCAGAGCTCACGTGTGGGACTGAGTATAAGGAACTGCGCATCGGAGCTCTCAACCTGCGTCCTCTGTATGGCGGGTATGCCGTACGCCGCAGTCTTTCCGGTTCCGGTCTGTGCCAGAGCCACTACATCACCGCTGCCCTCCTCCAGGAGATACGGTATAACCGCCTCCTGAACCGGCATGGGATGCTCAAATCCTATCTCTTCTATTGCCTTGAGTATCGGGGCCGATACTCCCAGTTCCTTGAATGAACTCATCAAATTATTTCAGGGTATTAGTTAAGTGTTATGCTCTGCTCACCTATCATCACGCCGTCTACAAAGAGATAGGCGTTATAGGTGCCGGCACTGAGATATTCCTCTACATCCCAGTACATGGTTACCTCCTGCTGCTCGCCGGTGTATTCTATGTACTTCTTTGCAGAGTATTCCAGAGGTACGTTCTCATACTGGAACGTGTTGGAAGCATCCTTTACAAGGGGCTCACCGTCAGGCTTGGTGATACGCAGGTAGACTGTCTTCTCACCTGTCTTGACCGTGATGTTCTTTACTATGGTGAAGTTAACCACGAATTGTGTTACATTCTTGACCTTACGCTCCTCCTTGCCGCGTTTGTTATTTGCGGTTATGGTGATGGCGGCGGCATCCAGCTGCGATGCAAGGGCTACCTTCTCCTCGGCTTTCTGCTTGTCAACAGTAAGCTTCTCCACCACCTTGGTCTGCTCCTGATACTGCTGACGTACACGGGTGTTCTCCTTGGCCAGCTGCTTGTTTATGCGGTCAAGTGAGTCAATCTGTACTACGTATGTACGCATAACCTCACGTACGGTTGCCAGCTCTTTCTTAAGACGCTTAATCTCGGCGGCATTGGTTGCCTTGGTCTGACGCAGTTCCTCAAGCAGCTGCTGGGTACGCTGTTTCTCCTTGTCAAGCTGACGTATGAGAGAATCATTGGAGATATGCATCTTCATCTCATCATACTGAACGGCAAATCCGGAGTACTCATTCTCCATCTCCTCCTTCTCAATCTCAAAGAGCTGGGACATCTCCTCGATCTTACGTCCCTTATCCTGAACTGACAGGAACAGATAAACTACAGTTGCAGCCAGCAGCGCTACTGCTATGATGGCTATGACCAGACCGGTCTTTCCTGATTTGTTCTCTTCCATTTACTTCTTGAGAGCGGCCATGCTCTCCTTTATGGTTGCTATCTTCTGTGTGGCATCGGCCTGCTTCTTACGCTCGTTCTCTACAACGGCGGCAGGTGCGTGTGCTACAAAGTTCTCATTCTGCAGCTTGGAGTTCACACCCTTGAGGAATCCCTCCAGGTGCTCCAGCTCGGCCTGCATCTTCTTAAGCTCAGCCTCAACGTCAATGAGTCCGCCCAGACGTACTGCATACTCCTGGGTTCCTACCATGAATGCGGCTGTACCCTCACTCTTGGCTGCTACTATAACAATCTCATCCAGTCCGGCCATCTTGAGTATCACGCTACCCAGAGCTGAGAGCGGGTTGGCACCCACAGCCTCAATGGTCAGCGGCTCACGCGGTCCGATGTTCTTGGACTTGCGTACTGAACGTATCTCTGTTACAACCTGCTTGGCATCCTCAAACTGAGAGAGCAGAGCCTCATCGGCCTTGCTGTTTACAAGGCTTACTATGCTCTGGTTCATGATGCTCTCACCATCCTTGCGCTCACGTACGGCATGCCAGAGCTCCTCGGTGATGAAGGGCATGAAGGGATGCAGCAGCATGAGCAGCTCCTCAAAGAGCTCAAGTGTTGCACCATATGTCTTGGAGTCGATGGGCTGTCCGTAAACAGGCTTGATGATCTCCAGGTACCAGCTTGCGAACTCATCCCAGAAGAGCTTGTAAACAGCCATCAGGGCCTCGCTGATACGGTACTTTGACATCAGGTCATCCATCTCGGCAGCGGTGCTGTTGAGCT
>Ga0310696_10010905_pt1 | contig 10396 bp, 5 predicted proteins | sample AusTroGonzalo_MG_4_FD_203885 | JGI IMG/M metagenome (GOLD analysis project Ga0310696, IMG submission 203885) | Bovine rumen microbial communities from tropical cattle in Woodstock, Queensland, Australia - Gonzalo_02 (v2) (version 2) | ecosystem: Host-associated > Mammals > Digestive system >... | reverse complement strand
ACCGGAGCTACCGGCACAAGCATCACCGAGACGCCAACTGCCAACACCACTTATTCCGTAACCGGCACCAGCACCAACGGGTGTACCGCCTCCGCCTCCAAAACAGTTACCGTCAACCCCATGCCCAGTGTGAGCATATCTGGCGGTGGCTCCATCTGTGCAGGCCAAAGTGCTACTCTGACGGCTTCTGGTGCAAACACATATCATTGGTCTCATGGCAAAACAGGTAGCAGTATTACCGAAACTCCTACCGCCAGCACCAACTTTATCGTGGAAGGTACGGATGCTAACGGATGTACCGCCTCGGCAGCAGCCCAAGTGATTGTCAATCCTCTGCCCAGCGTGTTCATTCTCGGCATAGCTGAAATTTGTGAGAATGAAAGCGTTATCCTTACCGCCTCGGGTGCCAGAAACTACACTTGGAGTACCGGTTCCAGCAACAGCAGCATCACAGTAAGCCCCACCACCAGCACTACCTACTCTGTAACAGGAACAGATATCAATTTGTGTCGTAACTACGCTTCGGTTGAAGTTACTGTCCACGAACTACCCATCGTCACCATCAGCGGCGACGATAAAATTTGTGACGGAGAAAATACGGAACTCACCGCATCCGGAGCCGAAACCTACGTATGGAGCAACGGCATCACGGAATATAGCCAGATAGTGGAACCCACCTCCAACACCACATATTCAGTAACCGGCACCGATGAAAACGGATGCGCCAACAACGCCTCTTTCACAGTGGAGGTAGGCGAAGGCGATGATGATGAAGTTAGCGTAACCGCCTGTGAGTCTTATTTCTGGCACGTTACTGGAGAAACCTATCGCTCAAGTGGAACATATACCTTCAACTATGAGAATGACGATGATTGCTTAAGTCATCACACATTGCATCTGACCATAACCCATGCTGAAACACATGAGACTTCAACATCAAAATGCGATTCCTACACATGGGGGATGAATGGCCAAACATACACGGAAAGCGGAACCTATTCATACACGCACACCAGCCCCGCCGGTTGTCCGATAACCGAAATTCTGAATCTCACCATCAAGAAAGGCACACAGACCGAAGAATCTGTGTCAGAATGTGAAAACTATATTTGGCCCGCAAATGGCCAAACCTATTCACAAAGCGGAAATTACCTGTTCGAATATACAGGCTCCAACGGATGCCCCAGCACCCGGACGCTGCATCTCACCATCAAGCAGGGCACACAAGAGGAAATGTCAGCCTCTGCTGTAAACTCCTATACTTGGGAAGCCAATGGCATGACTTACACCCAAAGTGGTGACTATGTGCACCATTACACAAATGAAGACGGATGTGAAAGTTCTATCACACTGCATCTTACTGTACGCCACGAGCCGGGTAACGACTGCATACGTGTCACAATGGAACATCAGGAATCCTGCTCTCCGGGAGAAGATGGCGTGGCTTTCGTGTACATTCCGGCAGCCCTCCGTGATAAATGTGAGATTGAGTGGCAATTGGCCGGAGGCACCTCTTCCGAAGCAAGGATTACAAACCTGAAAAAAGGAACTTACCATGTGAAAGTCAAATCCATCGATTGCCCCGATGTGGTGTTTTTCCAAGGTTCTGTTGAAATTACCAAAGAAGACGACTGCGATGTAAAGGTTCACGTTTCGGGTCCCACCAATGTGACGGGCAACTGTAACGGCATTCCCAGTGTCACGTTCACAGCCCAAGCGTATGGCGGTGTTCCTCCCTATTCGTTCCAAGGCGGATGGGAGATGGTAAGCAGCAGTTCGGCAGTGAAGACCATTACTCCCGGCAATGGGCATTTCAGCGTGGCCTGCACAGTGATAGATGCCGACAACAACCGCGGCAGCGATGTGCTGGACGGCTATGCCAAGAAATTGGAATGTGCCAAGGATCCGAACGAAATCAAAGGACCCAACGGCTATTCGGAAGAACATCACTTTGTGAACGCTTCAGATAAAATGAACTATACTATAGAATTTGAGAACGATCCCGATTTTGCCATGGCACCCGCATCCCGTGTGAAAATCACCTACAATGTGCCCGAACAACAACGGATAGCCTCGTTCCGATTGGCCGATTTTGGTTTTGGAAGTTTTATCTTTACCGTACCCTCCAACGTGTCTTCCTACAGTCAGCGTCTTGATGTGTCTGACTCTCTGGGCGTTTGGGTGGATGTAAATGCTGGTATTGATGTGGTGAATCACCAACTTTTCTGGATATTCCAGAGTATTGACCCCGCCACTGGAGCAGAACCTGCCAGTTCCCAGATGGGATTCCTGCCCATCAACGATTCTCTTGAACATGGACAAGGCTATGTCAATTTCTATATACTTCCCTCAAATAGCGTACAGACCGGCGATACGGTGGCCGCGGAAGCATTGATTGTGTTCGATGACAACGCTCCCATAGGAACTAATGTGTGGACCAACACGTTTGATGCCACCCCACCGACCTCAACGCTCCATGCTGAGCTGAACGCTTCCGATTCCCTCTATTGCACCTTCACTTTTGACGCACAAGACGCTCCTGGCGGATCCGGTGTGCAAAGTGTTGAAGTGTTCGTTTCCATCAATGAAAATGCCTACGTTTCCATCGGCAGCTGCCCGCCCGACAGTTCCCTCACTTATGCGCTCAACAATGGCATTTTCTACCAGTTCATGTCCATCGCTACCGACAATGTGGGCAATACGGAGCCCTTCAAAACGGAAGCCGACACCTCCGTCAACTATAACGATGCCCCCATTGACATCGTGCTTGACGGGAACAGCTTCTATGAGTATGCACCTGTAAACACATACATTGGAAGGTTCATCACACTGGATAACGACTTGAGCCAGCAATTCTCTTACGAACTGGTTGAAGGAATAGGCTCTACCGACAACAATCTCTTCTTGATTGAAAACAATGAATTGAAAACCAATGCGTTGTTTGAATGCAGCAGACGTACGGAATATTCCATTCGAGTACGCTCCACCGACATCGGCGGCTTGACTATTGAAAAATCATTCACCCTCAACGAGGTGATTCTGCATGAAACGCCAATAACCTATCTGAACGACGAGATATGCCAAGGAGAAAGTTATAACTTCTTCGGACAAACCGTGACCGAAGCCGGCAACTACTCAGACACTCTGACGAGTGCCAACGGGTGTGACAGCATTGTGACGCTCTTCCTCACTGTGAACCCCGTATCCATCATTGAAATTACAGACGAGATTTGTCCAGGTGGAAGTTATGATTTCTTCGGGCAAACCCTGACCGAACGAGGCGTTTATCACCATACTTTGCAATCGGTTCATGGATGCGACAGCATTTTCACGCTCACACTCATGGTAAACCAGACATACGAAACCCCGGTTGCCGCTGAGATTTGTGAAGGGGATGTTTATGATTTCTACGGACAAACGCTAACGGGAAACGGCACATACACCCAAATCCTGTCCAGCATCCACGGTTGCGACAGCACGATCACATTGACCCTGACCGTGAACCAACCTGCCTACACACAGATTGCAGAAACCATTTGCCAAGGTGATACCTTCAACTTCTTTGGACAAGATCTGACGGCAGCCAACGTGTATCACCACACTTTGCAAACCATTCACGGATGTGACAGTGTAATTGAACTTACACTCTTCGTAAACCCGTCATACGCCACGCAGATAGCAGACACTATTTGTGAAGGTGAAACTTATGCATTCTTTGGGCAAAATCTGACAGCAGCCGGCATTTACAACCACTCTTTGCCGACCGCCAATGGTTGCGACAGCTCTTTCACGCTGACGCTGACGGTGAATCCGACATTTAACACACCTGTTTTTGCCGAAATCTGCCAAGGCGAGAGTTACCTTTTCTCAAATCAGACTTTGACAGAATCCGGTGTTTACTACGACACCTTGCAATCAATCAATGGCTGTGACAGTGTGATTACACTGACTCTTGATGTCCATCCTGTCCAGCACACGCAACTCGTTGCCGAAATCAATATTGGCGAAAGCTATGACTTCTTTGGCCAGACACTAACCGAAACCGGAGTTTACGAGAACACCCTGACTACAATTCACGGCTGTGATAGTGTCATTACCCTGACATTGACCGTGAATCCCGTTTACTACGTCACAATCAACGATTCAATCTGCCAAGGCGAAAGCTACGACTTTTTCGGACAAATCCTAACCCAGAGCGGCGATTATCATCACACCTTGCAGGCAAGCGATGGTAACGATTCCATTATCACACTCAATCTTACACTCCTGCCCACATACGACATCCATGTGTATGACACCACCTCTTGCGGTGAGGTGTTCCTCTTCGGCGACACTACCATTCTCCCGACTGTCGTAGGTGCTTATACGTACGTATTCCACTATTCTTCCGTTGACGGGTGCGATAGTATTGTCACATTGCACCTGAATGTTACAGTTGGCGTGAACGATTACCCGTTTGAAAACGCCATGATTGTATATCCCAATCCGACGAACAACATCCTCAACGTTAAGTTCGGCAATTTCCACGCCCAACGCATGGAACTCCGACTGTATGATGCCTATGGCAAACTGCTTAAAGTCATACCTGTTTCCTCTGACATAACACAAATTGACATGACTATATATGCAAATGGTGTCTATTTTGTGAGAGGTGTGGCGGACGGACGGATGCTGTCTGTGAAAAAAGTGATCAAGAACTAGGATATTGTTGCCAAAATAGTTGGTGACTGCCCCCAAAAAAGGACAGAGAACAGGGCCCTTGATAGCCCTATGTTCCCTGTCCTTTTTTTTTTGAGGTATAAAAGACAAAATAATACTATCTTTGCCGCATGGAAACAAAACACTTTTTTCATCATGTACTATTCAGAAGATTTTTACAGGCTGGCCATCCAGCACCAGGAAGGGTACGGACCTTCCTCTATCAAGAAAATGTTGAAATGGACCGGAAATGCCACCCACATCTTTGAAGAGCCCGACAGTTGGAAAAGCCATATCAGGAGTCCTAAAAGGACCATTCACCCTCCCACTATTTCCAACGCGTTGCGTCGGTTAGTGGACGAGGAGCTGAAGGCCATGGACAAGGCAGGAATCAGGCTTTGCTTCTACACAGATCGGGATTTTCCATATAGGCTGAAACTATGCAACGACAGCCCATTGTCGTTTTTCTATCAAGGTAACGGCGAATTTAACATGCCGCATATCCTGGCTATTGTAGGCACGCGCAACGCCTCCGCCTACGGGCGGGAGTGCGTGGGCAAAATCCTATCCGAACTGCAAGGCACGGATGTGGTCACTGTGAGCGGACTGGCATACGGCATTGACACCGAAGCTCATCAGAAATCGTTGGAAAACCGCCTGCGCACCATTGCGGTGCTGGGTAGCGGGCTCGGGGTCATCTATCCCTACCAGAACCGCGAACTGGCCCGGCGCATTCTGGACAACGGTGGCACGCTTATCAGCGAATACCCTTACAGTACCCCACCCGACCGCCTCAACTTCCCCAAGCGCAACCGCATTATCGCTGGGATAAGCGACGCCACCCTCGTGATGGAAAGCGGAGAGAAAGGCGGAAGCATCATCACCGCCTACATTGCACAATCATACAACCGAGACGTGCTAGCTATCCCAGGCCAGATACACGACCCCATGCATTCCGGTTGTCACCAATTGATTCAGAAGAATGTTGCCGCCCTCATCACTTCCGGGGACGACATTCTGGATATCATGAACTGGAGAACCTCTTCCAGCACAGGAACCCAAACCCAGTTGTTTGTCGAGCTTACCGAAACCGAGCAACCCATTGTGGATTTGCTGCGTGGGCAAGGTGCAGCTCCCATAGATAAAATTGCGGAACAATTTCCAAATTATACGCCATCACAACTGGCCGGAGTGCTTTTGGGATTGGAACTGAAAAACGTAATTACTTGTAAGCCAGGTAAATTATACTCCGTTAAACTGTGAAAAAAAATAATAGTCTGCGAATGAAAAAATAATGTATTTTTGTCACATTAAAAACAACAACTAAACTTAACAAAAATGGCTTACAAAATCAATCCGGATCTTTGCGCCGCTTGTGGTACTTGCCAAGGCGAATGCCCCCAAGAAGCTATTTCTGAAGGTGCTGCTTACTCTATTAACCCTGATCTCTGCATCGAATGTGGCGCATGCGCTGACGTATGCCCCTGCGAAGCTATCAGCTTGGAGTAATCTTGCAAAGATTTTGAGTAAAAAAAAAGAGGGTCAATCGACCCTCTTTTTTTTTATTTGATTCCCAGCTCGGTTTTCACTGCCTTGGTCAAGTCATCACTATCGGATGAGAAGGCCAGCGTGGAGATGTCAAACACGTAAGTGTATTTGCCGTTCTCCGCCACCTTTTTGATGGCCGCCAGAAGATTATCCTGAAACGGTTTCAGCAGTTCAAGCTGCTTGGCCTGCAGTTCCTGTTCACTATTACTGGCGAATTCCTGGAAGCGGGCGTACATTTTGGTAATCTCGTCCTCCTTCACTTTCAGAATCGCAGCAGAAGCTCCATTTGTAGCCAGTTTATTATACTCGGCCTCCTTGGTCTTCAACTCCTCAGCCATAAGCTGGCCGGTTTCCTGCAATTCTTTCTGCAAGGTCAACAGGTTGGCTTGTGCTGTGTCTATGCCAGGCATCTCCTTCATGATGGCCGCATAGTCCACATGCCCGAACTTGGCCTTCTGCGCGTACCCTGTCACCGACAAGGCAAGCACCAAAAATATGACAATATATTTCTTCATAGTCGTAAATTATTTGATTCCCAACTCTTTCTTCACCAGCGGGGTAATATCATCTCCAGAACCATAATACAACAGGATCTTGGTGTCGAAGATGTAGGAATAACCATTGGCTTTAGCTACTTTATTAATGGCATCCTGGATGGCATCCTGATATGGTTTGGCCAGTTCGTATTGTTTCTCCTCCAGATCATCTTGGGCGTTGGACTGGAATTCCTGAATGCGGGTAGCCAGATCTTGCAGCTCTTTCTCACGAACCTGACGGACAGCGGAAGACATTGTGCCAACCTCGCGGTCAAACTTGTCTTTCTTCTGCTGATACTCCGTCATCATACTTTCATACATCTTCTGAAGATCTTCCTGGAAATCTTTCAATTTGATTTGCAGAGAATCGATGCCGGGCATCACTTCCAAAATTTCGCCCGAATTCACATGTCCGTACTTCTGCGCATCAGCAGTGCCGATATTGAACAAGAGGGCAGCTGCAACGAGTAATAACAATTTTTTCATTGAATGTGTTTTTTGATAATGTTTCTAAATAATTCTAATTCCTAATCATCCAGTTCGGAGTTTACAGAGATGCCCAGTTTCTGTAGTATCACCGTATTGATGTCCCATTTCGGATCTGCATAGATAATAGACATCTCACCGGCGGTATCAAAAACAAAAGCAAAACCTTTCTCCTTGGCGTAGTCATTGACGGTAGAGATAACTCTGTCTTGTATAGGTTTAACGAGTTCCTCTCTTTTTTTGAACAGGTCGCCATTTTGGCCGAAACGCTTTTTCTGGAGATCCTTGGCCGCTTTCTCTTGGGCTATGATGGCCTCCTCACGGTTTTTCTTGATCTGGTCGGGCATCGTGATGGCTTCCACCTGATACTTTCTGTACATGGAGTCGATGGAGGCGAACTTTGCCTCAATCTCGCGCTGCCACTGGACAGCCACACGGTCCAACTCTGCCTGTGCTTCCTTATATTCCGGCATATTGGAGAGAATATATTCGGAATTGATATAAGCATATTTCTGGCCAAATGCCATACAAGCCAGCAGGACAATCAAGACAGACAATAATGTTTTTTTCATTTTCTCAAAAATTTATGGGGTAACGGATAAAAATCGATTTTAGTATGTGCTAATCTATGGATTGGTTAATGGATATATGGAAATGGCTTCCGCTCGGTTTCCCGTTAGTTCTGCCAGGCACCTCGTCGAAGCCATAACCCCAATCGAAGCCAAGCAAGCCGAACATAGGCAAATAGACACGTACACCCAAACCCGCGGACTTGTACAAGTTGAAAGGATTGTATTGCCGTTTGTCAATCCAGCCCTTACCAGCTTCCAGAAATCCCAGCACATAGACAGTGGCTGACGGATTCAGTGTGATCGGATAGCGGATTTCTGCGGTGAATTTATGGTAAATGCTTGCGCCCACAGAGGTGCCGTCAATGTATGGAGAAAGACTCTCGTCCTCGTAGCCTCGCATACCGATGACCTCGCGCCCGTCGTATGAATAATTGGACAAACCGTCACCACCCAGGTAGAAACGGCCGAACGGACTGATTCCAATAGTCTTGTTATAACAACCCATGAAGCCCATCTTCAAACGGACATTCAGCACCAGATTGTCCACGATACGGGTAAACCAAGAGGCGTTGAATTTCCATTTATGGTACTCCAGCCATTTGTATTTCTCCTGATCTGTAGCATTGGTGTAATCTTTGCCGCTAATCAGTGAATAGGGCGGTGTCAGCTGCATACTGAAGGTGAGGTTGGAGCCCTCGCGCGGATAGATGGGCGCATTGACAGAATTACGGGTCAGGGAGAAAATGTAGCTCAGACTATTGGCAAAACCGTTGCTGAACACATAGTAGCCCGACCAGTTCTTCACGGTATAGTACTCATACGACAACGTGTGCGACATCTGGAAATAATCGTCTGGCCATTTCAGCTTGGACACCAGTGAGACGGACGCACCCGCAATGCTGGAGTGAGCGTGCGACACATCGTTCTTCTTTTTGCCATTTGTCTGCTTCTGATAATAAACGCCCATCGTGAGGGCATTGGGCTTTTTGCCACCCAGCCACGGTTCGGTAAAGGACAAGTTGTAATACTGGTACCATTGTCCGTTCGTGGAGACATTCAACGCCAATCGCTGTCCGTCACCACCCGGGATGGGGGTCCAGGCATCCTTCTTGAACAACTTTTTCGTGGAGAAGTTATTGAAAGCAATACCTGCTGTAATCACAAAACCTGTGGCACCATAACCGGCACTTAACGACAGTTGGTCGGAGGAAGTCTCCTCCACCACATAATTGATGTCCACCGTACCGTCAGTCTCGTTAGGCTTAGGCTGCACATCCATTTTTTCCTGATTGAAGTAGCCCAGCGACATCAGCACTTGCTGCGTACGGATTAAGTCGGCACGATTGAACAATTGTCCAGGTATCGTGGTAATCTCACGCATGATAACGTTGTCGTTGGTCTTCGTATTACCAGAAATGGTGATTTTGTTATAACGAGCCTGTTTGCCCTCGCGGATACGAATTTCAATATCGATGGAATCGTTTTCTATAGCTACCTCCACGGGGTTGGCATTGAAGAACAAGTAGCCGTTGTTCATGTACAACGATGCAATATCCTCACCATCCTCCTTCATAGTCAGGCTCTTATTCAAGAGCGTTTGGTTATAGACATCTCCCTTTTCGATGCCTAAAAGTTGTTTGAGCAGAGAGGTCGGATAGATAGTGTTACCCACGAAATCAATATTGCGGAAATAGTACTTGGGGCCTTCATTGACTTCAATATCAATACGCATGTCGTGGCCATCCATATAGAACGTGTCGCGGACAATCACGGCATCGCGATAGCCCAGCTCATTATAGCGATCTATCAACTTGACTTTATCATCCTCGTATGTCTCCTTGGTGAACTTGGACTTCTTGAATATTCTCAACTTCACACGGTCTGAAAAGTACTCGTCCATGTGGTCCTTGATATCCTTGGATTCGTAGTAGCCGGGATGCTTGAGGCAGTATGCAATAGCCGTATCCATCTTCCAAAACGGTCGGAACATGAATTTCTCTTTGGTTTCCTTCATAGAACGCAGCAGTACGGCATCTGTAACCCCTTCATTTCCGATAATATCTATCTTACTGATCCTTACCTTCTTGGATTTCTGAATATCAAACAGCAGATTCTTGGCATTCTTGATTTTCTCATCATCAATCTCCTGAACATTCACCGTGCAGCTGTAAAAGCCCTTGTCCACGTAATACTTGCGGATAGTGTTGATGCAGGTGGTTTTCATGTTGTCATTGATGATGTTACCCTGTGAGATTTTCAATTTCTCGCGCAAATCATTCTCCTCGCTTTTAGTAGTGCCTTTGAAGCCGAACGAAATGAGGCGGGAACGGTCCTCCAGACGCACATCCAGAAAGGCGACATTACCATTCACACGGGTAACGGTGATTTCCACATCATCATAGAGGCCAGTTCTCCACAGGTTCTTCACGCTTTTGGAGATCTGTTCGCCGGGAATCTCAATGATATCACCCACATGAAAAGAGAGCAGCCGCTGGTCAAGCGGCGCGGTTCCTGACGACGTGATGCCGCCGATTTCATATTGTTTTGGGTTGGAAT
>Ga0310696_10010904_pt1 | contig 10397 bp, 4 predicted proteins | sample AusTroGonzalo_MG_4_FD_203885 | JGI IMG/M metagenome (GOLD analysis project Ga0310696, IMG submission 203885) | Bovine rumen microbial communities from tropical cattle in Woodstock, Queensland, Australia - Gonzalo_02 (v2) (version 2) | ecosystem: Host-associated > Mammals > Digestive system >... | reverse complement strand
AGTCCGGCAAGCACCCCGGCAAGACGAACGTCACCGACACCGACAACGCGCTGAACATCCTCCGCTACCTGATGGACAAGCCCACGGCCGTGATCGTCAAGCACAACAACCCGTGCGGCGTCGCCACTGGCTCCACGCTCGCCGAGGCGTACTTCCGCGCGAACAAGGCCGACCGCCTCGCCGCGTTCGGCGGCGCGATCGCGCTCAACCGCGACTGCGACCTGGAGACGGCGAAGCTCATCGTCGAGAACTACGCCGAGGTGGTCGTCGCGCCCGACTTCGCGCCGGGCGTAATGGACCTCTTCGCCGCGAAGAAGAACCTCCGCGTCTTCCGCATCCGCAACATGTCGCGCCTCACCGACTTCGTCGCAAAGCACGTGATAGACTTCAAGTCGCTGATCGACGGCGGCATCGTCGCGCAGACCTCCTTCAGCGCGAACGCGCGCAGGCCGGAGGACTTCATGCCCGCATACTGCAACCGCAAGGTCACCGACAAGGCGACGGGCGCCGTCAGCTACGAGGAGCACAGGATCGCGCGCCTTCCGACGGCGAAGGAGTACGAGGACCTCGTGTTCGGGTGGCTCGTCGAGGCCGGCGTGACGTCCAACTCGGTCCTTTACGTCAAGGACGGCGCCACGGTCGGCATCGGCACCGGCGAGCAGGACCGCGTCGGGGTGGCGGAGATCGCACGCGACAAGGCGTACACCAAGCACGCCGACTGGATAGCGTGGGAGAAGTACCAGAAGCCGTTCAATGACCTCCGCCTCGCGTTCGGCGAGGAGGACGGCGCGAAGAGGCAGGCCGAGATCATGGAGCAGACCAGGGCCGAGAAGGGCGGGCTGCCGGGGTGCGCGATGGTGTCCGACGCGTTCTTCCCGTTCCGCGACGGAGCGGAGGTCGGCATACGCGAAGGCGTCACTTCGATCGTCCAGCCAGGCGGCGCGATCCGCGACTGGGACGTGATTGACTGCTGCAACGACGCCGGCGTCGCTATGGTGTTCACCGGCCAGCGCTCCTTCAGGCACTGACCGCGGAGCGGTCGGGCAGAAGAGCCGGCCGTGGCTCCCGCGCTTCGGGTGAAGCGGAGCGGGGCATGCGCGGGGTGGGCAACCTAACCCGCGCGACGTACGCAACAGCAACTATAACGATATAATATGGCTCTTCGTGCATAAGTGTGGGTCGGTTGCAAGTACAGAAGCGCCTGCGGCGCGTACCACGAAAACGCTGTCGGCTTGCCTAGCGGCGTTCCGCCGCTCAAAAGGTTGCGGCAACGCGTTGGCCTGAAGGTCGTCTCTGGCACTTCATTCGGCAATTCGGTTGTCGCTACGAGGGCACGACCTTCGCCACGCGCCGCCGCAACCTTTCGGCCTTCGGCCCTCGGCAAGCCGCAGCGACACGAAACGGCGGCGTTGCCGCCGACACGAAAACGCCCACTGCGTGGGCTTCACGAACAGGGACGGACTTTTGGTACAACGGACAGAAGACAGAGGATGGGGCGACAATCGGCCGGGGCTGGGTTGAGCGAAGCGACTTCTAGCCCGAACCTTTGTCTTTTGTCCTCTGTCCGCGTGACCAAGCCGAGAGAAGCGGAGAGGCATAGAGCACGGAGAAGGTCTTGAGGATCGAGAAAGGAGTCAGCCATTTTTTCGTGAAGCCCACGTAGTGGGCGTTTTCGTGACCCGCGCAGGCGGGCATTCGTGCCGCGGGCATCTGACGCAGACCGAAGGTCGAGACGACGCGGAGACGCCGGGCGAAGGTCGCAACCGATCGTTCAGCAACGTGAAGCGAAAGTAGCCGCACCTCGACCTTCAGCCACGGCGTCGCCGCGACGTCTCAAGCGGCGTTAGCCGCGCGTCAGACGAGCCGCGTTTCGTGGTCGCGCGTCAGCGCCACATGCCGGTGTGACGACTGTACTGCTTAGGTGACTTTTGGAACAATATGGGACTGTCAGACCCACATTTATGCACGAAGCCTCTTGAAAAGTCGGGGACGCTATAGTTGACGTAGGCCCTAATATCGTTGATTTTTTGTGAAATACAAGCCGTCGCCCTTGATTCCATCGCGGCGGTTTTGCTATAATTCGCGGTGTCGTGAGGCGCGCATGCGCCGACGGGGAGGTGGAAAGAAACCCTATCTGCGAATATGATTCCAGAGACATCTACAACGCTTTTAAGGGACATATCGGATGCGGCAAATGCGCGATGGCCTGAATTTGTCGCACGGTATCGTCCGATGATGATTTCGTATCTCAAGTCCCATTTTCCCGCAGTTGATGCGGACGACATGGTGCAGGAGACGCTGATCGCGCTTTCAAAGGTTCTGCCGCGCTATCGTTATGCCCCGGACGAGACGGGGCGGTTCAGGAACTATCTTACCGGCATACTTCGCATCAGAGCCCTCAAGAGCTGTGAGCGGATGAATCGCGACCGTGCCTTCATGTCCGATCTAAGGGAAGGCGCGGTTCCGCCTCCGCCTCCGCCGGAGGAAAAGGATGCCGCCGCATGGCGCGAGTCGCTTCTCGAAATCGCGATGAGGCAGCTTCTCGAAGACGAGCGCATTCCTGACAAATCCAAGCAGATATTCCAGAGGCTGACCGTTGACGGCGCCTCGGCGGACGAAGTGGCCGCAGCGTACGGCATGAGCCGAAACAACGTCGATAAGACAAAGAGCCGGATGATGGCGCGTCTTCGCGAAATCGTGCGGACATTGGAGGCCGCAGGCGATGTCTGATGTGTCCGACAGCGCGATAGAAGGATTCCTCTGCTCGCATGGATCGTTTGAAAAGCCTCCGGCACTCGTTGACGGAGACAGCATTGATGAATGGATGGTTCGCGCCTTTCTCGGTCGGGGCGGGAGCGCTGAAGTGTACCGCGCCGAGAACGGGACTACGGGGATCGTCGCCGCGCTGAAAGTTTTTTGCAAGACGGACGACAGAACGCGCGAACGATTCAGGTGCGAGGCACGGCTTCTGGCGGAGAATCGGAGCGCGGCGTTTCCGAAGTTCTACGGGGCGGGAAGCGCCACCGGACGATTCTACATCGCAGAGGAACTTCTAGAGCCGATGACACTCCCAAGGACGGATGCGGAGGTTGCGCAGTTCATCCTATCTGTTGCGGCGGGCGTTGAAGACCTTCATCGACGCGGATTCGTCCATCGCGACATAAAGCCGCGCAATGTGATGGTGCGGCCCGCGACAGGCGAAAGCGTTCTCGTCGACATGGGACTTGCTAAGGAGACCGAAGGCGAGGCGATTGCAAACGACACGGTGTCTGTCGTCGATGGCCGCGCCATAGGCGTTGGAACACCCGGCTTTTCCGCGCCGGAGCAGTTTGCTGGCGGGAAGATTGGCCCTGCGACGGACATCCATGCGCTTGGCATGTTGGCGAACGCATGTTTCGACGGAAAGCCGCCAAGAGCATGGACGACGATAATCCGCCGCTCGACGAGTTCCATTCCGGAACAACGATATGCGACCGTCCAGGAATTCGCGCGAGCCATCCGCCACCGCCATGCCGTACGGTGGCTTTGGGCGATAACTGCGGTAATCCTCCTGTTTTTCGCATTTTTCGCACTCCACTTCTGGGGACAGTCCCCGCGCGTTTGGGGTCTGTCCCCATACGAAGACACGCATGAGCGTCCGCGAGAACAGTTTCTAGATGGGGACAGTCCCTCAAATGTTGGGGGACCCCAGAGCGCTGATGGGGACAGTCCCTCTCAGTTGTCTAGTGAGGATAGTTCCTCGCAGGTTTCAGACGGGGACAGGCCATTGACGCAGAAGGAATTGGCTGAAGAGATATTCAATTTGACCTACGATATGTTTTACAGCGACAATACCAATATCGACAGAAAAGCGGCCATTGAGCTTATGCGGAAAGGCATCTCGCCGATTTACTAAGGCATTTCTCGTCTTTTTCTTTTCGGTTCCCCTGTCAGATTTTCGCGTTGAAGGGAAATATCCATGTGGAGGGAACTTCGCATGGAGAAAGTCATTTCACCGCAAAGCGCGGCAATTTGCTATAATACCCATGTTCCGCAAAGGCGGAACGGGTTGATCTTTGACATCGGCGGGCGCCTGACAGCTCCCGCCATCGGCCCGAAGACCGCGAGGTTGGAAGGCAAAACCCCGGAATCGGCAAGGTGGTTTCGACGAAACCGCCGCCGTGGCAGGGTGGTCGCCCCGCGACCGACGCTTGGTAGGGCGGTTTCGATGAAACCGCCGCCGCGCGTCCCGCGTGACCGCCTTTCCGGGGAGCTGCGGAAACGCATCCGACGCCCGCAGCATGTACGCAACAGCGTAAAGTAGTTTTCTGAGAAGCCGGTAACTTGTTCAGAATGGAGCGAAATACGACTGTGCGTGCGCGTGGAGTAATATCCACGCGGCGCACTTTCTTTTCATGTTCCATTCGGGCTCTTACCGGCGCCTTCAGAATACTGAATCTAGGAAGTGCGCCGCTTTTCTTTTCCGCGCCAAGGTGGCGGCACCGGGTATGGTAGGCGTGGAAAGGAGGAGCTATGGCTGAGCGACCCAAGACAGGTACAATAAAGCTGCACAACTGGCGTGACTTTACAAAAGTCATGAAGATCATGGAGGCGGGTAAGTGGATATATCGTGGGCAAGAGGATGCTTCATGGTCTCTCAAAAGCGGGCTTGACCGCTGGTTGGAAAAGTTCGAGAAGGCAGGGCATCGCGGAAAGGATGGTTCTCGCGGCAAACTGTTTCTGTCAACTTTTCCGCGTGCGGAGTTCTTTGCGATTTCTCGCTTCCAAGCAATGTCGCGAGCGTATCAAGAATGGCCTTCAGCCGCTGACGCATTGATAGCGATGCAGCATTATGGAGCCAAAACGAGGCTTCTTGATTTTACCACTTCCATTATGGTTGCCTTGTTTTTTGCCTACGAAAACAAGACCAATGGCAAGGAGCGCGCGATTTATGCAATCAATTACAGGGCATTGATGAATCAAGATGGAATGTGGAGCAACTACAAGAATTTCCTGCAAAGGGAAGCAAGCCAGATAGATAGAGGAGATGAAGCGGCCAGATGGGAGTTCGAATCCCAAATCGAGAATTACTATTTCCGGAAGTTCGCGCTTGACGCCGCCAATAAGATCATATCCGAGAATACGCAAGAAGGCAATATCGACATAATTCCCCTCTATACCGTCTGCTCCAACAAGCGACAAACGGCGCAGACGGGAGTGGAATTGATGCCGCGCACATTCAACTGGTTCGACAAGAATCTGGCGTCGGCGTTGAAGGTTTCTTGTGTTGAGGAGATCAACAATCCGTCAAGGGTTATCACTGAAGATTTGTCTCATCTGACAAATGCCGAAGAACACTTGCCGACAAGTCTCGTCAAATTGGTCTTTGATCCTGTGATGGAAAAAGATGCATGGCAATTTTTGGATCAGGCAAATATCAATGCCGCGACAATATATCCTGATTTGGTCGGGATAGCCAAAAGCATTCGCTACAGCAACAGCGATGTGATTGAAAGTGCGCTTGGATTCGCCAATGAGACGTTGACGGTTCAGAGTTATTGGGTCCCAATTGATAATGTCACCAAGGGCCGAGTGTCGGATTCAATCACTGACATTGCAAAGAAGATGTTGGAGAAGAGACATTCACATGTGCCGATCCTGGATGGGAAAGGCGTGGTTGTCGGTGTATTCAGCGAAAGCACGATGATGGAAGCGTCGATGGCGGGTGTCTGCTGTCCTCAGAACGCAACAATGCGCGATATAAAAGACTGCTTGCTTATAGAAAATCACAAAGTCGACGTGTTCAAGTTCGTTTCTAAAGATACTACAATCGCCCATTTGCGAAAGATGCATCAAGAGGCGACGAAACGGGATGAACGGATAGGATTGGTTCTTGTTACGGCAAATGGGGACAGTGATCAGCCGCTATTGGGGATTATAAATGTTTGGGACATTCCAGCAGATGAAGGTGGGAAATAATGCCGCTGAAGTAATAGCCAGTTGCGATGAAAGGGGAGATGCCATGAAAAGATTTGTACCAATCTGTGCCATGATTCTAGCCTGTTTGACACAGGTGTGTTACGCCACTACGACATATACCGACACAGTTAACGGCATAAAATGGAGATATACTGTATCTAACGGCAAGGCGTCGTTGGGTGACGGATACACTTCCGCTGTGTCAACATCGACAACAGGTGCAATTACAATCCCTTCTAAACTCGGCGGCTATCCCGTAACGAGCATCGGGAATTATGCGTTCGAGGGTTGCAGCGGTCTTACGAGCGTGACGATACCGAACGGCGTGACGAACATTGCGTATTCTGCGTTCTCTGGCTGCAGCGGTCTTACGAGCGTGACTATACCGAACAGCGTTACGAGCATCGGGAATTCTGCGTTCTCCGGCTGCAGCGGACTTGTGTATTTTAGTGTTGGTTGTGATAACGTCAACTACAAGTCTGTAAACGGGCTGCTATTGTCAAAAGACGGGGAATCTCTTGTAGCAGGCGTAAATGGCGATGTCACAATCCCCGATTCTGTTAGGAGTATCGGGGCGTCTGCGTTCTCGGATCGCAGCGGTCTTACGAGCGTGACGATACCCGACAGCGTGACGATCTTCGGCTCTTATGCGTTCTATGGTTGCAGCGGTCTTACGAGTGTGACGATACCCGACAGCGTGACGAGCATCGGGTCATCTGCGTTCCAGGGTTGCAGCGGTCTTACGAGCGTGACGATACCTGACAGCGTGACGAGCATCGGATCATCTGCGTTCTCTGGCTGCAGCGGTCTTACGAGCGTGACGATACCCGGCAGTGTGACGAGCATCGAGCATCATGCGTTTTCTAGTTGTAGTTCTCTTATGTCGTTTACAGTTCACTCCGATAATCCAAACTACTGTTCGATTGATGGATTGTTACTGTCGAGGGATGGCAAGATGCTTGTCGCAGGGGTGAATGGTGATGTTGTAATACCAGGCTGCGTGACGAGCATCGGGTCATGTGCGTTCCAGGGTTGCGGCGGTCTTACGAGCGTGACGATACCGAACGGCGTGACGAGCATCGGGTCTTATGCGTTCAACGCTTGCAGCGGACTTACGAGTGTGACGATACCTGGAAGCGTTACGAGTATCGGGGAATGTGCGTTCTCTGTCTGCAGCGGGCTAATGTCCTTTAGTGTTGGTAGTGGCAATGCCAACTACAAGTCGGTCAACGGGCTGTTGCTGTCAAAAGACGGCAAAAGTCTTATCGCTGGCGTCAATGGCGATATTTCTATTCCTGACAGTGTGTCTAGCATCGGGTCATCTGCGTTCTATGGTTGCAGCGGTCTTACGAGTGTGACGATACCCGACGGCGTGACGAGCATCGGGTCATATGCGTTCTTTGACTGCAGCGGTCTTACGAGCGTGACAATACCTGACAGCGTGACGAGCATCGGGGATTGGGCGTTCTATCGTTGCAGCGGTCTTACGAGTGTGACGATACCCGACAGCGTGACGAGCATCGGGGATTGGGCGTTCTGCGGCTGCAGCGGGCTAATGTCCTTTAGTGTTGGTAGTGGCAATGCCAACTACAAGTCGGTCAACGGGCTGTTGCTGTCAAAAGACGGCAAAAGTCTTATCACTGGCGTCAATGGCGATATTTCTATACCTGACGGGGTTACGAAAATCGGGTTTGGTGCGTTCCGTGGATGCAGCGGTCTTACGAGCGTGACGATACCGAACAGCGTTACGAGCATCGGGAATTATGCGTTCGAGGGTTGCAGCGGTCTTACGAGCCTGACGATTCCTGTCAGCGTTACGAGCATTGGGCGTGGAGCGTTCGTTGGATGCAGCGGGCTTGCGATTGTGTATTTGCCAACCGGAATCGCGCTATCCAATCTTCCATCCGATGCTGCAATTGCTTGGTACGAGCCATATCAGACAGTTTCGCTTGATCCAAATGGAGGATTTGTTTCGCCAGAGAGTATATCCGTAACATATGGCGCCACTTACGGTAATTTACCGCTTCCGTCATATATTGGATATTCATTCACAGGATGGACGCTGAACGAAGAGTTGATTACGACAATCAGTATTGTATCTGCGCTTGGCAATCACGAACTTGTTGCGCAATGGGAAATCAATCAACATACGGTGACGTTTGATGCGAACGGTGGCGAGGGTGGGATGGACCAACTGTTTGAGTACGGGTCCAGTCTTGTAATGCCAATTGCGTCGCGAGAGAATTACAATCTTGTTGGATGGTTCACTGAAGCGAGCGGAGGAAGCCAAGTGATGGAGGGGACGACGGTCACGGGTGACATGACGCTTTACGCACACTGGGAATTGAAACCAAATGTTTGGCTTTACGACGTTGTGGATGGCAAGGCGACTATAACCTCGTACAGTTCGCCAAGCGGCGATGTCGTTATTCCGCCGGAAATTGACGGCTATCCTGTTGTAGCAATTGCATCAAATACGTTTTATCGATGCAAGGAGCTGACAAGTGTGATAATATCGTACGGCATTGTAAGCATTGGAGAGGCGGCATTTTTCGAGTGTTATAATTTGAAGAGCGTGGCTATAGCTGATTCTGTTGTGAGTGTTGGAGAATCGGCATTTGAAGGCTGCTGCGGGCTTTCGAGCATGACGATTCCTAACTTGGTAAAAAACATTGGCGCTGGGGCGCTCTCTGGCTGTAGCGGACTCAGCGAAATCTCGATACCATTTGTCGGTTCGAGCAGAGGGAATTCTGGGGCTGACGCGCTATTGGGCTATATATTTGGCACTTCTTCTTATGAGGGCGGCACTAGCATATCGCAATGTTATTCGTCGTCATCATATAGTACGTCCTATATTCCGTCGACCTTGCGTCGTGTGGTTATAACTGGCGAGTCGTCTTTCGCATATGGGGCGTTCTCTTATTGTAACGTATTGACGAATATAACGTTTGGTAGTAGTGTTACGAACATCGGGCCCGCGGCGTTCAGAGGTTGTAGTGGCTTGACGAGCGTGGCAATCCCCAAATCGATTGTGAGCATAGGGAATCAAGCATTCGACGGTTGTAGTAGAATATCGAAGGTGCATGTCGACGATGTGGCGGCATGGTGCAATATTAAGTTTGGCAATTATTACTCTAATCCACTTGTATATGCGGGTAAGTTTTATGTGGATGATGTGCCGGTGTCGGAGTTGGTGATACCTGATTCCGTGACGAGCATAGGGGATTTTGCATTTTGTAAGTGTAGTGGTTTGATAAGTGTAACAATTCCATCGTCCGTGACACGCATTGGGTCGTATGCGTTTCGCAATTGCACCGGTCTTACGTACATGAGAATTCCAAACTCTGTGACGAGCATAGATAATAATGCGTTTTACAGTTGTACCAAGTTAATATCTGTTGAGATGGGCAACTCTTTAGTAAGTATTGGGGAGAGTGCGTTTGAAAAATGTAGCAAATTGACGAGTGTGACCATTCCTAACTCGGTAACTAGCATTGGGTCTTATGCGTTTAGAGATTGTAGCGGGTTGACGAGCGTGATAATACCGGACAGTGTGACGAGCATCGGGAGTTCTGCGTTTTCCGGAACGTCGTTTTACGATGGTTTGCCAGACGGCTTTGTCATTTTGGGGAGTGTTTTGTGTGGTATGAAGGGCGCATGTCCAAGCGTAGTAGAAATTCCCGACGGCGTGTCGAGTATAAGCGGTCGAGCATTTTATAATTGTAGCGGGTTGACGAGCGTAACGATACCCAACAGCGTGGCGAGCATCGGGAGTGAGGCATTTTACGGTTGCAGGAGGTTGACGAGCGTAACGATACCCAACAGCGTGGCGAGCATCGGGAGTGAGGCATTTTACGGTTGCAGGAGGTTGACGAGTGTGACTATACCTGACAGCGTGACGAGTATTGGGAATTTTGCGTTTTACAATTGCAGCGCTTTGACGAGCATAACATTTGATGGCGATCGGCCAACGGTCAGTTCGTCGGCATTTTATAATCTTGCGCCTGATTGCTGCGCTTATGTTCGTCGTGCGTCTTCGGGTTGGCGTGTGGAGATTCCGGGTAGATGGAACGGGATAGCCATCGATTATGTCCATTATGATGTTCGATTAGATGCTAATGGAGGGATGTGCGATGTTGTGGAATTGAGTGTAGCAGATGGGGCAGAAATTGGCGAACTGCCAGTGCCGACGAAGGATGGGGCTGAATTCTACGGCTGGTTCACAGACCGAGCAGGTGGAGAAAGGGTAAGCGCATCAACCGTTATACTCGAAGGGACGACACTCTATGCACACTGGTTGACGGAAGTGGATACTCCCGTAGTTTCGACGAGTGGAGGAAGCATTTTCCGGCAGGATTCGTGCGAAGTGACGATTTCGTGCGCGACGGAAGGTGCGGTAATCTACTTTACCGATGATGGCTCGACACCGAAACGAAATG
>Ga0310696_10010903_pt1 | contig 10397 bp, 7 predicted proteins | sample AusTroGonzalo_MG_4_FD_203885 | JGI IMG/M metagenome (GOLD analysis project Ga0310696, IMG submission 203885) | Bovine rumen microbial communities from tropical cattle in Woodstock, Queensland, Australia - Gonzalo_02 (v2) (version 2) | ecosystem: Host-associated > Mammals > Digestive system >... | reverse complement strand
GCATACCTTCATTCATCATGATGGCATATTCGGTAGCATTCAGAACGGCGGGTTTGCGCCAGGGATTCTGGAAACCGTAGGAGAAGTCGTAGTTCACCACAGTCTTGCCTTCCTTACCGGACTTGGTAGTCACCAGAACTACACCGTCAGCAGCACGGGCACCGTAAACGGCAGCGGAAGCGGCGTCCTTGAGCACGTCGATTCGCTCGATGTCGTTCGGGTTGATGTAGTCGATGCTGCCGGCGGGCATACCATCAACGATATAAAGCGGAGACGCATGGTTGATGGAACCCACACCACGGACGATCACCGTGGAACTGGCACCGGGGGCACCGGAATTCTGGGTAACCTGGACACCGGAGGTCATACCCTGCAGCATGTTGTCCACGCGGTTCTGGGACTGGACCTTCAGGTCTTCGGAGGTTACGGAAGAAATGGAGGCGGTCACCACCGATTTCTTCTGGACACCGTAGCCGATGACGACGGTCTCCTCCAGCATCTGGCTGTCGTCCTTGAGGACAACGTCCAGCGTCTGGTCATTGTTGATCGTGAACTGCGTGCTTTCATAACCCAGGCAGGACACCTCTACAACCGCGCCGCGCGCTACGCGAAGGGAGAATGCTCCGTCCACGTCCGACATGGCACCATTGCTGGTTCCCTGCTCAACGATGAAAGCGCCCACGATGGGCTGGTTGCCGGAATCCAGGACACGGCCCTTAAAGGTCACGCCCTGCGCCATTGCAACCAGGCTCAATCCTAAGAAAAGGACTAAGGAAGCTAGTTTTTTCATACGCTTTGGATTTGGTTTGCGTTGGTTATTGTTAATAAAGTGTGTTTCGACAATTTGTCTGGTGCAAATTTATATGCAAAAAAAACAGCCGCTCCCTTTAAGAATATTAAAGTAGCGGCATAATAAAGCTAATTAGCTGTAAATAAACTAATTAAAATACTTTAAAATAGTAAAAAAGTAGTAGCGAAATAGGCCGAAACCGGCTACTTTCCAATGGCTTTCACCTGCTCCTCAAAGGCCTCGCGGTCCCCCAGGGCTGCATTTTTGACGGCCACTTTGTAATTGTAGATGGTGCTCAGGGAGTAGTCCAGCATGGTGGCAATGGCCTTGCTGTCGTCCACTCCCAGACGGATGAGGGCGAAGATGCGTTGCGCGGTGGTGAGCCTTCCGTCGGGTGCCACTTCCCGCGCTTCTTCCTTGAGCAGGGCGTTGAATTTCTCCACAAATGCCGGATACAGGGCCAGGAAGGTGGTGTCGAAGGTTTCGTAGAATTCGTCGCGCGCCTTTTCGCTGCGGCCGCTGATGGAGAGTTCCTTCAGGAGCTGGTCGGACTTTCCCTGCTTGAGCAGGTTGCGGAAGCGGTTGTCTTCGGTACGGATGACGGAAACCTGTGCCGAAAGGCCCTGCAGGAAGTTCAGGATGTACCTTTCCTTCACCTTATCGGCCTTGGAAATCTGCTGGTTCAGGCCGTTCAGGGTCACATTGGCCAGCGCCAGGGAATTGTTGCTTTTCTCCAGCTCCATCCGCAGTTTGGTAAGTTTGCGGGAACGAACGACGAGGGAATAGGAGACGAACGATAATATTAAGGTAAGGACAGCCAGCAGGATGGACCAGATCTGGCCCGCACGGGTAATGCGAACCTGCCGTTCCTGATAGGCGTCTTCTATCTGCATCAGGAAGCGGGAGATTTGCCAGGGGCGCAGTTTGGCATTATACACAAGGGCGTCTTCCTGGGCAATGCGCAGGTAGCGGAAGCTGCGGTCCACGTCGGTGGGAAGGATGAGCTGGGCCACCATCGTAAGGGAAGCGTAGTCACGGACGGCGTTCACAATATCGCATTCGGCACTCTTTACCAGCCACTGCATACGGTCCGGCTGATTGCCCTTATGTTCCTCAATTTCAGACTGGAAGAAAGCGTGGATGGCAAAATCCCGGTCTTCCGGCTTTACACTGCCCAATAGCAGGCGGCTTACGCTGTCGGCGGCATCCAGCCGGCCTTCCTCGATTAACTGGTCCCGCAGGATGCTGCGGTAACGGGAAGACTCGGCGGGAAGCAACTGGTACAGACGCTCCCGGAAAGAGGCGGCCGAAGGGATGGATTTTAGTTCTACCATACCGGAGTTACCGGCCATATCCTTGCTGAAGTCGTACAACGTCCAATAGTACTCTTCCTGGAGCGGCTTAGACAGCTTGTCCGGCTGAATCTGGTCATACAGGATCTGGCTGGCCTCGAAGTAGTTGCCGGCTTTCTCATAGAGGTGTCCCAGCATAATGCTGGCCTGGTCATAGCGCTCCTGGTCCGGGATGGAGAGCGCCAGTGCCTGCGCATTTTTCAAATAGACCTGTGTGGAGTCGAAACTGAAGGCGAAATAGTCGCTTGCGGCTAAAATCTCCAGTTCATAGCGGCTCACCGGGTCCTGCGTGGCGTTAATCAGGCGCCGATAAGCGTCCAGCTGATCCTGTTTCTTGGCAATGTACAGTCCGCGGGCGGCCAGGTAGCCGTCCAGCTCGTCCATCAGTTTCTGGGTCTTGCGGTCGGTGCGCGTAGGAGCCATGCAGGCAGTCACCAGAAAGGTGACGGCCGCCGCGAGTATCATGTTCTTATTCAAGCACATGATGCAAAGATAGCAAAATTTCCTCTTCCCTTCCTTCCGGAATCACCGGGGACAGGAAGGAAAGCATCTGCAGGGTCTTGGCTTCCTTTTCCGGAATGCCGCGGGAGCGCATGTAGAAGAGTTCGTCCTCATTGAGCTGGCCGACGGTGGCCCCGTGGGAGCATTTCACGTCGTCGGCATAAATCTCCAGCTGGGGCTTGGTTTCCACCCTGGCTTCCGGCGTAAGGACAATGTTGTGGTTTTCCTGATAGGCCTCGGTCTGCTGGGCGTCCGGAGCCACCACGATGGTGCCGCCAAAGTTTACCTGGGAATTCCCGCCGGCAATGCCGTTGAACAGCTGCGTGCTTTTGCAGCCGGGGGCCCGGTGATGCATCACGATGCGGAAGTTCACCTTTTCATCGGCCTTGCACAGATACAGGCCTTTCAAATGGGCTTCGGCGCCGGGGCCGACGAGGTCGATGCTCACATCGATGTCCTTCGACTCCCCCGGAAGCACCACAAACTCCAGGTTCAGCACCTCCCCGGCCTGTACCTGATACTGCCCCACAGGGGGCGCTATGTACTTTCCGTGGCCCATATCAGAACTGGTCAAATCCCTTGGATTCAATGGCTTCGATGAGCTCCCGGCCACCGGTTTTTACGATGCGGCCGGCTTTGAGCACGTGTACATAATCCGGCTGCACATACTCCAGCAACTTGTGGTAATGGGTAACGATGATGGCGCTCTTTTCCGGGCTGCGGAGGGCGTTTACACCATCGGCCACTATCTTGAGGGCATCCACGTCCAGGCCGGAATCGGTCTCGTCCAGGATGGACAGCACCGGGTCCAAAAGGGCCATCTGGAATATCTCGTTGCGTTTTTTCTCTCCCCCGCTGAACCCCACGTTCACCTCCCGCTTGGCGAATTCCGGTTTCATCTGCACAAAGGCCATCTTTTCCTTCATCAGTTTGAGGAAGTCGCCGGTTTTCATTTCCGGCAGGCCGTGGGCCTTGCGCTTGGCGTTCACCGCCGCCTTCATGAAGGCCGTAATGGTGACGCCGGGAATCTCAATGGGATACTGGAAGCTGAGGAAAAGTCCCGCCCAGGCGCGCTCTTCGGGCGCCATGGCCAGCAAGTCCTCTCCATTATATAATACGGAACCCTCCGTCACCTCATAGCCGGGACGACCCGTAAGAACGGCGCCCAGCGTACTTTTACCGGCACCGTTGGGCCCCATGATGGCATGCACTTCCCCCTTGCCGATGGTAAGGTCAATCCCCTTGAGAATCTCTTTGTCGCCAACCGTGGCGTGCAGATTACGTATTTCCAGTAACATTCATTTCTGTTTTAACTTTCAAAGATACGAATAATTGGGGAATAGTTGTATCTTTGCAAACCATGTCCGAAGATAAGCGCATCATACAGGAGTTCACATCGGCCGAATACAAAGAAGGCTTTGTGACCGACGTAGAGCAGGAGTTCATCCCCAAAGGGTTGAACGAGGACATCGTGCGCATGATATCGGCCCGTAAGGAGGAGCCGGAATGGCTGCTGGAATTCCGCCTGGACGCGCTTCGTAAATGGCAGGCCATGCCGCAGCCGGACTGGGCGCACCTGGATATGCCAGAGATTGATTTTCAGGATATTATCTACTTTGCGGCGCCCAAGAAGGACAAAGATCGACCCAAAGAGATTGACCCCAAACTGGCCGAAACTTTTGACAAGCTGGGCATTCCCCTCAAGGAACGGGACGTGCTGGCGGGCGTGGTGGCCGTGGATGCCGTTTTCGACTCTGTTTCCGTCACCACCACCTTCCGCAAGACGCTGGCAGAGAAGGGTATCATCTTCTGCAGCTTTTCCGAGGCCGTGAAGGAGCATCCGGACCTGGTACGCAAGTACTTGGCCTCCGTGGTGCCGGCCAGCGACAACTACTTTGCCGCCCTCAACAGCGCCGTATTCTCCGACGGCTCCTTCTGCTACATCCCCAAGGGCGTCCGCTGCCCCATGGAGCTTAGCAGTTATTTCCGCATCAACGCGCGCGGCACCGGCCAGTTCGAGCGCACGCTCATCGTGGCCGACGAAGGCTCCTACGTGAGTTACATGGAAGGCTGCACCGCCCCCATGCGGGACGAGCAGCAGCTGCACGCCGCCGTTGTTGAGATTATTGTAGAGAAGGATGCCGATGTCAAGTACTCCACCGTACAGAACTGGTATCCCGGAGACGCCGACGGAAAGGGAGGTATCCTGAACCTGGTGACCAAGCGCGGCATTTGCAAAGGAGACGGCAGCCATCTTAGCTGGACGCAGGTGGAAACCGGCAGCGCCATCACGTGGAAATACCCTTCCACCATATTGAAAGGAGATTACAGCAGCAGCGAGTTCTACTCCGTGGCCGTTACCAACAACCACCAGCAGGCCGATACCGGCACCAAGATGATCCATCTGGGCCGGGGCACCAAGAGCCGGATTGTGAGTAAGGGTATATCGGCCGGGGTGAGCCAGAACAGCTACCGCGGTCTGGTGCGCATGGGAAAGAATGCCCTGAATGCGCGCAATTACTCGCAGTGCGACAGCCTGCTCATCGGTTCCAAGTGCGGGGCACACACGTTCCCGGTGATTCAAAGCCAGAACCCCACGGCTACTGTAGAGCACGAAGCTACCACCTCCAAGATCAGCGAGGACCAGCTCTTCTACTGCAACCAGCGCGGAATTGGCCCCGAAGACGCCGTGGGCCTCATCGTGAACGGTTACGCCCGTGAGGTGCTCTCCCGCCTTCCCATGGAGTTTGCCGTTGAGGCGCAGAAGTTACTGCAAGTTTCACTTGAAGGATCGGTAGGATGAATTGGATAGACCTCATATGTTCCGTTTTGGGCCTCACCTGCGTGTTCCTGGCCGGCCGAAATTCCAAATACAATTTCTGGGTTGGATATCTATATACAACCGCATTGTTTGTACTGTTTTGGAAGCAGAACCTGTTGGCCATGCTGCTACTGCAACCTGTTTCTCTGGCCATCAACATCCTGGGTCACTACCGCTGGACGCATCCCCGGGAGGAAGAGCGCAGTTCGGAGAAAAACAATGAGCTCAAAGTAAGTATGCTCACCTGGCCCCAGCGTGGGCTGGCTGCGGGATTTGTCCTGCTGGTTGCTTTGGTGTGGGGTGTTCTTCTGGACCGGCTTTATCCGGCCGACCCCCATCCTTACCTGGATTGCTGCGTGACTGTACTCATTCTTATGGCCCAATTGCTGTCTGCCATGAAAAAGTGGGACTGCTGGGTGGCCTGGCTTCTGGTGAACTGCACGCAGATAGCCTTACATCTGTCAGTAGGCAATTACTTTATGTCTGTTGTTAGCGGCCTGTATCTGATTAATGGCCTGTGGTCCCTGTGGACCTGGGTACAATTGTACAGGAAAAACGCCTGATTCCCTTTTCCCGGCGCGCAAGGCGTCAAATTATCTACCGTAAACAGGGGGGTCGACAGGTATGTCCATGATAAACCGGCAGCCCTTCCTGTAGTCATGGTCCATATCCAGGCTGCCTCCCAAAAGAATGACGTGACGTTTTGTAAGCGAAAGCCCCAGGCCCAACCCTTCGGAGAAACTGTCCCTCTTGTAAAAAGGAGTGAAGACGCTTTCCTGGATTTCCGGAAGAATGCCTTTGCCGGTATCTTCAAAGACAAAACGGACCCTGGTTTCATTTGCACTCACATGCAGGGAAATGTTTTTTCCGTCCGAGTATTTGGCCGAATTGTACAGGATTTCCCGGATGCTGCGCATGAGGTAAAGATGATCCGATACGATGGTGAACGAATCATCAAGCATTGTCTCCAGCTTTACGGTCACCTCCCGGAAATAACGGGTGGTATAGTCAATACATTCCCTTGCCACGGCATTGGGTGACACCTTGTCATATTGAAGGCTCACCACCTCGTCATGGTATCCACGGTCCGAGCTGTCATACAGCATCAGGGACATGCGGTTAAGAATCATGGCGTTGTAGTTCATGACATGAAGGATCCTCATGAACTCTTCCTGGGGCATTGCACTCCCGTCGGAATCCCGGAGAAGCTGGCCAAAACCCATGATAAGGTTAAGGGGAGTGCGGATCTGGTGGGTCATGTTGGAGACAAAAACACTTTGGCGGCCCAGAGCTTCCTCCAGGGCTGCGTTGGCCTTTTCCACTTCATCGTTACGCTTTGCCAGCTCTTCTGTTTTTTTATTCACTTCAAGAATGTGGCTCCTGAGCACCTCCTGCATGTGGGAAAAGCTGTTTTGAAGGGTGCCGATAACACTGTTTTCGTCGCCGTGTGGTATTACGGTGGAATAGTCTCCGTCGGTGATGAGCCGGGCCTGTTCTTCCAAAAGTTTCATGGGAGCAAAGGCCTGCACCACCGTTCTTCTGCAAATGAAATAGATAAAAAGCAGGACAACAAAGACAATAAACAAGATGCAGATATCCAGACGCCTGTATCCGCGCATAACGTCATTTTCCGGGCTCACCAGGGCAACGCTCCACTCCGTCCCGGGGATGGGCTCATAGCATATCAGACTGTGCACGCCGGCCACTTCGGCATGCATCATTCCGCTGTTACCGGAGGTCATTTCGCGCCCCAGGGTAAGTTTGTCGCTGAAATAGCGGCCGGAAGTGGGATCAAAGATGGTCTTAACCAGAATCCGGGTGGTGTCCGGATGTTCATAATACCGGCCGTCATGCCCCAGAATTATAAAGTATGAGTGGGAATAGGGCTTTTTGGACGACAGGGCCCTGGATAACTCCGGGAGTGACAGGTCTGTAGAGATGACGCCTATCAGACGGTTCTCCTTGTCAAACAGGGGACGGCTGTATGAGGCAATCATATCGTCGGCCGACAGCGAGCCGGCATTATCATCTATAAAAGGGTCTATCCAGACGGCATGTCCCCGGGTGGCCGCTTTGCTGTACCACTCATAGTCAAAGTATTCGTACTCGTCTTCCTGGACGGTAATGATTTCCTCACCTTTACGGACTGTATAGGCCGAGAAGTAGCGTCCCTTCCGTGGGAACATATCGGGCTGGGCCGATATGGAGCAGCCGGAGATGAAGCCATTCTGCTCTACAATGCGCCTGGACAGTACCAGCAGGGAATCGGGCCTGAAACTGTTTTCGGCAAACCAGGCAGTGGCATTGGTGGCGGTTTCCACACTGCGGAGGTAACGCTCGGCTTTGGCAAGGGCCGTGTTGAGGGTTTTCGAGGCACTGTCCATGGCCACAGAGTGGAAATAACGCTGTGACAGCGCCATTGAGACGGTATTGGCCATGACAAACACCAGCAGCACGATGCAGAACATGCTGAGGCTTATCTTGGTGGGAAGCGAATTCCGGATATTTCTAATCAGTTTCCGCATGCATCTCCCTGTTCTTTGCGCTTAACATGTCGGCGAGGATTTCGGTTACCTTGAGACCGTTCCTTTCGATACTGTTCAAAATATGTTTCCGCTCATTTTCATTCATAACGCCGCCGCTTTCGTTGAGCCTGTCCACGTCGGCCTGAATATCGGTAGTAACATCGGCCATCTGATGGGTCATTCTGCTGAAAAAGGCACTTCTGTACTTTTCGGCCTCTTTGGTTTTGGCATAGGTGACGTCAAGGTCTTCTCGGCGGGACACCTCTTTCCGGGAAAGGTCCATCAGCCTTTCCATATGGTCCGAAACGGACTCCTGCATCATGCGGAACAGAGCCTGGAGCCGGCCCACTTCGTCAGTACTGCTGGTCTCCCGGACAGGAGACAGATAGTTGCCCCCGGCAATGTTTCTGGTAATATAGGTTAGTTTTCGCAGCGGCTTAAGATAAATATGCGCAACGGCCATACCGCCGGCAAGTAAAAGCAGTATACCCGCAATGATGATGAATATGGAATCGCCGAAGCCGGAGTCATATCGGCGAATTAACTCGTCTTGGGGGTAAATGACGGCAATGCTCCATCCAAGGCTTTCTATCTGCCGCCCTGGAAGGGGCGACGGCCTGTAGGGCATATACGCCACGTAATAGGATGTGGCGTCCAGCGTGAATGATTTCTTCCCGGACTTTCCTGCAACCATTTCCCGGATGGCTCCCATGATGGCGGGATCTTCGGCCTCCCGGAAAAATGACATGCTGTCCATGTGAAACAGCTTTGTGCTGTCCGGGTGAATGATATATGACCCGTCGTCGTCCAGGATGGTAATGTAGGAATGGGTGTTTTTTTTGTAATTCTGGGCAATACCCGTGAGGACACCCAGGGAGACGTCCACCCCCAGGACCGCCACAGTGCGGCCATTATCCAGAATAGGCACATCATAGGAAATGATGGGTTCTGCTTCGGTTTTCTCGTTCTTTAGCGGTCCAACCCACGAGGGTACTCCCTCAAGGAGGGGCTTTGTGTACCACTCTTGCTCGGTATACGGCCTGGAGGTGAAAGTTTCGGACCGGACAAGCGTTTCTCCGCTCTTGTACATATAGGCCATGAAAGGTTTATTGTCCACCGTATAATAATCCGGGTTCAGGGCAATGGCGCACCCGCATATATCGGGATTGGCCTTAATGGTTTCATGGCACAACTGCAGTAATTTTGGGGAATTCTCCAGATGGTTGGGGATATCGCCTTTGATAATGTGGGCAGCCTGTTCTACACCCAGCAAAGTGTTGTCAATCCTGTAGGCGATTCCCTCCAGCACCTCCTCCACCTGACGATCGGTTTCCTTCCTGATGGAAATCCGCATTCCTATTGTCATTGACAGAATAGTGAATGCAAGGAGAATGGCAACATAGAATACAGTCCGGAAGATGATTCTGGCACCTACGGTTCTTGGTATGAAGTCCCTGGGTTCAGGCATCTTACGGAAATTATAACGCCAGATCGGCCAGCACAATGGCGGCCATGGCCTCCACGATGACGGGGGTGCGCAGGGCGAAGCAGACGTCGTGACGGCCGGGAATGCCGGCCTTGGCGATGCTGGCGGTGGGCTTGAACGCCACGCGGAACACCACGGGGTTGCCGTTGGTGATGCCGCCGTTCACGCCGCCGGCATGGTTGCTCACGGGCGGCTGCGGATGCTTGTGACGGCCGCAACAATGGTGTTCCTCACCTTCCGCATGGCAACACTCATGATCCGGTTCATCGTGGTGGCAATGATGTTCCTCTCCCTCTCCGTGACAGCACTGGTGATTAGGGTCATCGTGATGACATTTGTGCTCCGGGAAGGGATCGTTGTGCTCGCTGCCTTTCATGCGGGAAGCGGCAAAACCGTCTCCGAATTCAATGCCGCGTACACCGGGAATGGCAAAGACAGCATGGGAAATCTGGCTTTCCACGCTATTCCAGAAGGGTTCTCCCAGGCCGATGGGCAGCCCCTCCACAGTGCATTCCACCACGCCGCCCAGGGAGTCACCTTCGGCAGCGGCGGCCTTCAGGGCTTCGGGCCAGGCAGAGGCATCGGCCAGACCGCCCACCTCCGTAAGCTGTGCGTGGAACTTGGCAAAGTACAGCATCTTTTTGGCGATGACACCCGCCGCCACCACGCCCAGGGTGAGGCGTCCGCTGAAATGCCCGCCGCCGCGAGGGTCGTTGTAGCCGCCGAACTTCAGGTTGGCGGTAAAGTCGGCATGGCCGGGGCGGGGATGCTCCCGGAAGCCCTCGTAGTCCTCGCTGCGCGTGTTTTCATTGCGGAACAGGATGGTGAGCGGGGCGCCGGTAGTGTATCCTTCGTACACGCCGGAGACTATCTGGGGGAAGTCGTCCTCTACCCGGGGCGTCGTGCCCAGGGCACCGGCCTT
>Ga0310696_10010901_pt1 | contig 10398 bp, 6 predicted proteins | sample AusTroGonzalo_MG_4_FD_203885 | JGI IMG/M metagenome (GOLD analysis project Ga0310696, IMG submission 203885) | Bovine rumen microbial communities from tropical cattle in Woodstock, Queensland, Australia - Gonzalo_02 (v2) (version 2) | ecosystem: Host-associated > Mammals > Digestive system >... | reverse complement strand
CGAGTTCGTCTTCGTGACCCAGGAGCTGGACAAGATCCCCGCCGGGTTTACCCTGAATCCGGAGCGCCAGAAGCCGTGGGGTACCGCCCACGCCGTCCAGATGGCCGCCGACGTGATCAAGGAGCCCTTCGCCGTGATCAACGGCGACGATTTCTACGGCCGTGAATCCTTCCGCATCCTCGCCGACTGGCTGCGCGCCCACGAAGGACAGGAAGGCGTCTACAGCATCGTGGGATTCGAGCTGGACAACACCCTTTCGGAGTCCGGCGGCGTCTCCCGCGGCATCTGCTCCTACTCTAAGGACGGCATCCTCGAAGACATCGTGGAGCACCTCGATATCTATACTGAGCCCGACGGGGTCGTTCGCGGCAACAACTCCGTGACCGGCGAGCGCGTCGTCCTCGACGGCAAGGCCCTCTGCTCGATGAACATGTGGGGCTTCACCCCGGATTACTTCCGCCGCAGCGGGGAGATCTTCAAGACTTTCCTCGAGGCGAACATCAATGAACTGAAGAAAGAGTATTATATCCCCTACGCCGTCGACTGTATGGTCAAGTCCGGCGAAGCCAGGACCGAAGTCCTCTCGACGCCGTCCCGCTGGTTCGGCGTGACCTACAAGGAGGACCGTCCGGCCGTCGTGGCCAAATTCCAGGAACTCGCCGACAAAGGCATCTATCCCAGCCCGCTCTATGAGAAATAAACGGAAATCCAATTACGACCTCTTCTCCAGCTACGCCTACTACACGCCGGGCTTCGGCGGCATCGGCGCAATCTTCCTCTGGTTCCTCGCAGGGACCGCGCTCGGAAGCCTGGTGGCCTTCGCAATCGCCATCCTGATGCCGGGAGAGGCCAGCGTCGAATATTCCATGCTCGTGGCCTATCCGCTGATGTTCGTCCCCCCGATGATGTACGCCAACCTGCGAAGCAAGCAGAACGCCTTCTTCGACACCGGCTACGCCCTCCACAGCGACAACTACGGCCGCATCGGAGGCTTCCGGATGGCCCTGCTGGTCGCGCTCGCCACGCTGGCGGCCGCCTACCTGATAGACGCCGTCTCCCAGCTGCTTCCTGAAACCCCGGGCTGGTTCGACGACCTGATGAACAGCATGGTCGGCGGGAAATTCTGGGTCAATTTCATCAGCGTTTCCATCTTCGCGCCCCTCTTTGAGGAGTGGCTCTGCCGCGGCGAAGTGCTGCGCGGGCTGCTGAACTACCGCAAGGAAGACGGCAGCCGCGGGATCAAGCCCGGCTGGGCGATCGTCCTCTCGGCGCTCTTCTTCGCCATCATCCACGGCAACCCGTGGCAGGCGCTTCCCGCCTTCGGCCTGGGCTGCCTGTTCGGCTATGTCTATTACCGGACCGGCTCGCTGAAGCTGACGATGCTGATGCACTTCACGAACAACACCTTCTCGCTCCTGATGAGCCGGATTCCTTCCATCGGAGATGCGGAGCACTATTCCGACATCCTCCCGACGGCCCAGTACTGGCTCATCTTCGGCGCCTGCGTCATCCTGGTCATCCTCTGCGTCAGGCTCTTCTCGACCATCGAGCTGAAAGACCGGCAGGGTAACTGCGACGAAGTCCGCGCCGCCTGACCGCCATGCAGACCGTCGTCGAACTGACCCCCGCCGGCAGCAACCGGCAGTATTTCCGCGTCCAGGACGAGGACGGCTCCGTCATCCGCGTCGTCGGAAAGGACAGGGACGAGAACCGGGCCTTCATCGCCCTATCGAACCATTTCGCAGCCAAGGGGATCCGCGTCCCGAAGGTGCTGGAAGTCAGCCCGGACGGGATGAGTTATATCCAGGAAGACCTCGGGGACGACCTCCTCTACGACCTCTGTGCGCAGGGCCGCGCGAAGGGAGAATACAGCCCCGCCGAGGAGGAGCTGCTGCTGAAGACCATTTCCGCGCTCCCGAAGATCCAGTACATCGGGGCCCAGGACCTGGACTACAGCGTCTGTTTCCCGGACACGGAGTTCAACGCCCGGATGGTCCGCTTCGACCTGAACTATTTCAAGTACTGTTTCCTGAAGACCACGGGCGTCGAATTCAACGAGATCCGCCTGCAGGACGACTTCGACCAGCTCGAGTACGACCTCCTGGAAGACATAGGCAACACATTCATGTACAGGGACTTCCAGGCCCGAAACGTGATCATCAAGGACGGGGAGCCCTGGTTCATCGACTTCCAGGGCGGCCGCCGCGGCCCGATCTACTACGACGTCGCCTCCTTCGTCTGGCAGGCCCGGGCCCGCTACCCGGCCGCGCTGAAGGAAAAGCTGACCGACGCCTACCTCGAGGCCCTGAGCCGCTACGAGCGCGTCGACCGCGCCCGCTTCCTGAAGAAGCTCCGCCGCTTCGTGCTCTTCCGCACGCTGCAGGTGCTCGGCGCCTACGGCTTCCGCGGCCGCTTCGAGCGCAAGCACCTCTTCCTCGAGGCCATCCCGGACGCGATGGACACCCTCGACGAGCTGCTCCGTACCCCCTTCCCGAAATATCCCTACCTCGATTCCCTGCTGCGCGAACTCGTGCGCGCCGACCGGGAGCGCCGCGCGCAGCAGCCTGCGCCCGGCCTGACCGTCCGGGTCGGCAGCTTTGCCTACCGCAAAGGCCTCCCCGTGGACGAGACCCCGGACGGCGGCGGCTACGTCTTCGACTGCCGCAGCATCCACAATCCCGGCAAATACGAGCAGTTCAAGCGTCTCGACGGGCGTGATGCGGAAGTGATCCGCTTCCTCGAAGACGACGGCGAAGCCGCAGTCTTCCTGGAGAGCGTCTACAAGATCGTGGACGCCCACGTCGACCGTTTCCTGGAGCGCGGTTTCACGCGCCTTGGTGTCAGTTTCGGCTGCACCGGCGGCCGCCACCGCTCCGTCTACTGCGCGGAGCACCTCGCGGCGCACCTCCGGGAGAAATATCCTCAGATCCACGTTGCACTGACCCACAGGGACCTTCCGAAATGAAAGGAATGATCTTCGCCGCCGGCCTCGGCACGAGGCTCAGCCCGATTACGGACACGATGCCCAAGGCGCTGGTGCCGGTGGGCGGCGAGCCCCTGCTCGGCCACGTCCTCCGCAAGCTGCGCAGGGCCGGCATCCGCGACGTCGTGATCAACGTCCACCCCTTCCCCGAGCAGATCGAAGCCTGGCTGCGGGAGAACCGCTTCCCCGGCATGAAGATCCGCCTCTCCTACGAGCGCGAGGCCCCGCTCGAGACCGGCGGCGGCATCCGCCACGCGGCCCCGCTCCTCGAAGGCTGCGGCAAGCTCCTGGTCCACAACGTCGACATCCTTTCGAACCTCGACCTGAAGCGCCTCGTCGCCGAAGCGGACCCGGACGCCCTCGCGACCCTCGTCGTCAGCCCGCGGGAGACCTCCCGCTACCTGCTCTTTGACGACAGCATGCGCCTCGTCGGCTGGACCGACCTGCGCACGGGAGAAGTCCGCTCCCCCTTCCCGGAGCTCGATCCCGCCGCCTGCCGCCGCTACGCTTTCGCCGGCATCCACCTCCTCGATGAGCGCATCCTCCCCCTGATGCAGACCTGGCCCGAACGCTTCTCCATCATCGATTTCTACCTCTCCGTCGCCGCAACCCACACCCTCCGCGGCTACCTTCCGGAGGACCTCCGCCTCCTCGACGTCGGCAAGCTCTCCTCCCTGCCGGATGCCGAAAAATTTTTCCTATCTTTGTAGGTTACTATGAAAGGGTTTCTCTCCAAGGTCTGGTTTCCTGTCGCCGTCGTCGCAGCGGTGACAGCGCAGGTCATAGGCCCTGAAGAGCGCGTGGAGAGCCGCCGCATCCCCGCCCACGATCCCGACACCGTGATCTACGCCGTCCCCGGCTACAAGAAAGGCTGGGAGGAAGACGCGCTGCTGTTCGCCGCGGCGGAGCGCGACAGCCTCGCCCTCGCGGAGGACAGCCTCGGCTTCTTCACGGACGAAGAGAAGGTGGACAGCGTCGTGAAAGTGCGCCCGGCCGCCCTGGATACCCTGATTGCGCCGGATTCCCTCCAGCGGACGGACGCCTTCCGCTTCAAATACTACGCGGCGTTGCTCGACTCCGCCAGCCACGTCTGGATCCGCGATTCGCTGAGGGCCGCGGGCGACTCGCTCGACTGGCCGAAGCTGGATTCCATCTACCGGGCCGACTCGATCGCCGTCGCGAAGGAAGCGTTTGAACGATGGTATGCCTCCCTCGACAAGGCTGCCCGCAAGAAATACGACCAGGAGCGCAAGAACGAGCGCAAGCTCGCGGAGCTCAAGCTCCGTCAGCGCCAGAAAGACAGCCTCCAGACCCACCGGGACAGCGTCCGCGCAGCGACTCCCCGTATCCTGGAGACCTTCGCCCTGACGGATTCCCTCCAATACAAGCGCCTCATCGCCTGGGAGCGCGACCGCAACTTCCACAAGCTCGACCCGTACGTCCCGGACACGACCGCCAACTACTGGTTCCACGACTATCCCTTCCTCCGAAAGGACGTCGGGGCCGCGTGGCTCGGCGTCGCCGGCTCGCCCGTGCAGTCCTATGACTTCTTCCAACGCAAGTCCACGGAAGGCGTGTCCTTCTACGAAGCGCAGGAATCCTGGACCTACTCGGCCGCAACCCTCCCCTTCTACAACACCAAGACCCCGTACACCGAGCTCGCCTACTGGGGGACCATCTTCGCCCCGACGAAGAAGGAATCCGACAACCTGCGCATCCTGACGACCCAGAACATCACCCCGGAACTCAACCTGACCCTCCAGTACGACCGCTACGGCGGAGGCGGCATCCTGAACAACGAGACGACGGCCAACAAGACCTTCGTCGCCGCGACCAACTACCTGGGCCGCAAGTACATGATGCACGCGGGCTACATCTACAACATGGTCCGCCGCAGCGAGAACGGCGGTATCCGGGACAACATGTGGATCCGGGATACGACCGTCGACGCCCGCGAAATCACGGTGGCCCTGAGCAAGGCCAACAGCCTGATCAAGAAGAACACCATCTTCCTCGACCAGCAGTACCGGATCCCGTTCTACTTCCTCGAGGACCTGTTCGGCCGCCCGGAAGAGGAACTGGACGAGGCTTCGGCAGAAGAATGGGACTTCGAAGGAGAAGATGATGAAGAGACGGAAGGTGCACCGGCAGGCAGCCAGAAGGACACGACGGACGTCTATTACTACGACGAGGACGTCACGACGGCCTTCATCGGCCACAGCACCGAGCTCTCGACCTACCGCCGCACCTACTCCGACCAGATTACAACGAAGGACGAACGCGCCTATTACGACGCCTACAATTACAATCCCAACACCTCGCTCGACTCCACGCGCGTCCTGCGCCTGGACAACAAGCTCTTCCTGCGGCTGCAGCCCTGGTCGAGCGAAGGGGTCGTGTCGAAGCTGGACGTCGGCGTGGGCTACAAGCTGATGCGCTATTTCCTGATGGATCCGAAGTACCTGAGCGCCTCGCAGACCCACAACTGGAACTCCAGCTACGTCTACGCGGGCGCCGAAGGCCAGCTGCGCAACTACATCCACTGGAACGCCCTCGGCCACTACGCTTTCGCCGGCCAGGAGGCCAATGACTTCGATCTCGAGGCCAACGCGGGCCTCAACTTCTTCCCGTTCCGCCGCGCGCGCAAGAGCCCCGTCAGCCTCGATGTCCATTTCGAGACTTCCCTGAAGGAGCCCGAGTTCTATGAGCAGCACTACATGTCGAACCACTTCAGCTGGGAGAACGACTTCTCCAAGAAGTCCGTGACCAAGCTGGAAGGCGAGATCCGTATCCCCCACTGGCGCCTCGGCGCCTCCGTCGGCTACGCGCTGCTCGACGGCAACATCTACTACGGCACGGACGGCATCATCCGCCAGAACACGACGCCCATGAGCGTCCTCAAGGCGCGCCTCGACAAGGATTTCGCCATCGGCGACTTCCTCCACTTCGACCACCGCCTCCTCTTCCAGCTTTCCTCGAACCAGGAAGTGCTCCCGCTCCCGAAGCTCGCCGCCAACGCCCGCTATTACGTCCAGCTCCGCATCAGCCAGGGCGTCCTCGTGATGCAGATCGGCGCAGACGCCTATTGGAACACCGCCTGGTACGCTCCGGCCTGGAATCCCGCCGTCGGCGTCTTCCATAACCAGACCGAGACCAAGTATGGCAACGCCCCGTATTTTGACGCTTTCGTGAACATGCAGTGGAAGCGCGCCTGCATCTTCGTCAAGCTTGAGAACGCCGGCCAGGGCTGGCCGCTCGACAAGGCGGATTATTTCAGCGCGGACCATTTCATCCGGACGCAGCGGGCCTTCAAGTTCGGCATCTACTGGCCCTTCTACACCCAGCCCGGCAAGTCGACCTCCTCCGGTTCCGCCTCCGGTCCCGACCGCGGTCCCTCCGGCTCCTCCGGCTCCTCCCGCCCCTCCGGCGCCAGATTACAATAATTTATAGATGGATACTATTATCCTGCAAAACGTCGCTTCGCGACCCTTCCCTAAAGGGCCCCTCCCTCTTATATTGCCGAGGGTGGCATAGTTTTGCAGGATAATAGTATCCATCAAACAATACAATACGCGACAGAGTACAGAAAACAGTCAGAATTGCCGGAAGCAACGAGAGAGTTCAATTTATAATAACAGGGTGTGAAGACCAGTAGATATATAATAATCAATTTGGTAGCAGTAGTCTTGGGATTATTGGCAGCTATTCTGGTGGGGAAGGTGATGGAGGGGAAGGGACCGGCGTTTGAGGCGGGGAGGAAGATGCGGGTGAGGATTGAGCTGAGCAACCATCCGGATACGACGGGAGCGTTGATTGCGGGATATAATTACCGGTTGCTGCAGGACTTTGCGAAAGAAATAGGATTGGAAGCGGAGATACGGAAGGCGGCGCCGGACACGGCGGCGCTCGACTCGCTGCGGCGGGGGGCGTGGGACCTGCTGGTCCTGCCTTACCCGCAGCCGGAGGCCGACAGTCTCGCGTTCGCCGTCCTGCCGGACAGCAGCGCCGTCTGGGCCGTGACCGAGCGGCCGAAAAGCCGCATCCGGCTCGTTCGCGCCTTCCTCGACGCCCTGCCGGAGCGGGAAGACTACGCGCAGACGCACGACCTTTTCTTCCGGACTTATGACCCGCTGCGGGTCGCAGCGCTCGGCCGGAAGCGCGAAGCGCTGGGCCCGTACGACAGCCTGATCCGGAAATACTCCGACGGGCGCGACTGGGACTGGCGCCTGCTCGCCGCGCTGATCTTCCAGGAATCCCGCTTCCACATCGAAGCCCGCTCGCGGCGCGGCGCCGAGGGGCTGATGCAGATGATGCCACGCACCGCGCGCAACTTCGGGCTGGAGAACACCCTCGACCCGGAAGAGAGCATCCGCGCCGCCGCCGACTACCTGGACCACCTGGAATATATCTTCCGGGGCCAGGCGGACAGCAAGGAGGACCTGCAGATGATCGTCCTCGCGGCATACAACGCCGGCGAGGGCAACATCAAGGAAGCCATCGCCCGTGCAAAGCAATACGACGTCCCGTACGGGACCTGGGACTACATCTCGAACCACCTGGACTACATCGCCCAGGACACGTACAACGGGGATGAGACGCGCTTATTTGTGGAAAGGGTGTACGCCTGGTACGAGGCGTTCTGCAGGATCGTTCCCGAGTAGGCTACTGCGTGCGGACGGTTACAGCCGGGTCGACCCGGGAGATGAACAGGGTCGGAATCCAGAGAAGCAGCATGATGACCGCATAGGCGGCGAGGTCGGCGAGGAGGATTGCCGGCAGGTTGACGTGGACCGGAACGAAGGAGACGAAGTAGTTCCGGGGGTTGAGGCGGACGAAGTGGGTCGCGCTTTGGAGCGCGCAGAAGAGCAGGGCGAGGCCGTTGCCGATGGCCATGCCTTTGAGGACGAGGTTGGAGGAGACGCGGAGGAAGACCTTGGAGATGGCCTTGTCGGTCATGCCGAGGGACTTGAGCGTGCCGATGGTGGAGATATTCTGGAAGAGCAGGATGAGCAGGCCTGAGATCATGTTGAAGCCTGCGACGATGGTCATCAGGATGAGGATGACCAGCACGTTCATGTCGATGAGATTGAGCCAGTCGAAGAGCTGGGGGAAGCGCTGGATGGCGGAGGTGCTGATGAGTTCGTCGTCGCCGTCGGTCGCGCTGAGGCGCGCCAGGGTGCCGATTTCGGCGTTTTTCGCCGCCATGGCGGAGGGAGCCTCGAATTCCCGTTCGAGGCGGATTTCGAAGGCGGACGCCTGGTCGGCGGTCCAGCCGTTCAGGCGCTGCATGTCGGCGAGGGAGGCGTAGACGACCAGGTTGTCGTCGGAATCGAGGATGCCGGGGTAGATGGAGCGGACGTTGAATCGCCGCACCTTGACGCGCTCGCCGACGAAGTAGGTCAGCATCGGGTCGCCGGCCTTGAGATTGAGGAGGGTTGCGAGGCGCTCCGGGATGTCGACGGCGAGCTGAAGGCTGTCCTCAGGCATCGGGATGCCCTTGACGAGGACGCCGTGGATGTCTTCGCCGTTCTTGACGATGCCGACGCGGTAGATGACGGGCACGGTTTCAGCCACGCCGCGAAGGGAATCGATCTTGCCTCTGAAAGACTGGGAAATGCTGACGGGATTGTCCTCGCCGATGGCATTCATTTCAGAAGGGACGAGCTGGACGTCGCCGGAGACGGCGGCCACGCCCTTGCGGATTTCGGAGCGGAAGCCTGCTGAGATGCTTTGCGCCAGGATCATGACAAGGAAGGAGACGGCGATGGAGACCATCGCCGTCTTCCCCTTGAATCGGAGTCTGCGGGCGACAAAGCGGGAAGCTTCCATGCCGGCAGGATTACCAGATGTGGACGCGTTCGGATTCCGGACGGAACATCTTGTCGCCTTCCTTGATGCCGAAGGCGTCGAAGAAGGTCTGGAAGTTCCGCAGGGTCACGTTGACGCGGTTCTCGGCGAGCGAGTGGACGTCGAGCTTGGTGAGGCGGAGTTTTTCCTCGTCGGTCGCCGCCTGGGCCCAGACGTGGCCGTAGCCGAGGAAGAAGCGCTGCTCGGCGGTGAAGCCGTCGATCGGCTCCGGATGCACGCCGTTCCAGGAATTCTGCATCGCGGTGTAGGCGACGCTGACGCCGCCGTGGTCGGCGATGTTCTCGCCGAGGCTCAGCTGGCCGTTGGCGTGGACGCCGCTGCCGGGCACGACCTCGACCTCGTCGAACTGGGCGGCGAGCACCTCGGCCTTCGCACGGAAGGCGGCGTCGTCAGCCTCGGTCCACCAGTTGGTCATGTTGCCGTTCTTGTCGAAGAGGCGGCCCTGGTCGTCGAAGCCGTGGGTCATCTCGTGGCCGATCACGACGCCGATGGCACCGTAGTTGACCGCGTCGTCCGCGTTCGGGTTGAAGAACGGGGGCTGGAGGATGGCGGCCGGGAAGCAGATCTCGTTGGTCGTCGGGTTGTAGTAGGCGTTGACCGTCTGGGGGGTCATGCCCCACTCTTCGCGGTCCGTCGGCTTGCCGAGCTTGGAAAGGTTGTCCGCCACGAACCAGGCGCTGGCGGCGCGGAGGTTCTCATAGTAGCTGAGTTCCGGATTCACGTCGAAGGTATAGTTCTTCCACTTGTCCGGGTAGCCGATCTTCACGGTGAAGTTCGCGAGCTTCTCCTGGGCGTAGGCCTTGGTCTCATCGCCCATCCAGTCGAGGGCGGCGATGTGCTGGCCGAGGGAGACCTTCAGGTTGTCGACGATCTCAAGCATTTTCTGCTTGTAGGCTTCCGGGAAGAACTTCTCGACGTACATCTGGCCGACGGCCTCGCCGAGGATGGAGTTCGGCACGCTCATCGCGCGCTTCCAGCGCGGCTTGTGCTCGGTGATGCCGCTCATCTGGCGGGAGAAGAAGTCGAAGGAGGCGGCGTAGAAGTCGTCGGACAGGGAGCCGGCGGCGCTGCTGATCAGATGGGCGGCCAGATAGTCCTTCAGGGCGTCCAGGCTGGTTTCCTTATAGATCTTGCTGAAGCCTGCGAAGTAGGAAGGCTGCTCGACGATGATCTTGCCGAGTTCGCTTCCGTCCGCGCCCATCGCGGAGGCGAAAGCCTTGAAGTCGAATCCCGGATAGGCCTTGACGATCTGGTCGAAGGTCATCGGGTTGTAGATCTTCTGGATGTCGCGGTTCTGGACGCTGGTCCAGGAGACTTCCGCGAGCTTGTCCTCGAGGCCGGCGGCGTTGGCGGCGCGCTGCTCCGGATTGTCCAGGCCGGCGAGGGCGAAGAGCTTCGCGAGCATCGCCTCATAGCCCTTGCGCAGTTCGGCGTTGGCAGGATCGACATAGTAGTCGCGGTCGCCCATGCCGAGGCCGCCCTGGCCCATGTAGAGGACCTGGGTGTTGCTGTCCATCAGGTCGGATTCGACGCCGACGCCGAAGAAT
>Ga0310696_10010900_pt1 | contig 10398 bp, 5 predicted proteins | sample AusTroGonzalo_MG_4_FD_203885 | JGI IMG/M metagenome (GOLD analysis project Ga0310696, IMG submission 203885) | Bovine rumen microbial communities from tropical cattle in Woodstock, Queensland, Australia - Gonzalo_02 (v2) (version 2) | ecosystem: Host-associated > Mammals > Digestive system >... | reverse complement strand
TCCAAGCCCGGTCGTGATCGACGTCGAGGATCCCGCTGTTGCGGATCAGAAGGAAGCGGTAGTATTGGTGGCCTGCGGGGAGATCCTTTTGGAGAAGGAGCTTTTTCAGATGCGCGAGGTCCGCTTCGACCGTCTCCTTACAAATATCTCGCTTTTTTTGAAAAAGGGAGAGGGCCCGGGAGAGGGGAAAAACTTTTTTTCACGCTAAAAAATGTTTTTCCCCTCTCCCGGCTCCCATCACTCTCCTTTTCCGGAAGCGAGTTTTTTGAGGACGAGCTGGACGGGGGAGGTGTCGAAGGGGGACTCCATGGCTTCGAAGAGGAGTTCGCAGGCGGTTTTGTAATCGACGTGTCCCAAGTCGGCGATGAGGCGTGTGGCGCGGTCGATCAATTTTTTGTTGGTGGGGGCGACGAAGCTCATCCAGTTGCCGGAGACGCGGCCGAGGCGGACCATGGTCCCGGTGGAGAGGGTGTTGAAGAAGAGTTTGACGGCCAGGTGGCGCATGAGGCCAAGCGGCGAATCGGGGATGTCGAGGCCGAAGAGCATTTTTTCCCGGCGGGGGAAGGGGGCGGCCTGTTTCGTGAAGGCTTGGCAGAGCTCCTTTTCGTCGTTCCAGCCGACGAGGACGGCGGTGTCTTCGGGGCGGCCGCAGCGGCCGGGCACGGGTTCGCTGCCGACCTCGAAGCGGAGCATTTCCTCCTCGTCGATGGCGGGGGGATCGGAGATCATTTTTCCGGTGCCGCCCATTTCCCTGTAATCCTCCGGGCCCCAGGAGAGGCAGCGCAGACCGCGCCTGAAGCAATTCTGCCAGACCTCCCGGGTGGGATGGATGGGACTTTTGGCCATGGCCCAGGGCTCGGGGGCGTCCTTGTCGTCGGCCTTTTTGAAGGGGGTGAGCATGAAGGTCGGGGTGCGTTCGGCGGTGTCGGTGAAAATATCGAGGAGATACCGGTCGGCGTAATAGGTGATGCGGCTTCCCGAACCGTAGCAGTCGGCCTCGAGGTCGATGAAGCGGGCAATGGTCTGTGCTGCGTCTTCGAGACGGGCGAGGACGTCCTTGAACTGCGCGGCGGGATCCGGGCGGGGGAGACCGAGGAGCTCCGCGGCAACGGTTTCGAGCATGGCGCCGGCAATGAGCTGTTCCGAGGTGGTGGCCTGCATGCGGGTGGAGCCGGCCAGGGCCATGGGGCCGCAGAAGAGGTCCAGCACGGTCACGCGGGGATCGGTGATGGCCAATCGCGACCGCTCCAGTTTCGCGCAGAGGAGATCGGCCGGGTTGTTGAAGAGGAGGAAGCAGCGGGCCTTGCGGTCGGCGGCTTCGGAAAGGGTCCCCAGGACGGAGCTGGTCTCGCCGCCCTCGGTGATGGCGACGAACATGTCCTTTTCGCAGACGCCCAGTTCGGCGGTCTGGCGGCGGCCGAAGGACTGGTAGTCCTCGAAGAACTCCACGGCGCGGACGAGGGCGTAGTCGCCCCCCGTCATGATACTGGCGGCGCAGTCGGCGTAAGGGGCAAGTTTCTCATACCGGGCGGCGGCGCTCCGCCACATGGATTCCAGCAGAATAGAGAGGCGTCCCGTGGCGCCGCAGCCGGAGAAGACGATCCGTCCCCGGCGGGCGAGGGTCTCCCTTGCGGCGGAAACGAATCTTTCGAAGGTTTCCGAGGCGAGGACTTTCTGCGCCATTTTCAAAACGTCATGGTCCACGTTTTGCAGACAGGCGACGCCGGAAAGGGTGGAGTCTTTGAAACGCCTTTCCAGATCGGCCGTGCGGGGGTGGGCCTGTTCCGTTGGCAGGAATCCCAGATGGAACTGTTTTTCGTTGGCGATGAAATCCGCCGCGGCGGCCCGGCTTGCTCTGCTCATGACGAAGATCCTCCGTTGTCCGGGATTAATATAGTCTCGGGCGCGTCGTTTTTCCAGCCGTCGCGGGGGCTTTCAGAGCCCCGCGTGCCGGATGTCGATGCCGAAGAGCAGTCCCTCGAAACGTTCTTTCCCGCGGCCGCCGAAGGTCGAGATGGTCAGCCAGTAGGGGATGCCGTCGATGTCGAAGGATTCTTTTTTGTCATCCACCGCCAGAATGAGTTTTTTCCCGGCGCAGGAGAGCGTTATCTTCTGCCGTTTGCCGGAGACGACGGCAAGCTTCGACGAAAAGGTGAGATAATCGTCCCGCGTCCACGGTTTGTCGGGGGTGTGCCGGTGGAAGACGACTTTCAATTTGCCGTCGACAAGTGAGAGCTGGTATCCGTTGAGATAACTGCTCGCGCCGATTTGCTCGAAGAGGATCTGCTTCTTCCAGGCGTCGGAGACCAGAAGATCGAAGGTGACGGCAAAACCGCTGCGCTGGGGGATCGCGGCGTTGGGCAAAAAGAGCCCCCGTGTGGTCCTGCCGTCGAACTTAAGTGCTCTTGCGCCGCCGGACGTCACCCATTCCGGCGCGGTCCCGGGACCGCCGTATTTGACCGGGACGGTGAAGCCGTGGATCAGCCCCTCGAATCCCGTGGCGAGGGAGACGAAGCCGCCCGCGTGAGCGTAGAAGTCCCGTCCCGCCGGGGAACGCAGGATGTTCCCCGTCTCCGGGCAGCCGAATTCATAGGAGAACGCGGGGACCCGGCTCGACGGGAGCGTGAACTCGACCCAGCCGCGCCTGTCGCTCATGGTCGTCACCGTTACGTCCTCTCCCTGCGCCGGGAGGGCGTGGGCGCCGCTCCACCAGACTTTGCCCGAACTTGAGACGGCCCGCAGGGCCAGCACGCCGTCGGGCTGCTCCGGGGCAAGACGCGCCTTGAATTCGATCCTGTCGCGCTCCAGCGCCAGCGGCAGCCGGTGGGGCTTGGGGGAGTCCTCCAGCGCCAGTTGGAGACTGTCGGGGAAGACGATGGAGACGACGCCGTATTTTTCCGCGTCGGCCAGTCTGACGCGCCACTGGAAGGGCTGTCCCTTCAAAATGCCGCCCCGGCGGCGGCCCCGGACGGTCAGGACGGCCTCGGGGACGGCTTTGCGGTCGATCAGAAGAAACTCGTCGTGGCACCAGCGGCCCTCGACGGACTTTCTCTCGTCCCCCGTGTCGACCAGTTGGGCGGGAGATTTCGCGTCGGCGGTCAGAAAAGTCTTCGTCCCCGGGCAGAGGACCTGATACGTGATGGGCAGATAACCGTCGATGACCCGCAAAGAGAGACGGAAGAGCTTTTTCTCCGGATCGTTCTGACGGTACTCGTTCCGGGGGTCGAAGGCGTAGATCACCTGGCTGTTCTGCAGGATCTCCACGGCGTTGACGGGCTCGGCGAACTTGAGGGAAACGTCGGCCTCGGCTTTGCGGATGCCGCCCGGGCCGACGGGGCCCGTCTCCCTGAAGACGACGCTTGCTTTCTCCGGGGAGAGCAGATTGCGCAGAGGGGTGCAGAACCAGGTGTAGTCGATGCTCGCCGTGCCGCGCAGCACCGAGGGCGGAAGGCCCGAAACGACTTTCTTTTTCCCCTTGAAACCGACGGCGAGTTCCGGCCGGAGCGAAAGGGAATATTTGAAGTTCTCCGTCGGGACGGCGAGAGTCCTGTCGTACATCTTTTCCGCGTCGAAAGTCAACTCATCCGAGGTGTAGACGGTTTTCCCGCGCTCGTCCTGCAGCCGGACGCGCACGGTGTACGTGCCCCGGGTGCCGTCGGGCACGTTGAGGAGTTCCAACTCGTATTCCTGACCGCAGTGCAGCTGACGCTTGGCGCTGACGATCATGTCGGGGATCGAGAGGTCGTCCCCCGGGCGGGGAGCGGGGGGACGTCCCCGGTCGGCGTCGATGAAGCGCCGCATGATCCGCAAATGGGACATGGGTTTGGAGACGGTGGGCTCCAAGTTGGTGTTTTCGTTGTTTTCATCCCACTCGAAGCCGCAGACCAGATCCACGTTGTGCTTGACGCAGAGCTCCAGCATCCGGCGCAAAGTTTTCGTGCCGTCGGCGTCGGCGTTCTGGGAGCCGTTGCAGTTGGTGTAGCCCTGGATCAGCTTCATGGCGAAGATCTTTTCGCCGTTGAACTTCCCCGCGGCGCAGGCGGCGGAAAAGAGGGGCATCAAAACCTGATCGTAATAGTCGTAAGCGATCGTCCGGTCGTGCTGTCCCACATAGGAACCGTACTCGATGCCGTCGGCGACTTCGAGGTGGTCCAGCAGATGATCGAAAAAGCGCAGCAGGATGGAGGCGGGGACCCTTTTCTGCGTGGAGAAATAGATGTCGGGATAGACGTGGATCCCCGGTCCGGCGACGGGGACGATGAAGGCAAAGCGCCTGCCGGAGAGTTTCTCGAGATCGTCCAGAAACTTTTTGTTCTCCTCCGGCTTTTTGCGGTCGTTCTCGTACCCCATCAGCAGGGGCCGGTCCTTGAACCGCATGGTGTAGGGGCTCGTGGCTGCGGTGACGAGATAAGGTTTGGGCGGCATCTTCGTCCCCGCGTAGCCGATGGGCATCATGGTCGGGATGATCTTGAACTTTGCGGGATCGACCCCGGCTTTTGCCGCCGCCCGGTAAAAACGGTCCTGCGTGGCGTTGTCCAGAAAGAAGTTGACGCCGTCGAGGCCGTATTCGGCCATGATCCGGTAGGTCACGCCGAGGCTTTTCAGGGAAAAGGTGCCGCCCTCGTAATATTTCCGGTCGACGGCCAGCGCCCGGTCCCGCCAGTGCTTCTCGCTGTACCAGAGTTTCGCGCTCCGGAAGATCTGGGACTCCACCACGTACTGCCGCCGGGGCAGGGCCGGTTTGCGGGAGGCGGCAAGGCGCCTCATCTCCTCCAGCAGGCGGTCGCCCAGACGGTAGTCCGCTTCCGACTTCCAGGGGATGCGCTTCAATTCATCGCGGATCTCCTGAAACGGCCTTTCGGCGAAGACGGCCCCCGGAAGGAAGGCCGCCCCCAGCAGCAGGGAAAAGAGCTTCTTCATCAGGGCAAGTTGTCCCAGGTCCAGTTCTGGAGGCCCTTGGACCCGGCCAAGCGGCTGCCGAGAGCCCTTTCGTTCCAGGGGTCGTACCAGGTGTCGGCCATGGCGCTTCCCGCGTGCCCGTCGCCATAGGCGATGAAACAGGACCCGCCGTGCCGGATGAAGTTGGGCATCCCCACGGCGCTGGTGGAGGAGACGGACTTGACGTAATAGAAGCTCTTGGTGGGGTTGGTGATGAGCGCCGAATCCATGATGATGAAGAAGGAGGTCGGCTTTTTCACCATGGTCGCCCGGATCGGGACGGCGGCGCCGCGCTTGCCCAGGGCGATCCCCTCGCGGTTCATCCCGTAGCTGGAGTTGCTCGCTGAGAAGCAGTACCGCTGGTGTGAACCGGAGTAGTAGTAGGAGGCGCTTCCGGTGCGGTCTCCCGGACAGGCGAAGGTCTTGTAGGAACTGGGCATGTAGGTAAGATAAATGTCGCCCCAATAGGTTATGCTGCCGTCGGCGCCCGGAATGGGACGCTTTGGCTGATCGGCCAGCATGCACCAGCCGGTGTCGTTGATGTACATCTGCCAGATCGTGCCGTGGGTTTTGAGGTTGTTCCGGCAGCTGCTGCTCTTGGCGCTCTCTCTTGCCTTCTGCAGCGCGGGCATGAGCATCGCCGCCAGAATGGCGATGATGGCGATGACGACGAGGAGTTCGATGAGGGTGAACTTCCCGGCGCGGGCCTTTCGGAACGGGGACGTGTTTTCTTTCATGCCGATCTTTCTCCTTTTGTTGATGATCGTTGATTTGCCGGCGGCAAAAGTCTTATTCGAGTTCCAGCAGGGAAAACTGCCACGCGCCCAGCTCGGGGAGCGTGAAGACGGCCGTCCCGTCCTTCGCCTTTTCTCCGCGGATGGTGACGGCGGGCTTCCCGGCCTGGAGCCAGGACCCCTTGCAGCTGTGGGGACGGCGGACGCGGAGTTTCAGCCCGGTACGGGGCGCGATGCCCGTGTTGAGGATCGAAACGGCCCGGAGACGCCCGGACTCGTCGGCCAGCGGGATCAGCACGGCGGAGGTCGGTCCCTCCAGCCGCACGGAGACGGGTTTCTCCCCGGCCCAGTCGAAGAGATCCCGGTAGAGGTCCAGCATGTAGGCCGAGAGATCCCGGGAGAAACGCCCCGGCGTGCCGATGACGGCGATCCGCCCTTGGGGCGTTTCCAAACGCCACGCGCCCACGGCCTCCCGTTTGCCGCGGAAGAGGGTCATGAGTTCCTCCGCCTTGCAGTCGGGGCCGAAGGTGAAACTCACGGCCTTGCTCCCGTTCAAATTGAGATGCAGGGGCGTCCCCTTGCCGGGACCGGCGGCGAACCGGGCGTTGGAACTCCACGGGGCTTTGGCCCCTTTGACGCCGAAGTCCTTGGTGAGGCCCTGCTTTTGAAGTTCGAGATAAGCGTCACCCGTCATGATGACCCCGGCGCGCAGGAAGCGGTCGAAGGTTTCTTTCGTCATGCCCCGGGCGGTTTCCTCCGTGAGGTAGCCGGGGGTTTTCCCCTCCTGCGAGGCGCGTTTGCTCAGGCGCAGGGGGATCGTGGCCAGACGCAGTCCCTCGGCCTCTTCGGACCAGAAGGCGTACCACGGGTGATCCGCTCCCGCCGGGCAGGAAATGATCCCGTCGTGGACCAGCGCCGTGACGCCGTCGAAGCGGTATTTGTCTGCAAGCTCCTTCAGCCGCGCGAAGAGGGGATACCAGGTCTTGATCGTCCGCAGCATCTCCTCCATGGTGGAATCGGGGTCGTCCCAGAGACTCCCGCCTTGGAAGGTGATGTTGTTGCCCCCCGTGGCGAGGTAGAGCGCCGACTCAACCGCCTTGGCGTAGGCGGTCTTGTTCATGACGGTGCAGGGGTAACTCTCCTCCTCGTTCCCCCAGAGGTCGGCGTAGTTCTCAGCTCTGACGTCGTCGATGTCGCAGGCTGAAATGAAGGATTTGCGGGCGATGAACCGGGGATCGTAGTCGGTCCAGCTGCCGCCGCCGATGCGGACTCTCGCGGGCAGGCCCGTGGCCTCCTTGATCGCCTTGAAGACCGGGGAGAAGTTCCAGCAGGTGTAGAAGACTTTTGCGTGCTGGTTCTGAAGTCCCAGGTGGGTCCCGGGCGACACGGCGTGGACCTTTTCACCCACGGCCCGGCAGAACTCGGCGACGAGACGGGTGTGCAGTTCGACCCATTTGCGGCGCAGCGGCTGATCCTTCTTGCTGTCGAGCATCTTCTGCACCTGGGCGCGGGTCCAGGTGCGGCCCGTCATTTTGCCGAAGAGGTCGAGACAGCGCCGGCAGCAGCAGGACTGCTCGATGGGGCCGTGGTTGTGGAACCGCAGATCGTCGTCGATGTAGCCGGCCAGGGGCTGGAGCTCCTTGCAGTACATGGCGAAGACATCGGCGCACCACTGGACGAATTTCGGCGACGAGGGGCAGCAGACCCCGGGATTCGTTTTGCCGTCGTGGCCCACGAGAAGATCGTCCTCGGTCCACTGGAAGGCGTCTTTGGCCGTGAAGGCCGCTCCGCCGAAGTGCCCGAGGGTGCTGGAGAGCTGGATGGAGACGGCGATGTTGCGTTTGCGCAGATCTTCGGCGAAGGCTTTGCAATGCTCCAGGGTCTCCTTGTGGACCCTCATGGACTGGGTCCCCGCGGCGGTGCTGAGCCAGACTTCGTCCACGGTGTCGAACTCATCCAGTACGCGCAGAAGCCGGGCGCGCTTTTCGGGCGTGTCGTAGTGACGGCTGTAGATGCGGAGGGTGGTCAGCGGGTAATTTGTCATGGTCCTTTTCTCTTCCCCTGTTGAAATCATGTTTTGAGCACACCCCGCCGTCAGAAACAGCAGCGGCAGCAGAAACTTGAGACCGAAGCGCTTCACGATACCCCTCCCTCTTCTGTTATATTGTAGCACATGAAACGAAAAAAAGCAATAGCCGGATCCTGCGATAACTCTTTTTTATTCAAGTTCCAGCAGGGCGAACTGCCACGCGCCCAGTTCGGGGAGCGTGAAGACGGCGGAGCCGTCCTTCGCCTTTTTTCCGCGGATGGTGACGGCGGGCTTCCCGGCCTGGAGCCAGGACCCCTTGCAGCTGTGGGGACGGCGGACGTGGAGTTTCAGCCCCGTCCGGGGCTCGATGCCCGAGTTCAAAATCGAGACCGCCCGGAGACGGCCCTTTTCATCGGCCAGCGGGATCAGCACGGCGGAGACGGGCTCCTCCAGCCGCACGGAGACGGGCCGCGCCCCGACCCAGTCGAAGAGGTCTCTGTAAAGATCCAGCGCATACCCCGAGAGGTACCGCGTGAAGTTTCCCGGAGCGCCCACGACGGCGATCCGGCCTTTCGGCGTCTCCAGGCGCCACGCGCCCACGTTTTTCCGGACATCGGCGCCGGGCGGGTTCGATGCGGTCCGGGTCAGGGCGAGAAGCGGCTCAGCCTTGCAGTTTGGGCCAAAGGTGAAGCCGACGGCCTTCTTGTCGCCCAGCCGCAGAGTGGCCCCTTTGCCGGGCCCCGTGAGGAACCAGGCGACGGAGAAGGGGCTCGGAGCGCCCTTGACGCCGAAGTCTTTCGTGAGCCCCAGTTTCTGAAGTTCGAGATAGGCGTTCCCCGTCATGACGACGCCGGAGCGCAGGAAACGGTCGAAAGTCTCTTTCGTCATGCCCCGGGCGGCCTCCTGCGTGAGGAACCCGGGGTTCCCGCCCTCCTGCGAGGCGCGCTTGCTCAGCCGCACGGGCAGGGTGGCCAGATGCAGTTCCTCGGATTCCTCGGCCCAGAACATGAACCACTTGTAGATGCCGTGGTCCGGAGAAGCGACGACCCCGTCCTGGAACAGCGCCGTGACGCCGTCGAAGCGGTATTTCGCCGCCAGGTCCCGGAGCCGCTCGAAGAGGGGATACCAGGTCTCGAGCATCCGGAACACCTCCTCCATGACGGCGTCCCGGTCCTCCCACAGTTCGTTGGTGTGGTAGGTGAGGCTGTTGCCGCCCGAGGCCAGGTGCAAAGCCGACTCCAGCGCCTTGGCGTGGGCCGTCTTGTTCATCACGGTGCGGGGACAGCACTCCTCCTCATAGGTCACGAGATCCACGGAACCGCAGGCTTTTGCATCGTCGATGTCGCTGGCGGAGATGAAGGACTTGCGGGCGACGAACTGCGGCGTGAAGTCGTTCCATGTGCCGCCGCCGATGCGGACCCTCGCGGGCAGGCCCGTGGACTCCTTCATCGCCTTGTAGACGGGGGAGAAGTCCCAGCAGGTGTAGAAGAGTTTGGCGTGCTGGGTCTGAAGTCCCAGATGGGTCTTGGGGGAAACGGCGTGGATCTTTTCCCCCGCGGTCCGGCAGAAGTCGGCCATGATCTCGGTGTGGAGTTCGACCCACTGGCGGCGCATGGGCTGATCCTTTTTGCTCTCGAGCATCTTCTGCACCTGAGCGCGGGTCCATGAGCGGCCGGTCATTTTGGAAAAGCGGTCGAGGCAGCGCTTGCAGCAGCAGGCCTGTTCGATGGGGCCGTGGCTGTGGAACCGCAGATCGTCGTCGATGTAGGCGGCCAGCGGCTGAAGCTCCTTGCAGTACAGGGCAAGGACGTCTCCGCACCACTGGGCGAATTTCGGCGACGAGGGGCAGCAGGAGCCGGGGGCCGTGCGACCGTCGTGGCCCACCAGAAGATCGTCCTCTGTCCAGGGGAAGGGGCTTTTGTCTCCGTTGAGGAAGATGCCCAATTTCTCCGTTCCCGCTCCGCCGAAGTGGCCGATGGTACTGGTGAGCTGGACCGTGACGGCGATGCCCCTTTTCCGCAGACCTTCCGCGAATTTTTTGAAATGCTCCAAGTCCTTTTTGTGTTCCGCAAAAGACTTGATCCCGTCGGGACTGCAGAGCCAGATCTCATCCACGGAGCCGTACTGGTCCAGCATCCGGAAGACCCGCGCGCGCTTTTCGGGCGTGTCGAAGGTCCAGCTGGAGAGCCGGAGCGTCGTCAATGGATAAGTCGTCATGGTCTTTTTTTCCTCCTTCGTCAAAGTCATGTTTTGAGAACACCCCGCCGCCAGAAACAGCAGCGGCAGCAGAAACACAAGTCCGATGCGTCTCATGATACCGGCTCCTTATCAGGGCTGTTTGCCCGCCCGGCTTCCGGCGGAGAGGGCGGCCGCTTCAGCGGCGGTCAGCGCCTTCCGTTCGATGAAGATATCGGCCATTTCCCCCGTGAACATCCACGGACCGCCCCAGCCTTTGCCCAGTTCCACAGGGCCCTTGCCGGCGGCGGGAGAAAGTCCTTCCACGGTTTTCTCATGCTTGAGTTTGCCGTTGACGTAGATGCGCTGGATCCAGGCGTTTCCCTTATCGCCCGCGGGCTCGAACACGAAGGCCAGATGCGTCCATACCCCGGCCCGGGGCAGTGTCCAGCATCTTTCGATGTGATACTTTTTCGTTCCCGCGTCCATGACGCGGGCGGAGAGGATCCCGGCCCAGCGGCA
>Ga0310696_10010897_pt1 | contig 10399 bp, 5 predicted proteins | sample AusTroGonzalo_MG_4_FD_203885 | JGI IMG/M metagenome (GOLD analysis project Ga0310696, IMG submission 203885) | Bovine rumen microbial communities from tropical cattle in Woodstock, Queensland, Australia - Gonzalo_02 (v2) (version 2) | ecosystem: Host-associated > Mammals > Digestive system >... | reverse complement strand
TATCCTCATCGATTTCAATGATGTGAGTGCCACCGTACTCAACGCCTTTGAGAATTACCTGAACGACTTGGACGCTTTCTTCGTGATTCTCAGCGCGGAATACGGCGTAACGCTCCACCGCCGCGAGTCGGTCATCGTTTTTGATGAGGTGCAGCGTTATCCCAAGGCGCGACAATCCATAAAGAAACTGGTAAAAGACGGTCGCTATGACTACATTGAAACAGGTTCGCTCATCTCCATCCGCGAGGCCGTGAAGGACATCACCATCCCTTCCGAGGAGCGTTCCATCAAGATGTATCCGATGGATTTTGAAGAGTTTGCGATGGCTTTCGGCGACGACAACCTCATTGCCTACATCCGTCAGTGCTTTGCCGAACAGAAGCCTTTGGAGCGCAACCTGCACAACAAGGCCATGTTCCGTTTCAAGCAGTATCTATTGGTGGGCGGGATGCCGCAAAGCGTTTCGGCTTTTGTGGAAAATGACTGCAATTTCGCCTTGGCCGACCAAGAGAAGCGCGACATCTTGGCCTTGTATCGCAACGACATCATGCGCATCGATGCCCAATACCGCTCGAAGGTGTTGGCCATTTTCGACCAAATTCCAGCCTTCCTCTCACGGCACGAAAAGCGCGTGGTGCTGTCCGACATCGCCAAAGGCTCTTATTTCGACCAATACACAGACACCTTTTTCTGGTTGGGCGACTCCATGATGGTGAACGAATGTTTCAACACCACCAACCCCAACGTGGGCTTGGGCCTGAACGAAGACCGCACCCTCATCAAGTGTTACATGGGCGACACGGGCTTGTTGGTGAGCCATGCCTTCAGCGAAAATGAGATTGCCGACGAGCAATTGTATAAGCAAATCCTCAACAACAAACTCTCGCTCAACCAAGGGATGCTCTATGAAAACGTCATCGCGCAAATGTTGGTGGCGAACGGGCACAAACTGTTTTTCTATACGCACTACAACGAGGAAAAACACCGCAACGACATCGAGATTGACTTCCTGATTTCCAACATGAGCAAAATCAAGTACAAGATTTACCCGATTGAGGTGAAATCTTCCGCAAGATATTCGACTGCCTCGTTGGACACTTTTGTGCCAAAGTTCCACGAGCGCGTAGATTGGGCCTATATCATCCATCCGAGGAACCTCACCGTAAATGAAAAACGGATTTCCATACCACCTTATATGGCAATTTGCCTGTAAAACCGCATTATCCCTGCGCATTGTCAAAGATTTTGGCATTTCTATACCTGCGCATTGTCAAAATAACCAACTTTTCCATACATGATGTGACTTTTTTGGTATTTTTGCACCTTATATAATTAATAAGCAAAATCAATCCAATTAATCATCAACAAAATTCAAAGCAATGAAAAAGACTATCAGAAGAATCATCCCTGCAATGCTCGTCCTCGTAGCATTGACCACCCTTTCGTTCATGGCCAAAGACGGCGTCATCCTTAGGCTGAAGCCCCAACAAGGCAAGACCTACACCATCACCACAAAAGCGAACATGATGATGAATATGGAAGTGCAAGGCCAAATGATGAGCATGTCGCAAAGCCAAGAGGCGCGTCAGACCTTCACCGCAAAGGAAACCAACGACACGCAAACAGTTTTCGAGACCCAAATCGAGGCCATGAAACTGAGCATGTCGCAGATGGGCATGAAATTCGAGTACGACTCAGAACATCCCGAAAACACAAGTCCCATGCTGGCAGGACAAACCAAAGAAATTGAGGCAAGGCTTAAGAAACCCGTCACCGTCACTTACGATGCCCTCGGCAAATTCGTTGGCGACAGCACCGAATTCGCATTAGGCAGTGCCGTCATTGAGCTGCCCGATCAGGAACTGACCGTAGGCAGCAAGTGGAACAGTACCACATCCCAAAGTGTGAGCGACGTTGAAATCAAGGTGGACATGGAATATACGGTCACGGCCATCTCAAAGAAAAGCGTTGATGTGAGCTTCGCGGGCAACGTCAATTCAAAAGAAGTCACCGGCACCTATAATGGCACTGCAAGCCTCAACCCTGTGACAGGAATGGTGATGACAAGCACAATGAAATCAAATATCTCCTTGACACTGAGTGAGCAAGGATTGAGCAACACTGTCACGATAGTCGGCAACACGACCATCGAAGTGAAGTGATTAACACCCGACAAACCATGAAACGATACAATATCCTTTTCGCTTTGGTAATGATGGTGTTTTCGGCCAAAGCCCAAAACGTCAAGCTACAGCCCCTCACCCAAGAGGAATTTGAAGCCCTCTGCCCCGCTCCGCCCATGGGCTGGAACAGCTGGAACAAGTTCGGCTGCAATGTCAGCGAGCAACTGCTGATGGAGGCAGCCGATGCCATGGTGGCTTCGGGCATGAAAGACGCGGGCTATGAGTTCATTGTCGTGGACGACTGCTGGCAAATCGACCGTGACGCGGATGGCAACATCGTCTGCGACCCTGAGCGTTTCCCGCATGGAATGAAATACGTCGCCGACTACATCCACTCCAAAGGGCTGAAATTCGGTCTGTATTCTTGCGTCGGCACGCATACCTGCGCTGGCCGTCCAGGAAGCATGGGGCACGAATACCAAGATGCGCTTTACTATGCCCGCAATGGCGTGGACTACCTGAAATACGACTTCTGCAACAACCGTGAGACCAACTCCAAGACCGCTTACACCATCATGCGCGAGGCCTTGAAGGCGGCGGGGCGTCCCATCGTGTTCAGCATCTGCGAATGGGGCTGCACCAAACCTTGGGAATGGGCACAAGGCATCGGTCACCTGTGGAGAGCCACTGGTGACATCATCAATCTATGGGACGGACGCGAAGATTGGGGCGGTCACGGCATGGTGAACATCATCGACCTCGTGCAAGACCTCTACCCCTACAACGGTCCCGGCCACTGGAACGACCCCGACATGCTTGAGGTGGGCAACGGCGGCATGACGACCATCGAAGACCAAAGCCACTTCTCGATATGGTGCATGTTGGCCGCACCTTTGATGGCTGGTAACGACCTCAACAACATGAGCGACGACACCAAACGCATCCTCACCAACAAGGACGTCATCGCCATCGACCAAGACCCGCTCGGCATTCAGGCACATCTTTCCGTTGCCATGGGCGACCGTCAGATTTGGGTAAAGCAATTGACCAATGACGAATGGGCGGTGTGTTTCTTCAATCGTGGTGACGATGCATGGAACCTCAACTTCAACTGGGGCGACATTCCCGAGCTGCGCAAGGCGGGCGGCAACTACAGCGTTTACGACCTATGGCAGCATAAGACCATCGCAAAGTCAACGGCGAAGAATGTGGTTTCAAGTATTCCTTCACATGGTGTGCTGATGGTACGGTTGACACCAGTCAAGTAACGCCTGACTACATTCAAAGAGAAAGCCCGCTGAATTGTTTCGGCGGGCTTTGTTGTTGAGGAGGGGGATTGCAAATCCCCAATTCGGGCCAGTCGGATTGCAAATCCGACTGAACTATCTGAACTACAAGATGTTAGTTCAGCATGACCGGCATGAGCAACATGAGGAGGTCTTCGGCCTCGTTCTCGTTTTCGACAGGCATGATGATGCCAGCGCGGTTGGGTGCCGACATGTCAATCTTAATCGTCTCAGAGTCGAAGTTGCCCAGCATCTCTTGCAGGAAGCGTGAATTGAAACCGATTTCCATGTCGTCGCCTTCGTAGCTACACGTGAGGCGCTCCTTGGCTTCGTTGTAGAAGTCGATGTCCTCGGCAGTCAATGTAAGCTCTTGTCCCACAATGCGGAAACGCACCTGATGGGTGGCCTTGCTGGAGAACACTGCCACACGGCGGATGGCCGAGAGGAAAACCTGACGGTCGATGGTCAGATGGTTGGGGTTCTGCTTCGGGATGACGGCGTCATAGTTGGGGTAACGGCCTTCGATAAGACGGCAAATCAGCTGATAGTCACCGAACACAAACGAAGCGTTGGTCTTGTTGAACTCAATGCGGACAGGCTCATCGGACAAGCTACCAAGGATGTTCTTCAACTGGTTGATGGGTTTCTTCGGCACGATGAACGAGGCCACCACATCCGACTTGACATCCATCCTTCTGTAACGCACCAACTTATGCGCATCAGTGGCCACGAAAGTGAGGTAATTCTCGGTCATTTCCATCAGCACACCCGACATGATGGGACGAATCTCATCCATACCTGTGGCGAAAACGGTCTTTTCAAAGCCCTTGGCCAGCACATCGGCGGGAATCTCCCAAACCGAAGTATCCGCCATTGCAGGCAGTTGCGGGAACTCGTCGCTCTTATGACCAGCCAATTTATAACGGCCTTCGCCAGCAATCAGCTCGACGGCCAAAGTGTTGTTATCCACAGAGATGGTAATCGGAACATCAGGGAAGTTCTTCATGATTTCGAGCAGCAGACGTGCGGGAATCGTCACCTCGCCTGTGCCGTCCACCATATCCGGCACCATGCTGACCGTCATGGTCACATCAAGGTCGGAGGTCGTGATCTTCAGTTCGTTCTCGGTCAACTGAAACAGGAAGTCGTCCAAGATGGGCAGGGTGTTCTTCGAACCGATGACACCGCCCAACGCTTGGAGATTCTTCAATAACTTAAGGCTTGATACTATGAATTTCATATAGTTAGAGTGTTTAATATTTTTCCGTTTTGAATCGGTAAAAGTACAAATAATTGCGACATGCAGACCTTTTTTGTCGAAAAAAATCTCATTTTTTAATATGTCCCGACGCTCAAGCCCGCATATTTCAGTCGGTTCAGGAAGTCGAGCATCGACTCGTAGGGCACCGCAACATATTGGAAACGCTTGTCATTCTTAGTCCTTGTGCGGTGCTTCTCTTTCGTCTCGCCCAACCTTTGGTTGATGTCGGAATAGGTGCAATGCACTTGGAACTGTCCGTCGCCGCTGTTATAATTAATATAGGTCTGGAACATGTCGTCCTGGAAATAATAGGTGATGTTGCCCAACCGGCGGTCGAACACCACGCAGCCGTCCACATACTTGTTGACGATATACTTCCCGAAGTTGCCCAAACCAATCTTGCCCACCGAGACAAAGGCGTGAAGTTGGTCGTTCCAAACCATCTTCAAGTCTGGAATAACGATAGTATTGCAATAGAAATCAGACGATTCCATCTTCGGATAGCCTTCCAATTCGATGGCCTGTTGCAGCACTTCCGTCTTCACTTCGTTGTTTTCGGAGCGGAAATACGGTAGATATTGCGTTTGCGTCAGGTCGATGGAACTGCCGTTGACATTGGCATACACCTCAGCCATCGCTTCCATAGCCTTATCGTCGAAAATCGGTGCCTTGAACACATTGAGGCCTTGCAACGTCAAGCTGTCGTTGGGATATTGCGTATAGTCGCCGTGCACGACAAACTGGGCCAAAGGCGTTTCAAAGCCCAAGCCAAAACTCCCATGTCCACGGATGACACCACGCGAATCCAAACCAATATAGGAATCGTATCGCGTCGTGTCGGTTACTATAAAACGCAGGCTGTCAGCATTATACCACAACATACCGCTGATTGGAGCCGTTTCGTCAAGCTCTTTCCTACCCTCTTTGGGTGTCAGGAATGAGCCGAAATAGCCGCCGTCGATGGCCAATTCATAATAAAGGCCGTTCGTCATCCGAGGCTCGTCTTCACGAATGCGCTCCATGTCGACAGGGATGCGGATTTCAGAAGGATTGATGGTCGTGGCTGAAGCGAACCAATGGTTCAAGGCAGCTGTCGTCTCGACAGGCTCAACGACCTCACCGAAAGCAAGCGAGGCAAACTGGCCGTCGTAATAGCCAAACTGATCGGTAGCCTTCAAAGTCAAGTGGCCTTGGAAACCGAACTGTTTGCTTAGCTTAAACTCCGATGCGTCAGAGATTTGCGCATAGCCATGCGTAATGCCCTCGACAGGAACGATGGTATCCACCCGAATCGGGGTTCTCATCCCTTCGGCATTGGTATAGTTCCAAGTGCCTTGCGCATCGTAGTAGTTGCGGCTATGGATATTCACAACGGCATCTTTATAAAGGTGGAATTGATTCAACGTATCGGCCAGCAATTCACCACTGATGGGCTCCAACTTCGACTCGGAATTGATGTTCACATCATGCGTGTAAGGGAACACCGCAGCATCTGCCACACGGATGATTTTCACATCGTGCGCATGAATCACATAATGGGTCATGTCATACTCCGCGCTCATGCTATAGAACTGCAAAGAATCCTGTTCAGGCACAAGCGAAATAAACTTGGCCACGTTGCTGTGGATGGCTAACAATTCCTCGTGGGTGGTCGCATTGGCATAATCGCCGAAGCTCTCTATAGGGTTGTACAAGTGCAGGCTGTTGGTTGCCATATCCCATTCGGCCTCCTTCAACGAACACACGTATTGGTTCATCGGGAAGTCGAGGTTACTGTTTTGGTTAAGATAGTCATATTGAACCTTTTGTGCGTCAAAATCCACATTGGCGCGGTAGTTGGTCGCGGCAAAAGCTATGTTGTTAGTATCAGCGGAATAAAGGAGGAAATTGGCCGAATCAGCCACGAAAGTCCTGGAATCCAAAGCGAAATGATCGGAATCGAACTCGGTGAGGCCGAAACGCAACTTGCCGTCAGCCGAATAACCCTCAGGCGAAAGCGAGGTCTTGCCCGAGAAATAGGTGTCGCCATACATGCAAATCGGGTTGTCGATGGTCTCGGTGGTCAGTTCCGGCTTGCCGACATCCCATTTCATCCTGAGCGCGGTGGCATTGGCCGTCGGGTACTTCGAGCCATCGGCTAAAGGCTTCATCTTGAATTGGTTGGTGATGGCCGTCACTGAATCCATGTAGAACATGAAACGGTCGCCATCGAATGTAGCCGTCTGATAATCAAGTTTTCCGACTCCAAAGAAACCATCCTCAGCAAGATGCACCTTTTGATGGAATCGTCCTGAGCCGTCATACAATGGGTAAGTGTCTGATTCTCCGTTGCCAATCTGATGTTCAAAGCCCAAAGAATAGTCATCCATGACCACCAAAGGCTCCTCAATAGTGGGCAGAATGCCACCCGACACCAAATAGCCTTCAAACTTCACTTTGCGCATCGAAAGGTCGTTGAGGCTGTCGACGACAAAGGGATACAGACTGTAATAGAACTTCCCTTCCAAGTCATCAGCGGTCATCACCGAATCGACACTGCCTGGATGGAACACGCCGCCATTGATTTTACGATAGAACTTGAAGCCCTCTGCCTCGCTGTGGAAAATGGGATAATCCGGCGTTTCGTAACGGCTCGACTTGTTGTCGCCATGGTCAATCTCCAAGCGTCCCTGCAACTTCTCCAACGTTCCGTTGACAGGGATAATCTGACGGTCGCGCTTGGCATAAAAACGCAACGAATCCACCTTGGCCATATTGATAGTGAAGTCTTTATAAGAAAACTCGCAATCCTTGGTGAAAAACTCGAACATGCCTGCCAAAATGCCGCCCGAGAACTTGAAATTGCGGTCTTTTGTAAAGACCAGACGGCCTTTGTCGGGCACGATGACCACGTGCTTGCGGTCGCTCAACGAGATAGCTGAACCCTTCACGCCTTCGATTTGGCTGGTGATACCGAAAACCAACAAGTCGTTGGTGGCCAAATCGAGACGCGCATTAGACTGACGGTTTGTCGTGTAGGTATGCAGCTTAATCACATCAAAATCAATGGTTTCACGATATGACTCGATCACATCGAAGAAACGCGGCAGAGCCGTTGCCCATTTGGTTTCGATGTCATACTCCATGAAACCCTCGGCCTGAAGCTTCAATATCAGCGAAATCACCTGCTCGATAGGATAGCCTAAATACGAGGCCAGATCACCGGTATGGAAACGCACTTGACGTTCCACGTTGTCGAAGCCCTTCAAGAATTTCTCGATGCGAATCATAGGATGCGTACCGTCGAGGCCTTGCAACTTGTTGAAATCCTCAAAACGGAAATAATTCACCGAAACCACATCGCCCTCACTGTTCGGGTTGACGCCCTCCATGCGGCGAAAATCCACTATGGGCGAATCGATGTTCCAATACATCGCCTCAATAAACAGGTCAAGCCCATGGAAATAATCGTGGAAAGGTCCGTCGCCAAAATTCTTGCCCTTCTCCTCGCGGAAAAACATCATCTTTCGGGTCTTGTTATCATACCTGAAACTCAGGTTGTTATGATAGATGGAATCCTCCTTTATGCCTGTCACAGAATCCGTCAGATACAAACGCATCGCCACATGGTCAGAAACCAAGACCTCGTCCTCCGACATCACGAAACGCTTCGCCACGGCCTTCATGACCTCCTGGCCATTTTGCCGAAAATGGAACATGGCCTTGTTGTCGACACCGCCAAACACATCCACCTGATTGCCCATCATGCCGATACCGCCTTCAAAATCAATGTTTTTCATCAAATCTTTAATCGCATAATCGGAGCGATACGACTTGACGCGCGGGTACATCGTCTTTTCATTGGGCGCATTCACCAACACCTTGTCCTCATAGCGGCACAAGATGGCTTGGTTGAAATGCCGCCTTTCGTAAAACGTCACCGAATCGATGGCATACTCCGAACGGTTCAGGTCGAGCGTGTAATAATCTGGCAATGAAACATATACTTGGTCTGCATCGATGCCGAAACGAGACCAGTCGGCGCGACCGCCTATGCCTTCCCAAAGGTTGTCGTCCAAATAAAAGACCCCTTTCGTCTGCTTGATGACTGACTCGTCCTTTTGCGAAGCCAATACCAGCGTGCCGTCCACCGTCAACTCAAACTTGTCATTTGAAGGGAAGCCCAACAGCGCATCGCGGACAAGCCACTTGGAATTGCCCTTGGCCGACAGTACATTATCGACAAAAATGTTTCGGCAAGCGGAAAGGTACTTGTCCATTCCGTTCATCGACTTTTGCGTTTTCGCATCGGTATAATGCAGCCAATTGCCCACGTCTTTGTGGGTCATGCCCGCTGTCGGAATCCTTTGCAACACGTCAACGAAGTTGAAGATGTTGGGATAGGCTCGCGTGCCACTTTTCGAATGATACAACTCACAAAGCTGAATCATCGTATTGATTTCAGCATCAGAGTAGTAGCTATCCAAAACCCCACGAAATGCCTTCATCATTTTGGCGGCTTCATCGCGGTCCTGTTTGGAAGTAGACGTGTTCAGATAGGCCGACAGTTGGTCATAAAAAGCGTCCTTTTCGGTGGAGAAAAAGGCTTGGGCAAAAGTCGAGGCGATACCCAGAAAGAGTGAAAAAACGGCGATAAGGATTCCTTTCTTCATCTATTCAAAATATTAAAAACCAATCATTTGACAAACTCAGCAGCCACCCAATTGTTACGGCTCAAGTGGCGGCAATACCGCAAACCGAGACGCTCCGCCTCCACCCTGATGCTGTCCAAATCCTCGGTGTAGAAACCGCTGAAGAAAATATGAGCATTGGGCTTCATGGCTGCCACATAATAGTGCATGTCGCGCAAAAGAATGTTACGATTGATGTTGGCCAACACCACATCGAAACTGCCTTTTACCGAGAGCGCATCGCCAAGGACAATTTCAATGTCGGAAATGCCGTTCAACTCACAATTGGTGAATGCGTTACGGTATGCCCACTCGTCATTGTCAATGGCTACGGTTTTCGCTGCACCGAGTTTCTTGGCGAGGATTGCTAAAACTGCTGTACCGCTACCCATGTCGAGTACTTCTTTCCCTTGAAAATCAGTCTCTAACATCAGGGAAATGATTTGCGCGGTCGTCTCATGATTGGCCGTACCGAACGACATCTTGGGCTCAATAACCAAATCAAACTCAAAATTCGGGTCAGGCTCATGGAACGGTGCCCGCACGCGACAACGCTCATTGACCACCACCGGCTGATAGGAAGCCTCCCAAAGCTCGTTCCAGTCCTTGTCGGGCATCTCCTCCACTTTCAGCAGATAAACATCAAAAAAGGTAGGGTCCGAAAGCAAGTTCTCTACAGCAAGGTCATCACGGTTTTCGGCTGAGCAATAGGCTTTTAGGCATCGGTCTTCGTCCATAAAAGAGTCGAAACCGATTTCAGCCAGCATCGTCACCAGCATATCGTGCTGAATATCAGAACTCGGTGTCGTAAATGAATACTCGAATGTTTTCATTTTAAATTACTCTTCTCCGATGTGTGAGGCTTGGTTGCAGATGGAGACGAAGTCCTCCGCCTTCAACGAAGCACCACCAATCAGGCCACCGTCGACATCAGGCTGCGAAAACAGCTCTGTAGCGTTTTTGGCGTTGCAGCTCCCACCATAAAGGATGCGGATGTCGTCAGCCGTGGCCTCGTCATAGTGCTCCTTAATCAGCGAGCGGATATAGGCGTGCATCTCT
>Ga0310696_10010896_pt1 | contig 10400 bp, 7 predicted proteins | sample AusTroGonzalo_MG_4_FD_203885 | JGI IMG/M metagenome (GOLD analysis project Ga0310696, IMG submission 203885) | Bovine rumen microbial communities from tropical cattle in Woodstock, Queensland, Australia - Gonzalo_02 (v2) (version 2) | ecosystem: Host-associated > Mammals > Digestive system >... | reverse complement strand
TCCGGGGATGGAGACGTGGACGGATTCCAGGGGTTTGCCGGTGGCCTGGTCTACGACGGTGCCCTGGACGGAATAGCCCAGGCGTACAGTGTCTGTCTGGGCTTGAGCCCAAAGACAGCCAAGGAATAGCCCTATGAGAACCAGCAACTTATGCATACATTACAAAAATAAGGCTTTTTTTGGAAACAAAAAAGGGGGAGGGGGGAAAAGGGATTCCGCTGCGCGGGCTGGGGCCGGCTTGCGCTATCCCTTTGGGGGAGAGGCTTAAATTGAAGATACGAACATGGGCATCGTTCCACGATCCTTTTTCATTGAAGGCCCGCCGGATGTGAGCAAGCTCACACCGTCGGACCTTCAACAAAAAAGCATCCCCGCAAAAGCGGGGATGCCCATGTTTGTATCTTCAATTTGCGGAGGCGGAGGGATTCGAACCCCCGGTACGTCGCCGTACAACAGTTTTCAAGACTGCCGCCATCGACCACTCGGCCACACCTCCAACGGGAGTGCAAAGATAGTAATTTTTGGAAAATAATTCGTACTTTTGCTTATTGTGAAACTGATAAACTCCTGAATATGGCAAACAATCCCCTGAATACCGAACTGCTGGACCGCGCGATAATCTTTGCGGTCAAGGCCCACGCCGGCACCGAGCGCCGCGGCAAAGGCTTCCCCTATATCGTGCATCCTATGGAGGCCATGGAAATCGTGGCTACTATTACCCCGGACCAGGAAATGCTGGCCGCGGCCGCGCTGCACGATACGGTGGAGGACACCGACATTACCATCGAGCGCATCAGGGATGAGTTTGGAGAGCGTATTGCCAATCTGGTGGCTTCCGAAAGCGACGTGGTAGTAGAAGGGGTGAGCGAAGAAGACAGCTGGCACGCCCGCAAGCAGGCGGCTATGGACCGTCTGGCGGCTGCGCCCCGCGACGCCAAGATCGTGGCCCTGGGAGACAAACTGTCCAACATGCGCGCCATTGCCAGGGACTATGCCGTCAAGGGAGACGAACTCTGGAAGATTTTCCACGCCAAGGACCCCTCGGACCACGAGTGGCATTACCGCGGTCTGGCCAATTCCCTGCGGGACCTCTCCGACACCTTCGCCTTCCAGGAATTCGAGGCCCTCATCAACCAGGTTTTCCGTCATTAATCTATGAAAAAGCCACTTTTCCTTCCCGTCCTGCTGCTGCTGGTTTCCTGTGCAAAAGCCCCGGAGACCCGTCTCTCCGACTATGTTTCCACCCTGGTAGGCACGCAGAGCGAGCATTCGTTCTCGACCGGAAATACCTATCCGGCCACGGCCCTTCCCTGGGGCATGAACGCCTGGACGCCCGTCACGGCCGAAAAGGAAACCGACGGCTGGGCCTACCAGTATGACAAACGCCGCATCACCGGCTTTAAGCAAACCCATCAGCCGTCGCCCTGGATCAACGATTACGGCGCCTTCTCCGTGATGCCTTACACCGGGGAGGTCTCCGGCCCGCTGGCCAGCTGGTTCTCCCACAAGAGCGAGGTCGCCAAGCCCTACTATTACAGCGTGTATCTGGCCGATTACGACGTCAGGGTGGAGATAACGCCCACCGAACGCGCCGCCGTCATCCGCCTCACCTTCCCGGAAAGCGCATGCTCCGGCATCGCCGTCAATCCTTTCCAGGGTGGGGAAGTGCAGTTCGAAGACGGAGTAGCCAAGGGCTTTAGCGTGCAGAATCACGGCGGGGTGCCGGAAGGCTTCCGCAACTACTTTGTGATCGAGGCCGATGCCCCCCTGGACAGACCGTTCGTCACCAGCCGCGGCCAGGTGGTCACGCTATATGCAGCTTCCTCCTTCATCTCTCCCGAACAGGCCGCCCGGAATCTGCAGGAGGTGAAGGGCTGCACCTTCGACCAGGTAAAAACCGCCGCCCAGGAGCGTTGGGATGAGGTTCTTGGCAGAATAACCGTCTCGGGCGGCACCGACGCCCAGTACCGCACCTTCTACTCCTGCCTGTACCGCAGTCTGCTGTTCCCGCGCAAGTTCTACGAACTGGATGCGCAGGGAAATCCCATCCATTACAGCCCTTATAACGGGAAAGTGGAGCCCGGCTATCTCTTTACCGATACCGGTTTCTGGGACACTTTCCGCGCCCTTTTCCCGCTTCTGAATTTCGTTTATCCCGATGTGAACGCCCAAATCCAGGCCGGTCTGGCCAACATTGCCCGGGAGAACGACTTCCTTCCCGAATGGGCCTCCCCGGGTCACCGGAACTGCATGGTGGGCAACAATTCGGCCGCCGTGGTAGCCGATGCCGCCGTGCAGGGGATTACCTCCCGCGAGGACCTGGAGCAGTTGTACCGGGCTTTGGTGTATGCCTCGGAGCACGAGCACCCTACGGTGGGATCATCGGGCCGGAAGGGGCACGAGTATTACAACAGCCTGGGCTATATCCCGTACAATGTAGGAATCAAGGAGAACGTGGCGCGCACCCTGGAGTACGCCTACGACGACTGGTGCATTTCCCGCATCGCCACCTTGCTGGACCGCCCGCAGGAAGAGATAGACCTTTATCGGAAGCGTTCCCAAAACTGGCGCAATGTCTTTGACCCGGAATCCCGCCTGATGCGCGGCCGCAATGCCGACGGCAGTTTCCAGGAACCTTTCAGCCCTTACAAATGGGGCGATGCCTTCACCGAGGGTAATGCCTGGCATTACACCTGGAGTGTGTTCCACGACGTTCCCGGCCTGGTGGAAGCCATGGGAGGCGCCCAGTCCTTCGAACAGATGCTGGACTCTGTCTTCAAGGTCCCGCCCATCTACGACGACAGCTATTACGGCTATCGCATCCACGAGATTACCGAGATGCAGGTGGCCGATATGGGGAATTACGCCCACGGCAACCAGCCGGCCCAGCATATGCTGTATCTGTACGACTGGTCTCCTTCTCCCTGGAAGGGCCAGGAGCACATCCGCGAAACCATGGAACGCCTGTACAGCGCTTCGCCCGACGGCTACTGCGGGGACGAAGACAACGGACAGACCAGTGCCTGGTACGTCTTTTCGGCCCTGGGTTTCTATCCCGTGTGCCCGGCCAGCGGCCAGTACGCCACGGGCGCACCCCTCTTCCCCAAGGCCGAAGTTGCCTTCCCCGACGGGAAGAAGCTTACCGTTACGGCTTCCGGCCCCGGCCCGGTCTATGACCATATACGCGTGAACGGCCAGGAAGTTCCCGGCCGCTCACTGGATATCGCCACCCTCAAGAAGGGAGGGCGTCTCAGCTTTAAATAATCAGTTTTACACGGAATCCACGCTCGGTGGGCTCTTCCACAACCTGCCGGCATAGCTCGAGCTTGGATGGGAACAAAATGTGATAGCAGCGGATTAAATGTACCCCCTGTAGCACTTTCAAATGTACCGGGTTGGAATATTTCCGACAATTGTTTATTTTTGTCGCTTTAAATGTAGCAACAGTAATGAACAATAAGATGAAGAACAGATTACTCCTCCTTCTTTCCTTCGCATTCGTATGGGTCAGCTGCGGTAAAATGCCGGACCCGGATCCCACCAAGGACTACTTTAAGCTGTGGAATCCGTGCAGCGCCCTGGATGCCCTGACCGAGTATGTAGAGGATGTGACCAATCCCAGTTCCCCCAACTTCATCAGCGTGGAGGACAGAATTGCCACCTTCGATATGGACGGAACTTTCCTGGGAGAGCTCTATCCCTCCTATTTCGAGTACAATTTGCTCGAATACCGGGGTCTTGACGATCCTACCTACGACGCTCCGGAAGACGTCCGGGAAGCAGCGCAGGATATCCGCGACTTCGTCAGGGAGGGTAAGAAACTGCCCGACGGCTTTGAACTCATCCACGCCCGGGCTGCCGCCAAGGCATACTCCGGAATGACCCTGGCCGAGTTCGACACCTATGTGAAAAAATACGGCACCAAGCAGGCCAACGGCTTCACCGGAATGACCTATGGCCAGAGCTTCTACCAGCCGATGCTGGAAATCTTTTCCTATCTGAAAGACAACGGCTTCACGTTCTACGTGGTTTCCGGGTCGGACCGCTTCATCTGCCGGGCCCTGGTCAGCTCTCTGGGCATCGACCCCCAGTATGTCATCGGAATGGACGTGACGCTCAAAACCCGCGACCAGGGCGATGTCCCCGGCGTAGAGTACACGATGGGCAAAGAGGAAGACATTCTTCGCGGCGATGAACTGATCATCAAGAACGTGAAGACGAACAAAGTCTTCCAGATCAGCCAGGAAATCGGCAAGGTGCCGGTTCTTTCCTTCGGCAACAGCACCGGGGACTGCGCGATGCACAACTATTGCCTGAGCAACACCCTGAAGTGCGCGGCGTTTATGCTCATTGCCGATGACGAGGACAGGGACCACGCCAATCGCCAGAAAGCCCTGGACCTGGCCGTGCAGTGGCGCGAGGCCGGTTATCACGTCATCTCGATGCGGGACGACTTCAAGACCATCTACGGCTTCAACGTCAGGAAAGTTCCGTTCTCCTTCTAGCTTTTATTTAAAATGTGGCGCAGGCTCCGACAACATTTTGGAACCTGCGCCGCTAGAATGCCGCGAAAGAAACCCTACACAATCAACTTCACCCGGAACCCGCGCTCGGTGGGTTCTTCCACAACCTGCTTGCATAGCGTGGCCAGTTCGCTGCGCTGTGCTTCGCTTAGCGGCGTTGCCTCCATCTTCTCTACCATGAAGTCCAGAGCGGTGACGCCGGACTGTTCGCTGTGGGTGACGCGCACGGTGATGGGACGGTAGGCGGCCATGGTATCGTTCAGCATCTTTTCCGTGAGCTGACGCACTGTCTGCCGTTTCTCCATAATGCCATATTTATAGCAGAAGGCATTGATGGAACTGCGCATGCCCAAGAAGTCGAAGTCGGGGCCGTCTATCTCGAACACTTCCTTGCGGATGCGCTGGATAAAGGCCTTGGTAGCGCTGTGGACGGGATTCTCGAAGATCTGCTGAGGCGTACCGTCCTCGTGGATGACGCCGCCGTACATGAAGAAGATGCGCGTGCTCACGTCAAAGGCGAACTTCATTTCGTGGGTGACGATGAGCATGGTCATGCCTTCGTCGGCCAACTGCCGGATGACGCTGAGTACTTCACCCACCATGGTGGGATCCAGGGCCGATGTGGGCTCGTCGAAGAGAATCACTTCGGGCTTCATGGCCAGGGCGCGGGCAATGGCCACGCGCTGCTTCTGTCCGCCGGAAAGGCTATCCGGGTAGACATCGGCCTTCTCGGCCAAACCTACCTTGCGCAGGAGCGCCAGGCCTTCCTCCTTCACCTTTTCGGGATCTTCGTGAAGCAGCTGGATGGGAGCCATGATCACGTTCTCCAGCACGGTCTTGTGGGCAAAGAGGTTGAAGCTCTGGAACACCATGCCCATCTTCTGGCGCATCAGGTGCACGGGATACCCCTTGGCCCGGATGTTCTTGCCGTCCACGAGGATGCTTCCGCCGGTGGGCGGATCCAGCAGGTTCAACGCCCGCAGGAGGGTGCTCTTTCCGGTTCCCGAAGGGCCGATGATGGAGATGACCTCGCCGCGGTGGACATCGGCATTGATGTCCGTGAGCACATGCAGGGAGCCGTAGCTCTTCTTCATGTGGGAGAAGCGGATGATGGGGGCGTCGTCGGGTTGCGTCTGGGCCTGGAAGGCGGCAATCTGTTTAGCCACGGCCTTCCGGCGCAGGAAAATGATGATGCAGGTGAGGCCGAAACAGCCGCCCAGAACCAGGAAGAGGATCAGGGCCCACGGCTTTCCCTGGGGCTTTTCATCCGCCGGCTGGGCCGGGTCTGTGAGGATGCCCAGTTCCCCCTTCCGGGTCATGAGAATCATTTCCGACTCGATGTAACCGTCCGAGAAGAGTACCTGCTTCTTGCGCTCCTCGGTGATGCTGATGTAACCCATGGCCAGGTCGGCCTTGCCGGTCTGGATGGCGGGGATCTGCGAGGAGAAGTCCATAATCAGGTATTCCAGCTTCCAGCCGCGCCGGTTGGCCCATTCGGTGAGCAGATCCGGTTCAATGCCGGACGGCTTGCCGTTGCTGATGAAATTGAGCGGAGGCATGGAGGGGAAGGCCGCCACGCGGATGGTGCGCCCGTTGCCGCGCTGCTGGGGGATGGCCAGCGAAGAGGGGTCATCGGCCTGCGTCCAACGGTTCAGAATCTCGTTGTAGGTGCCGTCGCGGCGGATATCGGCCAGGAAACTGTTGAAGTCCTGCTGCAGTTCCGTGCCGTCCAGCGGGAAGATGGCGCCCACCGGAATGGCTGCAAGCCCGGCGCTCACGGAGTCCAGTTTGGCAGCGAGGTTCTTGTTGAAGACCAGCGTCAGACTTTCGCCGCCGCCCACGTCAATCTTGCCGGCTTCCAGCGCCGCAATGAGGTCGGTGTTGGTGGCCATACGCTGGATGTGGGCCTTGGGGGCCATGTCGGTGACGGCAATGTCCTGGATGCTGCCGATGATAACGCCCACTTCCTTTCCTTCCAGGGCCTGGAAGATGGCGGGGGCATCGGCCACCGGGGCTTTCTTATTGTTCGAGAAGACTTCCGGCAGGTAGCACAGGCTTCCACCGATCAGGATCATCGCGGCGGCTGCCAGGGCCTTCATGCGCTGCTTCTGTACCAGTGACTTGAGCATCTGCCCGATGAGCCAGGCCATGAAGAAATAGATGATGGCCGTTACGATGATGGGGAAGAAGGCATCGAAGGTACGGGAACGGATGAGGTCCGATGCGCGGGTCATATCGGCCACGGCAATGTAGCCTACGATACTGGTACCTTTCAGGAGACTCACAACCTCGCCCTCATAGACGGGCATTACCGCCTTGATTACCTGCGGCAGCACAATCCTCATGAACGTCTGCCGGGGCGTGTAACCCAGGGCCAGGCCGGCCTCGGTCTGTCCCCGGTCGATGCCCTGGATGGCCGTGCGCAGCATTTCGCCAATGTAGGCCGCCGTATTCATGCCGAAGGTGACGATGGCCACCACTACGCCCGTGGCTCCCAGCGGCGCCATGATTACGTAGTACATGAGCATGAGCACCACCAGCACCGGCGTGCCGCGCATAATGCTTATGTACACCTTGGCCACTTTCTGCAGCCACGCGTGACGGCTCATGCGCATCCAGCACACCAGGCCGCCCAGGATGGTCCCCAGGACTACGGCGCAGACCGTGATAACCAGTGTTACCTGCAGACCGTCCAGGATCATTCTGTAGCGATCTTCGGCAATGAGGTTGTTGTAAAAGCTTTCGAAGATACTGTTCATTTTATATATCGGGTTCAATTAGATAGTCTTTTCGCGCCACTTCCCCCGGTGGATGTAGATGACGCACTGAATCCAGATGCAAAGCGCATAGACGCCGTCGGCCGTCCAGCAAACGGCTATGTCGGACTGGCGGATGCCGATGACGATGGTGCAATACACGGCATAGATGCAAAGGGCCACCACGTCGCAGCGAAGGCACACGCGCGTGTCTCCCGTCCCCGCCACGGACTGCAGATACACGTTCCACGGCAAGGTTAGAGCGGCGACCACGCACATCACCCGCAGCGTCGCAACGGAACTTTGGACCAGGTTGGGAATGTCGGTAAACAGGCCGATAATCTGGTTCGGGAACAGGAAGAAGAAGGCCAGGACCGGCAACATGGTTAGGGCACAGAGCAGGATCAATCGCCGGATAACCGGGATTACGCCTTCGGGATGGCCTTCCCCGATGATGTTACTTACCAGCGTAGCCGCCGTAGAGGCAAAGGCCGCCGAGAAAACGAACGGGACCTCGGAGATACTTCTCACGATGTTGGCAATGGCCAGCTGCTCCTCTCCCAAATGTTCGATGAAAAGGAAGAAAAGCAGCCAGATGGAGATATTCAGCACATACTCCACCATAACCCAAGAGGCTGTAGAGAACGTGTGCTTGAGTTCTTTCCATTCGGGTTTAACCGTCTTCTGCAGGCCGTATTTCTTGTCTGTTGTAAAGAAGGCCCAGACAACGAAGAAGACGAGGGAAATGCCTTCGGAGATGGTCGATGCCAGGGCGGCACCCTTGATTCCCATCTCCGGCGCGCCCAGTTTACCAAAGATGAGCACCCAGTCCAAAAGGATGTTGCTGCCCACCAGCACGATGGAATTCCAGGTGAGACTGGCGGTTTGCCGCGTTCCTACGTAGAAAGCGCGGAACAGCGCGGTCATAAAGGCAAAGAACAGTCCCGGGATTCTCCAGTTCACATACACCAGGGCGGCGTTGTAGATGTTGTCCGACTTCAGAAGCCACTGAAGCAGGGGCGGGGAGAACAGATACGAAAGGACCATGGTCACCACGGCCAGGCCCGAAAGGAACCAGACTCCCTGCCAGAAAACACGTCCGATGGCGCCGAAGCCTTTCCCGCTTTCGCAGGCTTCCCCGTTGCGCCGGCCGATGATGATCTGGACTCCGATGGAGAAGCCAAAACCGATCATGTACAGGATGGTGAAGTAGACACCTGCAATGGCCGAGGCACCCAACTCGACCTCACCCACACGGCCCAGGAAGGCCGTGTCGGTGATGCCAAGTATTTCCTCCATCAACAGGGCTACCAGGATGGGGAAAGTGATCCTCCAAATGGATTTGAAGGAATACCGCTGCGGGAGTTTATCAAAGGGTGTCATATGCCCTGATGGCTTCATAAATACGCTGTTCAAGATCATTCAAGCTGTATAGACCATCAGCATTCTCATTCAGGCCTTTTAACTTGATTTTGACTCCGGCAGGAGGATTGCTGTACGATAGAGCCGATTCTGACCTAAGCTGGTCTGCTGTAGCGTAAACCAGCAAAATGTCTGCATACTTGGCACCATCCTTACCGGTAAAGGTTTCGAAAATGAGTTTGCCGCCGATAGGCGTTCTTTTTTCTATCGAACCGGGCAAATCCGGCTCTTCCGCATCAAGGGAGGCCATAACGCTGCCCAGATTGGAATCGTGTCCGCACAGGAAGGTGAAAATGCGCCTTTCGTTCTGAATCTCTTCCAGAATCAGCTGCAGCAGAGGGTGTGCCACGTTAACAGCTACGGAAGGGGCTGTAAACAGAACGTCTCCGTACCATTCCTTAATCGAAGCAATGCTTACCCAGTCTTCAAAGGTAATATCGTGTCCGAAGGCCGCTTTTTTCTTGTCGGTCTCTTCATAATACTGAAGGGACAAAGCATCCGAGACGGTGCATGCCATCTTGAGACCGCCGGACATGGAGGGTTCTGCATTCAACTTAAAGCTGACGGAAGAAGGAAATTGACAGAAACAGGTCGTGTCCGGGTATGCCGGTGAATGAGCAATGTCGATAACGCTTTCCATCAGTGTGTATGCCGATGCCACTCCGGCATTCAGGTCACCGAAAATCTCATTGATTTCCTTTTGGGCCTGATTGACGAAACTCTCGGACAGCATGGTTGTCTGGGGAGTGAACACCGGATCCATCGTGTCGTACTGCACGTTCATCTCCACACGGGGATTCTTCCCGGGGAGAAGCGCGTTAGCGAAACTTTTTGCGGTCACCTGACAACGCTGCTTGGCATTGGCATAGAAACGGAAGGCATAGTTGTCCTCCGAATAATGCGAGATAAAGTCTTTCTTTTCCAGCCACTCTTTGAAAAACGCACCCATCAGAGTCTCCAATCTCTCTCCTTTGGCAGAAAGATGGCTGGGGCTACCCTCCCATTGAAACCACTGGTAGTCGTTATTGGTGAGACGCGTGAGCACGGATTGCTTACTTACCAGCGGGGAACGGATGTTGTGACGGCTTAATATCACCATCTGATCCAGCGTATAATTGCTCTGGAAATCTGCAGTGCGGGCTATCCATTCCGTTTGGGCCTGGAGTTTAGGTTCCGGCGAGTTGGGCTGGCAGGCCACTATAGAAAGAGCGACAAGGCCCAGTACAATCAATAACCTTTTCATTCCGATAATTCTTCTTTTATATAATAGGCCCTGACCTTACTCTCTGTTATCAGGACGGATTCCTGATGGAAAAAGGCGCACAGATCTCTGGCGATGCTATCCACAACACCTTCCTGGGGGTCAAGCAAACACAGGACAAGGGTCTTTTCCTGTGTATAATCACCATTTTCGTGGAAATACCCACCGTCTGAAACGATAAACGAGAAAGCCACATGGTAACTCTGACATACGTTCTTCATTATATCGACGTACACCTTCGTCGGGTGTTCCTGCTGCTTGGTAACAGCATCGTTCAAGCCCACGCTGATTGTTATCTCTGTCATAATATTCTATAAAGAGAAAACCTTCTTACCTTCGAAGTAAGTCGCAGTGGGCTTGGCTTCGTGAATCTCTGTCTCCGGGCAGGAGAGCACATCCTTGTTTACCAGGAGGAAGTCGGCATACTTACCTTCACGG
>Ga0310696_10010893_pt1 | contig 10401 bp, 10 predicted proteins | sample AusTroGonzalo_MG_4_FD_203885 | JGI IMG/M metagenome (GOLD analysis project Ga0310696, IMG submission 203885) | Bovine rumen microbial communities from tropical cattle in Woodstock, Queensland, Australia - Gonzalo_02 (v2) (version 2) | ecosystem: Host-associated > Mammals > Digestive system >... | reverse complement strand
AGAATTACTTAATAGTCGTGGTTTTAGAGATGAAAAGCATTTGGCTGAGTTTTTAGAGAATTGTAAAGATGAGGCTTGGAAAGCTGAATTAATTGAATATTTTGGAACAGAGACCAAAACAAAAAAGTCTGGAAGAAAAACTAAGGAAGTTGTAGAAGATATTCCTGAAGTTGAAGATTTAAATGAAAAAGAACTTGAAGAATTATCTAAAGAATTTCCTGAATTAAATGAAGAAAATATTGAGGAGGAATAAGTTATGATAAAACTTTATAAGACTCAACACGAGTATGACACTGAAGAGTTTGTTAATGATAGTGCTGCTATTGGTGCTGGTATTCCTGTAGCTATTTCTGCTGGAAAATTAGTTGCCAGTACATCACCTGAATATTTGACTCTTGAACCTTGTGCTGCTAGTGAAGAGAGATGTCTAGTTCATAGAATTAGAAAAGATGAATTATATAGTACTTTATTAAGTGCTGATGGTTCTGCATTAAAAGTTGGAGATGCCGTTACAATTGTTGCTAGTGGTTATGCGACTGCTACTAAATCTGGTGGTGTTTTCAAAATTGAAGAATTTAAAGATACAGTTAAGGGTTCTAACTCTGTAATTGTGGGAAGATTTATATAGGAGGTAAGTATAGATTATGAATACAGGATTATTATTCACTGTATCAGGTGATTTAGCCAATAGTATATTTTTTAAAGATTTATATGCTCCATTAAAATCTATAGTAATTGAAAAATATACAGAGTTTGCTACTACTGATACATTTAAAGATGTCTTCAAAGAAGTTATGTCTGATTCATTTGCTGAATCTTATACAAGCATGACTGATTTGATTGGAGGATTTGAACAAATCTCTGAAGGTGGAGTACCTAAAATATCTGAAAGAATGGAAGGTTATAAGAAATTTGTTGAAAACTTCAACTACGCTAATAGCTTCGTAGTGACAAGAAATGCTATTCAAGATAATAAAATAAGTGGAGCAATCAATGGTTTAACTCTAATGATGAGAAATTATTGGTTATCTAGAAATCATGAAGCAGGTGCGTTCTTAGTAAATGCCGTAACCGGAGCTACTACTTATAAAGGTAAAACTTTAGATGTGACTTCAGCTGATGGTTTAACACTATTTAATACTGCACATACTTCAAAAGTTCAAGGTGTTGCTACTCAATCTAATAAATATGCTGGTGATGCTACAGAACAAGGTGATGGAATTTATTTCAGTTCTGATTTACTTGCTAAAGCTGAAACAATCATGCAAAACATTAAAGATGATAATGGTGAAATTGCTGGTATTGCTCCAGATACAATTATCATACCTAATGATGCTGTACTTAAGAAACAAGTATTTGGTGTTCTAGGTGCTGACAAAGTTCCTGAAACAAATGTTAATGCATTTAACTACTTAGTTGGTAGATATAATGTAATAGTTTCACAAGAATTAAATAGTTTAGCTACAGACCACATATTCTTCTTATTAGATAGTAATTATAATTCAGTTGTTGATGGTTTAATCTATCAAAATCGTGAAGCTTTAAGAGTTAGAGCATACACTGAAGAAAAGACTGAAAACATTGTATTCGCTGGTGCCGACCGTCACTGCTACTCAGCAATTGATTGGAGAGAAATCATGGCATTCAACGTTACTGGTGGTTCAAGTTTAAGCTAATCAGTTAGACATGTTGATATATTAAAAGATACATTAAATTGTATCTTTTTTCTTTGCATATAATATTATAAAGGAGGAATAATTATGAATAAAGATTATACTTGGGGTGATATAGTAATAGCTACATGTAGAAAAATGTTTTTAAATAAAGATGCTATAACTGTTGCTGATTTACCTGATTTAATTGATGATAGAAATTATTCGACTTATATAAATATGGCGCCAGATGTTATGAATGAACTTATGGTAATATTAAATAATAGAGTATTAATTAATATTGATACTATGACTATAAACTTAACTTCTGTAGAATTTGAAGATTATTTAGAAGAAGATTATAGTGCTTACGTATTTGATATTGCTAAGTATATGGAAGATAATGAGATTGAAAATTATTTATATACTGAAGTTATTCAACATACATATATCAAAAGAGATAATTTATTATTTGAAGAACAAGATGGTAAATTATATATTGATAAAAGATTTATGGATCGAAATAGTTTAACATTAACTATTAAATATAGAATCATTCCTGAGAGATTCACTACTACAACTCCATGGGACACACTTATAGATTTACCATATAATATTTGCTCAATTGTACCTTTATATTTAGCAAGTGAATTATATAAAGATGATGATATATCAATGTCTACTGCTTATCGTAATCAATTTGAAACAGAATTAGATTATATATCTTCACAAATGGTTGATAGTTTAGGTGTAGAACATAGTAGAGATGTAGGTGATTATTATGGCTAAGCATTTTGATATACCACAAGCTCCTACAAATTATACATATACATTTACTGATTTTCTTGGAGTAGATTATAATAATCCATTTGATATGGACATTCGTCATAGTCCTAAAATGAAAAATATGATTTTAGAAGATGGTTATTTAAAAAAGAGACATGGTTTAAAAATAAAAATGTTTATTGGTGCTGGTAGAATACACGGTATATGGAATTACGATGTTCCTGGAGACACTTTGTTTAATGAAATATTCATAATCCATTGTGGAACTAACTTATATGAAGTAGATAAAGATTTTACAGTTAAAACTCAAATATTGACTGGTTTAAAAGATGCTGATTCTTGGGGAATGTTTTTAGGAGATAAACTTGTAATATTAGATGGTAAAAAAGCAATGGTATATGGTAAATATAATAATGCTTATGGAATACATTATATTGAAGATGTTGCTTATATACCTACGACTACTATTGGTTTATCACCAAATGGACTTAATGGAACTAATTATGAGTCAGTAAATCAAATGACTCAATATAGAATAAATGAGTTCTTATCTGATGGAGAATCTGTTGTATATAAAACTGATTCATATACATTAAGCGCTACTCCTGAAGATACTAAAGTTTGGTGGCTACATAATGAAACTGGTCTTTGGACATTAGTCGATCCATCAAAGTATACTGTAGATGTAAATAATACTATCACATTTGATGAACCTTTTCCTCAACCTAATGTTGTTGGTAGAGATAATGTAAGAATACAATTCAAATCTACTACAGCCGACCAAGCTAATTTAATAAATAAATGTACATTTTGTGTACCATTTGGTTATCAAGGAAATAATCAAAGATTGTTCTTTAGTGGAAATCCTGACCAACCTAATGTAGATTGGCATTCAGATTTAGTTGCAAGTCAACCTGACCCTACATATATTCCTGATGATTCATTTGCTGTTATTGGTTCTCAACCTATAGTTGGTTATTTAAGACTTAGTGATGGAACATTAGCTATTTTGAAAGGTTTGAGTGATACTGATTGTAGTATATATTATAGAACATCTAATGCTCAAGGACGTTGGGATATATTTCCATTACTTAGTGGAACTAAAAATGTTGGTTGTCTTACACCTTATGCTTGTTGCAATGTTCAAAATAATTCAATGTTTCTTGGAGAACTTGGAGTTTATCAAGCTGTCACAGGTGAAGCAAGTTCTACATTAGAAAGATATGCCGATAATAAATCATATTATATAAATAAAAAACTATTAGCTGAACCGTATTTGAATAAAGCTAAAGCTGTCTCAGTTGGTTCTTTATATTATTTATTTGTTAATACTAAATTATATATCTGTGATACTTCTAAATTGACACAACCTAAAAATTCAAATATAAATCAATATCAATGGTTGCCTTGTGATTTATATGTCACTATATCTGCTACATGTAGATGGAATAATAAACTTATTCTTGGTGATACTAATGGTTATATCAAAATGTTTGGTACTGATTATATAGATGAATTATATATTGATTATACTTTAGAACTACCACAGGCCGTAACTAAAGATGTTGAATGTTATTTTGAAACTGTACCTTTTGATTTTTCACAAAGTAGTAGTTTAAGAAGTAATATAGCAAAAACTACAAGAAGTTTTGTATTAAATTATATAGCTCCGGAAACTACTAAATTTGAATTTGGTTATAGAACTATTGATGAAGAAAAAGTCGATTCTGAAGAAATATATAAAATAGTAAATGAATCTTTTGATAATGATTTAGAAGAATATGTTTATTTACCTTATGGTACTAAATTACAATTTGATGAAAATATAACTTTTAGTGCTAATCAAGATGGAGTTTGTGGTTGGTTTTATGGTACTCAAACTGATGATATAAAAACTATACTTGGTTTTGTTGTTAAAGATGAAGTAATAACTTTTGGAACTTTCACCGTTGATATTACCGATCCAAATGAATATGTTGTTGAACTAATAAAAGAAATATATAATAGTAATGATGGTTATAAAATGACTTCTATGATATTAAAGAAAAAATTAGATTTATTACAATTTTTTGCAAGTGATTATAGTATAGAAATAACTCCTAGTGGTAGTGATTCTATAATGATTGTGAATCCTACATTAAACGAAATACCACAAACAATAAGAGTTAAAGAAAAAGCTAGAAAAATAATGTTCTTAAAGTTTTATGTAGAATCTGAAAAATACGGTTGTGAATTTGATAGAATATTTATTGATTTCAGAAATGCTGGAAAATATAGAGGTGAGTAATTATGGCTAACGTGACAAAAGTATATAAAAATTGGCCAGCGTATGATGATGACTTAGCAAATAAAGCATACGTTGATACTCAAGTTGAAGATATTGTTAGTGGAGATTTAACAGTACTTAAAAAAGCTGTAGAAAAAAATACTCAAGATATAAATACTGCTGAATCTGATATAATAAACTTAAATAATAATAAATTAGATACTTCTGTTTATAATACTTTTATATCTGAACAATATAATCCGTTAGTTATTAAAGTTGATAATAAAATTGAATCTTATTATCAATCTACCGATCCTTCATTATCTTGGCTTACAGCTTTAGAAAAAGATACTCACGTAGGAGATATTTGGTATGATACTACTACACAAAAAACATTAGTTTATTATAAAGATAGTTCTACCAATCCTCCTACTTATAATTGGCAATGGCAAAATGTACCGATAGAACTTATTGATAGTGTAAATGGTAAAGCTACAATATATTCCGGTGTAATTCCAACTAATTATAAAAGTGGAGATTATTGGATTATTCCTTTAAATTGTTATACTAATACTCATAGTTTAACTTCTCAAACTGGTGAATTTTTAGTAGGTATGGAATTTAAAGTTGGACCTTATATATTAGTTGTTGACTCTGTAAATGCTAGTAATGAAATAACAAGTTATCATGTTGATGTTCCTGCAACAAGTAATTATAGTTTAACTGATACTATTATTACTCCATCAATTACATTGAGTGTTGTATCTACAAGTAATTTTACTCTTCCTAATAATTGTTATGGTGGTTCTATATGTATAGCTACTTCTAATGGTACTTCTTATAATTCTTCACATTGGGTTCCTCGTAATGAATATGTACCTGAAGATTTAGCTGGTAGATTTTCATTATCTGAAGATGTTAATAATTATATAAATGATTTGAATAATACTATTGGTGGAAATTATACAACTTTAGATGGAAAAATAGATGGTAATTATGATACATTAAATGATAAAATCGATGGTAATTATGGTACTCTAGATAATAAAATAGATGGTAATTATGATACCTTAGATGGAAAAATAGATGGTGTAGATGATAAAGTTGATGGTATAGATGATAAATATGATAATATTATAAATGGACCTGAAGGTGTAAAAGTTTCTATACAAAGACTAGAAGATAGAATCGTTGCTAATATACGCGGTACTGGAGGTAATAATTTACTTCAAAATAGTGTTGGTTTTAGACAGCAATTATATTGGACAATTCCTAGTGCAAATAAAATAGAACAAGGTTATAAAACATTTGCTGGACAAATAGTCACAGTATATTTTAGATATAGAAAACATGATTATAATAATGCTAAAGTAGTATTAGGAAAATATGTTAATGGAACGTTCACTGAAGTATTTACAGTATTAGATACTTCTGACCAAGTAGATGAATGGACTGATGTACAATTTCAATATACTTCAACAGAAAATAATCCAGTAATAAGATTCAATAGTACTTTTGATGGAGTACAAAATAATGAAGCCGAAGCGAATGGTTCGTCTGGTTCTATGCTTCAATTTGTTAATGGTTTATTTGTGACTGATTTAATGATTGGTTATGGTGAAAAACAACCTTGGACACCTTACTTTAATGAAGTTTATGGTAAAACATATAATTTAGATGAATATGGTTTAGATATAAGAGAAAATGCATCTGATAAATATTCTCATTTAGATTCTAATGGTTTAGATTTTAGAACTTCACAAGGAGTTATTGAAAGTGAATTTAGTAAATCTAGAAGTTCTACAGATAATATTTATATAGCTAATTCATTTAATATTGGTAATTTGAATATGATAAGATTAGATGATAATAATATAATAGAATATTAGAAAGGATGTGAATATAAATGGCAAGTATAAGTCCTACATCGTTAAGTTGTAGTGGAGAACCTCATACAGGACACGGAGCATACTTGAAATTAGAAATAACAAGTATTACTGATAGTGATGCTTCAACTAATAAAAGATATATTGGTTGGAAAATAACATTTCAAGGAAATCCTTGGGTTAAGTTATATAAAGCATATTGTACATTAGGTGGAACTACATTATATAACGGTGAACCTGGAACTGAAGGTTGGAGTGTTGGAACTATTTTAGCTAACGATACCACTACATTTAATAATGATTCTGCTGGTAATTTAAGTTTATCGGCATATTTGAAACAATTATTCTTTTATGGAACTTGGGCATGGGATCGAAGTGGTTATCCACAAGAAGCATCTACTACTATGACTTGTAGTCAATTACCAAGATATGCTAATATTACATCTCATACTGCATCTACTGGATTAAATAAAGTAACGATTTCATATAGTGCTGATGCTAATTATAAAGCTCAGCAATATTCATTAGATGGTGGTTCATGGACTAATTGTTCTGCTGGTAGTTATAGTATAGGAGGTTTTACACCTGGAACTACACATTCAATAAAAACAAGAGTACAAAGAACTGACTCTGGTTTATGGAAAGAATCAAGTTCATTGTCGTTTACATTAAAATCTCTACCAACAAGTAATAATGTGTCAGATGTTAATTTTAATAGTTCTGGTACAAGAGTAGATGTATCTATATCATCAAAAGATTATTTATCTAGTTGGTATATTAAAATATATGATGGTAATACTCTATTACGAGATGGTTCTGACAATCCTAATACTGGTTCATCTGCATCAGATTATTGGACTATAAGTAGTTCTAATTCTGTTGGAATGCTACCTCGTCATAGTTCAGATAATGAATGGAATTTAACGGCTCAATTTTACGTAGTATCTAATGGAACAACATATCAATTAACTACTAAAACATTTAAATGTAAATTACCATCTAATTTATATTTACCAACATATAATACTAATAATATTAGTTATGATGTCACAGATGCTAAAACATTAAATTTGACGAATAATAATACTAAAAAAGTTATTAAAGGTGTATCAAATGTTCAAATAACTAGTACCGCCGCTACTCCTAATGGTTCATCAAGTATGAGTTCTTATGTTGCAACTTCAGGTACCAAAAGTAATTCTACTTCTAATACTACTGCTCCAATAACTATAAATTTGACAACTGTAGATGGTAGTTCTGTTGTTGTACAAGCAATTGATAGTAGAAATAGAAGTACTAGTGCTACAAAACAATACGATACATTTATTGATTATTTTTCACCAGTTATTGAGAGTGCTTCAGTAAATAGAATTGATGGTATTGGAACTAATTTAAGTGTAAATATAACTGGTAGATATTGTAATTGGTCAGGTCTTGCAACTAGTAATACTATAACTCAAAAATCATTAAAATATAGAATTAAAGGAGACCAAAATTGGACTACTATATCAGGAGTTAATCTTACAATGTCTGTAGGTAATGGTAATTTTACAATAACTGGAAATATTACTGGTAATTTATTTAGTGCAGTAAATGAGTACGAAGTATTACTTACATTTGAAGATAAAATTGAAGAATTTTCATATCAACCTACTATACCTCCAGGACAGGCATTTATTTGGAGAGACATGGCCAATAAAAGATTTGGTATAAATAAAAAACCTACTAAAACATTAGATATTGATGGAAGTATGAATGGTAGTGATTTATATATTAATGGAACGAAGATGATATGGTATGAATAAATTAAATAAGATTATAAGTATATGTATATTGATAATAGTTATTATATTTATATTATATATTTTTATTGAATTTATCAAATTATATAGATTTAAACAATGTTATGATAATAATTTTGAATTAAATTATTGTTATAAATATAGAGATTATTAAGGAGGATTTCATGGAGAGAGAGAGAGAGAGAGAGAGAAAGTACTCGAATTTACAAAGGAAAGAGAGGTGGAAAAACTATTTAATTAGTTTTACATCTCTTGGAGGTGTCTTATGGCACAATACATAAACAAAGATACCTATGTCGGTGATACTGGTAAGCAGTTAAAAGATATAAAAACTAATCAAGAAATTGTAGATTTAATTTATCCTATAGGAAGTATATTCTTAACAATAAATAAAGTAAATCCTGGAACCTTTTTAGGAGGTACTTGGGAACAATATTATGGTGGTTATTTATATCTTGCTCAAAACTCTGTAGATAAAACAAACTATAGTGGTTGGGGAACACAAGGACATCAATTAACTGTGCAGCAAATGCCTGAACATTATCATGATGGTGTTAAACAATATTATGGTGGAACAGAAATATCTAACCGTGGTGATGGTGGTGGAGGAGGAAGAAATATATTAATATTCAATACCTCAAGTTCACAAAATGGTTCTTATGCTCATCTACAAACATTAAACACAGGAGGTAATCAATCTCATTCTCATAATATTGCAACATGTGATGTGTTTTGTTATAAAAGAACAGCATAGTAAAAATAAATTAAATTATAATCGTCTACCAGGCGATTTGAGGATTTAAAAGTAATATAATTATATTACTAAAATCTCCTGGTAGGCGATATTTTATTTGATATTTACATATTTATAGCATATAATATTAATAGAAGAGGAGGTACATTATGAATGATACTAGTATAATGCTATTATTAGGTTTTATTGGAACAATGATAGCAGTAATGACTCCAATTATAAAACTAAATAGTTCTATTACGAAATTAAATACTACTATTGATAGTATTAATCATACAATGGACAAGAATGAGAAGAGGTTGGAAGCTCACGAAACTAAACTTGATAATCATGAAATAAGAATAGATAGATTGGAGCATAAATAATGCTCTTTTTATTTGTCACAAATTATAATGTACATATTTGCATATAATATTATAAAGGAGAATGATAATATGAATCAATCTGATTATATAACAGCATCTCAAAATTATGCTAAAAATGCACAAGATGCTTATGAACAAAGTTTATCATATTTGCTTTCTGGTTTAGATGAGGCAAAAGCGTTAGACCAAGAAGCCGCTAATACAAGATATAACAATTTAATAACTAAAATCAGACAGCAACTTCCTGGTATACAGCAAATGTTTGAAAAAAATGCAAAAGCAGCATATATAAATAAACAACAAAACTTACAACAGATTGATGCCGATTTAAGTAGATTAGGTGTTAATACTCAAGGTTTTGGTGTCACTCAAAGATTATTAAATGAAAGTATTTATGGACAAGCTTATGGACAAATATTGACTGATTATAATGATAATCTTAGAGATGTAGCTAATCAAGAAGTTAATGCTTTAGGTGATTTAAATGCTGAATTAGCAGATTTAGATGCCGCTTATGCAAAAGATAAATTAGATACTCAAAAATATATTGGTGAACAAGGTAGAGATGTTTATAATTTAGAATATAAAAATTATTATAATGATTTACAATATCAAGATGAATTAAAACAACAAGAATGGGAAAATCAAATGGCTCAAAGAAAACTTGAAGAGCAATTAAAACAACAAGCTTGGGAAAATGCTTTTAAAGAAAAACAAAGACAAGACCAACTTGCTCAACAACAATGGCAAAAAGAGTTAGCTCAAAAAGAATTAGCACTTAAAGAAAAACAAATAAATGCTCAAATTGCAAGTTCTTATAGTAGTAGAACTACTTCTGCTGGTTCTAGTGGTTCTAGTAGTTCTAAATCATCAAGCTCAAGTGATAGATT
>Ga0310696_10010891_pt1 | contig 10402 bp, 10 predicted proteins | sample AusTroGonzalo_MG_4_FD_203885 | JGI IMG/M metagenome (GOLD analysis project Ga0310696, IMG submission 203885) | Bovine rumen microbial communities from tropical cattle in Woodstock, Queensland, Australia - Gonzalo_02 (v2) (version 2) | ecosystem: Host-associated > Mammals > Digestive system >... | reverse complement strand
GTGCGCTCAAGCCGGATGTTCTGTTGTATGTCGAACTCCATCCTGCCGTAGTTGCCGTCGGTGCCTAAGGCACCAGGGATAGCACGTGCAATCTCGAAAGCCATGGTCGGTGATGGACTGTGGACATATTCCTTGTACCCGTCCTTATACCAGTAGTATTGGCGGGGCGTCCATTCGAGTCGAATGTAGGGCGCGAAATCGGAGTAATAGGTGTCGATGAGTTCGTCGAGGCGTTCCTTCGAAAGCTTTCTCAAACCGTGACGCACCGGATTGCGGTAGGTAAACAATGCACCCGCATGCAACATCAGGCCGTTTCGGATTTCAATGCTATGCATCAAATCAAATTCGTAGCGTTTGTAGTATTCGATGCCGAGAGAATCGAAATTGATGTTCTTGGCATTTTGTGACTTCAGCGCTTCGTTGACCGTGCGAATGAACTTATTGGAAAAGGTTGAGTTGTTGCGATCGATCTCGAAGGTCCAGCGGCCACGTCGTTTGGGCGAATAGGTCCATTCGGAAAACAACCGATAGCGAAGTTCCCGCAGACGGAAGGCATAACCCAACTCTCCGCGCATGAAAAGTTCAGTATCGTTATTGAAGCGTTTGGTCCATCGTGCTCGTTCCCTGAAGGTGAAGCCGTTGAATTTGTCATAACCCAAGTAAGAGGGATCAAGTGGGCCATAGATGCGCAGACGGTTGTCCTCAGGGCCGATACGTGTGCCGTCGAACAACGTCTCGGAAAACTCCTCCAGCCCACGGTAGATCTTCCTCTTCTTCCGATGAGAAGTTGGTTTCGGACGAGTAGATTTGATCAACGAATCGACATGTGTGGGGACCGGTATGGGCCGCAGGATGTCGAAATCCATTTCTTCTATCTTCTCTTCCCTGTAGAACCGTGTCAGGTCGAACGGGATATTTTTTATGTCTAAACTATCGAACGGCGTGAAATCCTTGTAATGATAGATGGTGCTGTAGTTGTTCTGCGCGTATGTATTGAGGATGCGGTAGTGAATGCTGAGTTCACTTTCGCTGGGTACAATGACATTGTCGTGCAACGAATCGGGGGCATAGTGAATGGTCGTCTGGAACTTTGCCCAGTTGATTCTGCCACTGCATTTGAGGCCAAGGACATTGAGTGTCTTCTTGTCAATCAGCACATTGCCGGAGAGGAGAGTGTGATGGAAATGCTTTGGCTTGAAACCTATGAGGCAAAGATCCATCGTGTCGGGATTGATGCCTGCTTTCCTCAACAGTGTGTATGTGCTGTCGTGGACGGTAAGCTGCTCGAAGCGATAGCGCTTGAATCCTTGGTCATAGAAGGGAAGGACGAACGAACGAACGCTGCCATAGTCGCCATGATGCCTGATGGCGTAGGCTGGCAACATACCTTCGTAGAGACGTTCCATCACGTTACGTGCCTTGCGATAGTCGTTGGACTTAAGTCCGATGGTGTTAAGGTGCATGTCGCCAGGCCATTGATAGTGCACATGGCTCATGGCCTCGAAGCCAAGGTCCTCGTACGTATGGGCTTGGAAGGGTACCAGATGGGGGATCAGTCGGGCCACAAGGCCGCGTCGGATGCAATGTGAGGTGCCTGTGGTGTAGGTCCTGAGGTCCAGGAAGCCTAACTCGAGGTCCTTCTGCATGAGGGCTCTTTCTCCAAGACGCATCAGGAGGGTGTCGAATGAGGTGGCTGGTCTGTCGGTCGGCATAACGTATTGCGCCATCGCTGTTGGGGCGGTGGCGGTCAGAATGAGAATTGTTATGATGAGCGTGAGATGCCTCATTCGCGATATTTTCCCTCGTCCTCGTCCTCGAGGATGCTCAGATAACTATCGTAACGCGACTTGCTGATGCGATGTTCCTGTAGAGCCTTCAAGACAGCACAACCAGGTTCGTGTGTATGTGTACAATTGCCGAACCGGCATTCGGCTGAAATGCGGAAGATTTCAGGGAAGTAGTGTCCGACGGTTTCCTTTTCAAATTCGATGGTGCCGAAACCACGGATGCCTGGTGTATCAATAAGATAGGTGCCATCGGTCATCTCATACATCTCGGAGAATGTGGTGGTATGCATACCCTGGTCGTGTGTGTCACTTAATTCTGCGGTTTTGGCATTGGCATATGGAACCAGACAATTCAGCAGGGAAGACTTGCCTACACCGCTGTTTCCAGCCAAGAGTGTGGTCTTGCCTTTAAGCAATTCGCTCAACTCATCCATACCTTCGCCAGTCTTGACCGAGATGAGATGTACGGGGTAGCCGATGTAACGATAGAGGTAAGCCAGATCGTCGGCATACTGCTTTTCGTCGTCGGTATAGATGTCCATCTTGTTGATGACGAGAACGGCAGGAACGCGATATGCCTCGGCCGTGGCAAGGAAACGATCGATGAACGTAGTAGCGGTGGCAGGATGAGCAACCGTAAGGATGAGCATCACCTGATCGAGGTTGGAGGCCAGGATATGGGCCTGCTTCGACAAGTTGCTCGACTTGCGGATGATGTAGTTGCGACGTTGTTCGATGCGATTGATGAACGCAAAGCCTTCGCGATTCATCTCATAATTGACCATGTCGCCCACGGCAACCGGATTGGTGGTGCGAATGCCTTTGAGGCGGAAATTCCCTTTCACCTTGCAGGGCACCAGACTGTCGGCAACTGGGTGACCGTCGTCGAATCCCGCTTGGGCAAAACGCAATGATTCTTCCCGAAGACATTTGCCCTCGGGAAGAACCATATACCAGAATCCCGTGTTTCTGACGACAAGGCCTCTCATCCTACTGTTGAGAGATGTGCGTCAGACGCTCATGATCTCACGATCCTTGGCTGCATAGACAGCTTCAAGGTTCTTGATGAACTTATCGTGAGTCTTCTGAATCGTATTTTCGGCATCCTTCTCAACGTCTTCGGGCAAGCCGTTCTTGATATCCTTCTTGAGGGTCTCGATGGCGTCGCGACGAATGTTGCGGATGGCAACCTTGGCATTTTCTGCCTCGGTCTTACACTGCTTGGAAAGTTGACGACGGCGTTCCTCGGTCATCGGAGGAAGACCGATGCGAAGTAATTCTCCGTTATTCTCGGGCATGATGCCAAGCGAAGAGTTGATGATGGCTTTTTCGATGACTTTCAGCATGCTCTTATCCCATGGCTGGATAAGGATGCTCTTGGCATCCGGACATGAGCAGTTGGCGCACTGACTGATTTCCATCATGGTGCCATAGCACTCGCACTTGATGCCGTCGAGCAATTTCACTGTAGCACGGCCAGCACGGATGTGGTCGAAGGTGTCCTCAAGATGCAGCACGGTGAGCTCCATCCTGTTTTCGACATCTTTGATGGTTTTCTTAACGTCTAACATAGAAGTAATAGATTATTTATGTTTTGCGGGGCAAAGATAAGTCTTTTCTTTGAAAAAACCAAAATTTTTGTTTATTTTTTGCCCTTAATGACAGATTTTTAGACCATTATTCGTCGGTAGGAATCGTTTGGAGTTATCCCTCGTAAACGAGAGTACCCAACTTCTCACCCGACAGGAGCTTCACCAGATTGCCTTTCTTGTCCATATTGAACACGATTATAGGCAGCTTGTTGTCACGGCAGAGGGTGGTAGCCGTGAGGTCCATCACCTTGAGTTTGCGGTTGTAAATCTCGTCATAGGTGATCTTGTCGAACTTGGTAGCGGTGGGATCCTTCTCGGGGTCGGCAGTATAGATGCCATCAACACGGGTACCCTTGAGCATCACGTCGGCTTCAATCTCGATACCACGGAGTGCTGAGCCCGTATCGGTGGTGAAGTAGGGGCATCCTGTGCCACCGGCGAAGATGGCTATCTCGCCCTTCTCCATAGCTTCGATGGCGCGCCATTTGGAGAACTGTTCGCCGATGGGGAACATGTGAATGGCGGTGAATACGCGGCCCTCTACACCAACGGCCTTCAGAGCTGACGAAAGACCCAATGCATTGATGGTGGTTGCAAGCATACCCATCTGGTCGCCTTTCACGCGGTCGAAGCCCTTGCTGGTGCCCGAAAGACCACGGAAAATGTTGCCGCCGCCAATCATGATGCCGATTTGGATTCCCATGTCGGCCACCTCCTTGATCTGTTGGGCGTACTCGGCAAAGCGCTGTTCGTCGATGCCATACTTCTGCTCGCCCATGAGCGATTCACCGCTCAACTTAAGTAATATACGTTTGAATGTCATAATGTAATTTTTGTTTATGTTTGACTATTTAGAGGATTGTTCTTTCTTCAGGTTTAAGGGAGGTCGTAAATTTGCTCAACGAATGAGGATACCTTTTCCCTTGTAGATATAAAAGCCTTTGGGCAGTGAGGCGAGATCGACGTCTCGGGTGTTTCGAGCCACGAGGCGTCCGTCGATGCTGTAAATGTCGGAGGTCTCTTCGATGGAATGGCGTTCGATGGATGATTGCTGGTTACCCTCCATCGGGATGCCGAAAACGTTTTGAGCAAAGGTAATCTCTTCGACCAGCATGTTGAGATAGTTTTCGAGATTGGTGTAGCCGCTGCTGTTGAGAGTCGCACCATCGGATGGGTCATTGGGGTCGAGCTGCATGATGCTCTCCCAATTGTCGGGCATGCCGTCTCGATCGGTGTCGGGATTGGGTATGTTGCTATTGAGGGTAGGCCAGGGTGACCAACTTGCATCTGCATCGGCTGGACGGTTGTCGTCCTGTGTGTTGATGAGTCCCGGTAAACAGTCCTTCCCGGTATAGGAGGCGGAACGAGTACGGGTATCGTTGACGATTTGCTGGTCATGGCTGTCGCGATGCAGGCTCGCTCCGGCAAAATCGAGCACCTTCAGGTAGGCGTTTTCTGCTGTATGCGTAGTGGTCAGCTCATAGTTGATAGGACTTGTGAGCTTGATCGTGTCCTTGGTCACCGAGGTATAGGTCCCATCGTTACCCGACGCATCAATCTGGTTGTAGAAACCGTAGGTCCAGTTGTCGTTCGTAACGTCATCAAAGTCGGGATTGACATTTCCGCTGAGGTAGTATTTTCCCCAAACGTGCCAGGTCGGCAACCACGCATTGCCCGTGACGTTACCTTCCTCGTCCACCTTGCGCTCGCAGTAGGAGGTGGTACGGATGTTCACCGAAGCAATCCTTCTGCGTATTGTGGCACTGCGTTTGTCGGTGGCAGGACCGGGCTTGTAGTAGTTGTTGACGATGTTGACATGCATAGCTTCGCCTCCGTAGCAACCATTGCCTGCCCAATTGTAGAAGACGTTGTTTCGCAAATCCATGCGCTCGTCAAGCTGTGTGCTAGGGCGTGGCCCCAGTCGTGGGGTGCGGCTCGAATGGTGGGCCAGAAGGTTATGATGATAGCTCGCACCGCTGCCTCCCCAATTGCCTCCATATCCGTGGTTGCCTTTCGAATGACCGGCAGCCACCAGGCTTTGGTCGGCGATGCACCATTGTACGGTTATGTTGGTGCTGCCATAGACTGAGAGGCATTCGTCGATGCTCCAGCTGACGGAGCAGTGATCAATGATGATGTTCTTGCGGTCCATACCGCCCAGTCCGTCTCCTTCGTGCTCCGCGACGTGACGATTGCCGAGACGGAATCGCATATACCGGATGATGATATTGTCGGCGTTCAGGGTAAATGGGTAGTCGGCTACGCAGATGCCGTCGCCTGGCGCCGATTGTCCGGCAATAGTGAGGTCACCATTGCGGATGGCCAGGGCAGACGTCAGAAAAATGGTGCCTGAGATATCGAAGACGATGGTGCGCTTGCCTTTCTTCTGGATGGCCCAGCGCAGTGTGCCTTCGCTCCCATCGTCGGCGAGGCTGGTAACATGATAGACCGCACCTCCGCGTCCACCCGTAGTAAATCTGCCATATCCTTCGGCTCCAGGGAATGCGGGCACCCGTTCCTCGGCTTCAGCAAGATGCGTCAAGGCGGGGAACAGCACAATGGCGATTAACAGGAGTCTCAGATATTGTTTCATTGTTTTGAAAAGAAAAGACCGCAACCAAACACGTGGATTGATTGCGGTCTTGATATTGTAGGATGTTACTGTGCCGCGAATTACTTCTTGGCAGCGTAACTGATCTTCAGACACTGAGCTTTACGAAGTTCCTGCTTGAGTTCGGTAACAATACCCATCTTGCAGTCGCGGTCAATCTTCATAGAGATCTGCATCTTTGGACGATCTGCCTCCTTCATAGACTCACGAGCAGCCTCCATGGTGGCCTGTACGTTCTTCATGTCAAGGAAGTCATCGTTGAACTGGATGAGGTCCTCAGAACCACGACGGGTATCGCGTGGCTTACCGATGAGAACGGTGGTAACAAGAGACTTGTTCTCGAGTTTGGTAACCTGGTCGGCACGTGGAGTGTTGACCTTTACGATTGGAGTATCCTCACGCATGTGGGTTACGCACATAAAGAAGAACAGGATGGAGAACACCAAGTCAGGAAGTGATGAGGTGTTCAATTCAGGCATTCCTCTTTTTTCGCCTTTATTAAATTTGCTCATAGTTGTTTTCCTGATTATTGTTAATACTTGGCGTTAGCCTCAGAGATGTTCATAGGATAAAGGTCCTTCAAAGCCTTTGCTTCGTCTTGTGAAAGAACCTCTTCGTCGTAGTCTTTCTTGAAATACTTCTGTGCAGCCTCCTGGCGCAATGTGTTGTAGGCGGCTACAAGCTCGTTCTGAAGCTGGATATACTTCTCGTAACTTGTGCCGTAGTCAGACTGCAGTGAAATAACGTGGCTCTTGGCAACACGAACGGTTGGATCTTGAGATACGATTAATTTCTGGAGTTCAGGAGACTTTTCTGGATCGACTTCCCTCATTTCGGGGCCACGGTCACCAGCGAACTGACCAGTTGCGGTGATGAACTCGATAGCCTTCTTGCGTATTTGCTCATTCTGGCTCTGGACAGAACCTTCAACGTAGTCATCGCCCATAAGGATTGCATTGTCCTTGTTGACCATGACGTTGAGAATGTTACGCTTTTTGATATCCGTAGGATCTATTTGATCTTCAGGAACCCAACGGGGGAGAAGTCGTGCCAAACCTTCGTCAGTATCCATAGAAGTGACCACGAGGAAGAAGATAAGCAGGGTAAATGCCAAGTCGGCACTTGAAGACGAGTTAATGCTCGGTGCTTTTCTTTTCTTTTTCGCCATAGGTCAATTCTTATTTGGAGATGAATCGTTTTACTGCAAAGAATACGATGAGAACAACAGTTGCTGCAAGGAGGAAGTAGATTGAATAGAGCCACATGTCGATCATCTTCATGGTTGTCTGGCTGTAGTATTCTACCTCACCATTTACAACACGTGAAAATTCCTTAGCGGGGCTGATCACGTAGCATACGATCAAGAGAACGAAGAACGCAGCTACGGTAACGATGGACTTGATGGCCTCCTTTGGATCGGTCTGGAACATGGTGATCACGGTCTTGATAGCGAAGATGATCAAGAGGATGATACCGATGGCTACAGTGATGTAGATCCAATAGAGCATCAGGTCAAGGTTCTTGGGCGCTGTGGTCTCGGCACCTGTGGAGGTCAAAGCTGTGACGTTACCTCCAACGAAGTAGAGGATCAGCACAACCAGCGATACAACCAGGCCGATTATAAGCGCGAGTTTAGATATATTTTTCATTTTAAGGAATTCTGTTATAGATTACTTCTTCATCTTGATGATAGCGTCGAGGAGGGAGATAGATGCATCCTCCATGTCGCCTACGATACCTTCAACCTTGGAGAGGAGGTAGTTGTAGAATACCTGAAGTACGAGGGCTACGATGATACCGCCTACGGTGGTGATAAGAGCGACCTTCATACCAGATGCAACGACTGTAGGAGAAATATCGCCAGCCTTAACGATGTCGTCGAATGCCTGGATCATACCGATGGCGGTGCCAAGGAATCCGAGGGATGGTGCCATAGCGATGAAGAGGGTAATCCAAGAGAGGTTGGTCTCGAGCTTGCCGCTCTGGAGAGCACCGTAAGAGGTGATGGCAGCGTCAACCTGCTCGAGTGACTGACCGTCCTTCAGACGGATAAGAGCCTGGGTGAAGATAGATGCGATAGGACCACGGGTGTTCTTGCTGATTTCAAGAGCCTCGTCAACATTGTGTGCCTCAAGAGCGTTCTCAACCTTTGTAACGAGCTGCTTGGTGTTAACCTCGGCAAGATTCAGGTAGATGATACGTTCGATAACGAATGCCATACCGAGCACGAGAGCGAGGGCTACGAATGCCATGAAGGCAGGACCACCGTCGATGAACTCGGTCTTAAGTACATGGTGGAAGTTTGAAGACCCCTCAGTAGCAGCCTCAGCAGCCTCCTGTGCAAATGCTGGAACCATAGCAGCTACGGCAGCCAGCGTCAAAAAGAACTTTTTCATTGAGTTGTGTTTTAAAAATTGTTATTAAATGGTTTGTAAGTTGTGTTGTTGTTGAATCACAGTTTTCCGAGTGCAAATATAAGTATTAAATTTTTTGCTTGCAAATTTTTGATGAAAATAATGCTTTTGGAAGCCTATTTTTTTGCATTTTTTGCAATTTCGACCCTTTTTGACATGCATTTCGTCGATAAAATGTTGCATTTCGTCGATAATTCCGCCAATTAATGCATTTTTGACCCTGTTTTGGGTCTTCTTCGGATTTCTTATATTTCGAGGAGTTTTTCGGCGTTTTCGGATGTCTTTTTCGCCACTTCATCAAGGGGCAAATCCAGTAGTTCGGCAAGGAAACGGGCGGTGTCAGCTGTATAAGACGGTTCGTTGCGCCGTCCCCGATGGGGAATAGGAGCGAGATAAGGCGAGTCGGTCTCAAGTACGATGCGATCGATGCCTATAGCCTTGACGACTTCAGGGACTTTGCTGTTCTTATAAGTTAAGGTTCCTCCTACCCCAATCATAAAATCGCCCAACTCCATGGCTTCGCGAGCCTCTTCAACATTGCCGCTGTAACAGTGAAGGATGCCTCGAAGCCGCCTTTCCTTGATGGGGTTGCCGATGGGCGCTTTATAATAAGTCTTGATATGGTACAGGCGCAAGAAGTCGAGAAACTCCTGCATCGCATTGCGTATGTGAAGCAGTACAGGCAGATTGTATGCCAGAGCCCAGTCGAACTGTCCCTTCAAGATTCTCTTCTGATCTTCGAAACGCGTCTTGTCCCAATACAGGTCGAAGCCGATTTCCCCGATGGGCAACTTGCGTTCCAGCTCGCCTTTCGGTGAGAGGCAATAGGCATCGAGCAGTTTTTTTGTGGCGGCGAGTTGCGTCTCGACGTCTTCGGCCATATTCTCGGGATGAATTCCGATGCTTGGAAAGAGCACCCCTTGATGTTTCTCGCAAAGCGCGATGATCTCGGGGAATTCCGTTTCATCGCAGCAGGCGAGAAGCATCTTGCTGACGCCTGCCTCTTGGGCACGTACGATGCAGGCCTCCACATCTGATGTGAAGGCCTTGCTTATCAGGTGACAATGGGTGTCGATGATTTTCAAAGTGGTGGAGTATTGAAAAATTGTACGTCGATGGATGTGGAAACAGGTCAGAAATCAATGATGTTTTGGAGTTTCTCGGCCTCGATCTGCTTTTTTTCGCTGGAGCTCAAATAGAATACCAGGCCGAACTGGGAACACTTGTCGATACTTTGTTGCAAAGGAAGGTCAGCATAGAAGTTCCTCACCTGATTCCAGAGGTCGTGCAGCAAGTCATCGACAATGGGCCGCATCTGGACGAGTTCCTGACGATACTTTTCGGCATTGGCCTTCAGTCGGCTTACATTATAGTAATGATCGGCAAAGATACTCCAATGTACTTTCACTTTGGCGATGTTCGGGTTATAGATAGGCACACCGCCTCTGCTAATGCGTTTTTCTTCACCTGCGATGATCAACTTGCCCCATTTCTCGATGTCGGCTTCCGTGTCGAGTGGAGGTAATGCGTAGCTGTCGAGGTCAAGCCCATAGCCTTCCTTGATGTCTTTCTTCAATTCGCCGCGTCGGATGGTCATGTTGAGCACCTGGATGAAGTGCGAAACGTACATTCGTGCAGCATACGCCTCTTCTTTATAGCCCTTGTTAGACTTGAGGAATTGGTTGCGGTACTGCTGGTACTGCGACTGGGCATTCCGAAACTTGTTCAGCAATAGACGGGCATCGCGTGTGGTCTGGTAGCTCAGTACCAGCTGTCCGTTTTCTTTATAACCTTCCATGTTCACAGCCTTCTGTAGGGCTTTGATGCGGCTTGGGTCAGAGTTGGGTAAATAGCGACGTGGCATCCGTTGACGTAATTTATGATTACTTGTTTCGTTTTTCAAGTTTGGCAGCAATGTCTTTCAGCAGCCGCAGTTTCGGTTGGGGCATACTCATTTTCGGAAGAGCTTGGAGCGCCTCCTGATGATAGTGGGCGATG
>Ga0310696_10010888_pt1 | contig 10403 bp, 9 predicted proteins | sample AusTroGonzalo_MG_4_FD_203885 | JGI IMG/M metagenome (GOLD analysis project Ga0310696, IMG submission 203885) | Bovine rumen microbial communities from tropical cattle in Woodstock, Queensland, Australia - Gonzalo_02 (v2) (version 2) | ecosystem: Host-associated > Mammals > Digestive system >... | reverse complement strand
CCTCGAAAACCGCGTTTTTGTCGGCGGAAAGGATCATCCGCTCGCCGTATTTCGCGATCTCGATGTCGCTGTAATATTTGCCCGGGTTTTCGGTCGAATAGAGGTAAAAATCGGCGCTGTCAAAAGGGATTTTCTTAACGCTCTTTCCGATCGCGTCGCTGTACCATTTGCCCTGCGAATTCACTTCGCCGAGCGACCACGCGAGCGTGCCGAAATGATCGCCGAAGTCGAAAATGACGTTGCACGGCTCGTCACGGAGAGGGATCGCGAGCTTCCACACGTTTTCAACCTCGGTTTTTTGCCAAAGATAAGGCTCGGAGCGGTTTATCGAACCGTAAAACTTCGGCGCGTCGCCGTTTCCGTATGCGCCGAACGTGACGGGCGCGCCGTCGATCCCTTTGTGGTGGATACCGCGGCGGTATTCCGTCCCGCGACGGAAAAGCACCGTGTCACCCACCGAAAGTTTCAGGTTTTCGTGCGTGTCGAGCGGCGACGTTTCGGAAAGCCCGTCGTTTTCCGCCGAGCCGATGAGCGGGTCTATGTAATATATGGCCATGTCATTCCCCTTTTTCGTTTTTTTACAGTATAACATATGAATCACCGCATTTCAAGTGCGGAAAAATAATTTTGAAAAACACTTGACAAAACAAGCGCGTTGTGATATCATATCCTCTGCACCGGAAAACGCCGGAGTGGCGAAACTGGTAGACGCCCGGGACTTAAAATCCCGTGGGACTCAAATCCCGTGCCGGTTCGATTCCGGTCTCCGGCACCAAATAAAATATCGCGGAGTAGAGCAGTCCGGTAGCTCGTCGGGCTCATAACCCGGAGGTCATGTGGTTCAAATCCCATCTCCGCAACCAAACGAAAAAGTCAGGCGTCGCCTGACTTTTTTTCGTATTGATTTCCGCGCGGAAATATGATATAATCAAACATGGAAAAAACAACTCGCGGAGGCAGGTATGAAGTGTTCATCGTTCCTCTATTTTGCTTGGTTCGGCATAAAAACCGTTCTGTTTCGGAAAAAGAAACCGATACTCGGCACGGTCATCGTGACGGATAAATGCAATCTCAGATGCAAGCATTGCTCGGTCAACAACATAACTGCGATCGTCTATCCGTACGAGCAGATCAAAAGCGAAATGCGCATTCTTTACGACATGGGCGTGCGCATCCTGTTTTTCTGCGGCGGCGAGACTTTCCTTTGGAAAGACGGAGACAAGACGATCAATGACCTCGTCATCGAGGCAAAACAAATGGGATTTCTCATCGTCAACGTCGTCACAAACGGCACGTTCCCCATCGATCTGCCCGAGGCGGACCTTATTTTGCTCAGTCTCGACGGCGACAGAGAGCGCCACAATGCGATCCGCGGCGACACGTACGACACGATCATGGAAAACGTACGCCGCGCGACAAGCGACAACATCTGCTTTTACATGGCGATAAATCAAATCAACAAAGACGCGATCCGCGACGTATGCGTCACGGCGCGCGACGCAGAAAACGTGCGCGCGGTATCGTTCAACTTCCACACGCCGTACCCCGACACGCGCGATCTCGCGCTGTCCGCAGAAGAAAAGGCGGCGTGCTGCGACGTTATCAAGCAGATGATGAAAGAAAAAGCGCCCGTGTTCAACCTCAAAAGCGCGTTTCCCTACCTGATTAACGACACATTCCCCACCCCGTGCCATCAATGCGTCGTGATCGAAAACGGAAAGATCTCGACGTGCGGGCGGTGCATCGACGTGCCCGGACTTTGCGAGGAGTGCGGCTACTTTTTCGTCGCGGAATACACGCTTTTGTTCAGGGGGAATATCAAAATCGTTTCGGAAATGCTCCGGACGTACACGAAATATATCTGAGGTGCGCCATGAGTTTACCGACAGTTTTGACAAGAATGTGGCTCACGCGCTCATTTAAGCCGTTCACGTTCAAAAGCGAATACGACGAAGTCCTGCCTTATTCCGACTGCGAAAATCTCGGGCTTTACGTCCATATCCCGTTTTGCAGGAGTATTTGCAACTTTTGCCCGTACTGCAAGGTACTTTACGACAAAAAAACGTGCGACGCGTATATCGACGCACTTATACGCGAGATACGCCTCGTCGGAAACATGCAACGCGGGAAAAAGACGGTCACGAGCCTTTATTTCGGCGGCGGCACGCCCGCGCTCGCGGTCGATCGGATCGGCGAAATAATCGAGGCGATACGCGAACATTTCGTAATAACCGACGGCATCGGAGTCGAACTTCATCCGTCCGACGTGACGTTGCCAGTGCTTGAAAAACTGAGCGGCGCCGGCGTCGACAGGATCAGCATCGGGATACAGTCGTTCGGCGGGAAATCCCAAAACGTCCTCGGCAGAAAAGCCGTCGACGCCGCGGCGCTTGAGCGCGCGCTCAAAGCCGTGCCGTTCGAGACCGTCTCGATGGATTTCATTTTCGCGCTCCCGGATCAGACGTTCGAGGACATAAGATCGGACGTCGACACGGCGTTTTCGATCGGAGCGAATCACGTCGCGATCTACCCTTTCATCGACTTCACGTTCACGTCGAGCAAAGTTCGTGCGATGCCGAAAAAGCAAAAGAAAAAACTGCTCGACGCGATCACGGCGTACTGCGGCGAAAAAGGATATGTGAGAAATTCGATCTGGACGTTTTCAAAAGAGGAAAACGCGCGATATTCCTCGATGACGAGGGACAACTTCCTCGGTTTCGGGTGCTCGGCGACGACGCTCCTCAAGGATCAGTTCAAGATCAACACGTTCTCCGTCGACAAGTACGTCGAACGGATCGAAAAAAACACGCTCCCAACCTCCTTGACGCTGCGCTTTTCCCCGCGCCAGAGAATGGTTTATTACTTGTTCTGGACGGCGTACGGTACAAAGGTCGACAGGCGGACTTTTGAAAAATTCTTCGGCGTGCCGCTCGAAAAAAAGTACGGTTTCGAACTGAAGATCGCAAAACTGCTCGGCTTTGCAAAAGAAAAAGACGGCGTTATCACAATGACGCCCAAAGGCGCGTTTTATTACCATTATTACGAGAATTTCTACACGCTCGCCTATATCGACAAAATGTGGGGGATAATGAAAAACGAGGCGTTCCCCGACGAAATAAAACTTTGACGGTCGTGTACGCTCTGTAGGTAAAAAAATATTGACAAAGCAATCGCCATGGTTTATAATAAAATCGTACACGTCGGCGAAAGCGGTTTTCGCCCGAAAAAACAAACAAAAAGGAGAAAAAACATGTCAGAAAAAGAGGTAAAAACAATTTACTCCGGCACTCAGACAGAGAAAAATCTCATGGCGGCTTTTGCCGGTGAATCTCAGGCGAGAAACAAGTACACATACTTTGCGTCAAAGGCGAAAAAAGAAGGCTACGAGCAGATCTCCGCGCTTTTCCTCAAGACGGCGGACAACGAGAAAGAGCACGCAAAACTCTGGTTCAAAGAGCTCGGCGGCATCGGCACGACGGCCGAGAATCTCGAAGCGGCTGCCGACGGCGAGAACTTCGAGTGGACGGACATGTACGAAGACTTCGCAAAGACGGCGGAAGCCGAGGGCTTCACGGAGCTCGCAGCCAAATTCCGCGGTGTCGCGGCTATCGAAAAGCATCACGAGGAGCGCTATCGCGCCCTTTTGAAGAACGTCGAAGCAGAGGAAGTTTTCAAAAAGAGTTCGGTCAAAGTTTGGGAATGCCGCAACTGCGGCCATATCGTCGTCGGAACGAACGCTCCCGAAGTCTGCCCCGTTTGCGCTCACCCGCAGGCGTATTTCGAGGTCAACGCCGAGAATTATTGAGTCCTCATCGGCATTTTCCGAAACGTAAATATAATTTACCCGTCAAAAATCAGGCGATGAGATCGCCTGATTTTTTAATTTTGCACCGCACGACATTTTTTCTCGCGCTTTTTGATTTTGCACTTGATTAGATTTGAATTTTGATGTATAATATAAGGTGAAACATTTTAACTTGGGGGCGTAAAATGAAAAAAATAATCGCACTGCTTATCTCGGTTTTGTTTATTCTGACAGCGACGTATTTCGTCATAGCCGCCGCGGACGGCGGATACGACGGGCTGTACGTCGTTTTCGGCGATTCGATCGCCGCGGGATACGGCCTTGACGGGAGCGAAACGGGCAGCGCCGAGTCGATGAATTACGTCGCGGGGCGCGATTCCGACGCTTACGCGGGCATCGTCTCCCGCGCGCTGAATTACGATTTAAGCAACTTCGCCGTCAGCGGCGACACGACTGCGGACATGCTCGCCGTGCTGAAAAAGAGCGGCGTGCTCGAAGCGGTCGCGAAAGCGGACCTTGTCACCGTATCGATAGGCGGCAACGACCTCATCGGCATGACGTCGACTATCCTTCCCCGCGCCGCGATGTACGAGGCGCTGGGCGATTATCTCAGCATTTCGCGCACCGACTCGTCGATCGAGCAGATGTACGCAACGCTCGAATCGAACCTCACCGCGATAATGCAGACGCTCGTCGGCGCCAACAAAGGAAAAGGCAAAATATACCTGCAGACGCTCTACAATCCGTTCAAATACAACAAGTCGTACACGATCGATTTCGGCTCGTACACGTACAACGTCGGCAACCTCATAAACTATTACATCGACAGGATAAACGAGATCTACCGCAACGTGCAAGCGAACGTCGGCGGGTTTGAACTCGTCGACACGGCGACGGCGCTGAACGCCGACGGCAGATGCTTCTACGAGATATCGACCCCCGACTTTCACCCGACGGCGTTCGGCCATCAGATGATCGCCGACACGATCCTCGCAGCGTACGAAAAGCCGACGCCGACGACGGAAGCGACGACGAACATATCGACCGCCGCAACGACAACATCGACAACGGCTCAAACTGTTGAAGCGTCGACCACCATCGTGACGACAGTTGCAACAACCACAGCAACTACTGCGGCAACCACGGCGACCACAGCCGCGCCGACAACGGATGCGACCACGGAAGCGACAACGGCAACGAAAGCCATATCGACTGTCTCGACGACCGCGGAGGTTTCGACGGGAGCCGTTTCAACTGCGACGAAAAAAACCGAAGCGACATCAACAGTTTCCACGACAACCGCGACCACGGCGACAACAGCAGCGACAACATCGATCATATCCACGACATCGACCGAAGCGACGACCGACGCGCCCGAAGAAGATGGCGGCTGTCACTCCGCGATAACGGGCGGCGCTATACTCGCCGCATCGGCGCTCGTCATCTGCGCCGTATCGCTGAAGAAAAAAGAGAGAAAATAAAATGACCGTAAACGAAGCAAAAAAGAGGATCGCCGAGCTGTCACGGCTCATCGAATACCACTCCGAAAAATACTATATCGAAGACGCGCCGGAGATCTCCGACTACGAGTACGACAAGATGTTTTACGAGCTTGTCGCGCTCGAAGAAGAGTTCCCCGCTCTCGCGTCCCCCAACTCGCCGACAAAGCGCGTCGGAGGCAAGGCGCTCGACAAGTTCGAGAAAGTGACGCACGCCGTCAGAATGGGCAGTCTTTCCGACGTCTTTTCGCACGACGAGGTGCGCGACTTCATCGCAAAGACCGAGGAAAAGCTCGGCCACGCCTGCGTTTTCTCGGTCGAGCCGAAGATCGACGGGCTTTCCGTGTCGCTCGAATACCGTGACGGCGAACTTTCCGTCGGCTCGACGCGCGGCGACGGCGTCGTCGGTGAAAACGTGACGGAAAACCTCAAAACAGTCCGCCGCATACCGCTGAAGCTGAAAGAAAAACTGCCGCTGATCGAAGTCCGCGGCGAAGTATACATGCCGCGCGCGACGTTCTATAAACTGAACGAGAAAAACGAGCTTTCCGGCGGGCAGATTTTCGCAAATCCGCGTAACGCCGCGGCGGGATCGCTCCGCCAGCTCGACTCGAAGATCACCGCGTCGCGCGGGCTCGACATATTCGTGTTCAACATTCAACGCGCCGAGGGCGTGAAATTTTCGTCGCACACCGAAAGCCTCGATTATTTAGAGTCGCTCGGCTTCCACGTCATCCCCGACAGGAAAATGCTGTCGGGCGCGGACGAAATAATAAAGAGGATCGAAGAGCTCGGCGAGGCGCGCTCGACTCTTCCCTACGACATTGACGGCGTGGTGATAAAAGCCGACAATTTCGCCGAGCGCGAACTGCTCGGCGAAAACACGTCGACGCCGAAGTGGGCGGTCGCGTTCAAATTCCCGCCCGAGCAGAAAACGACGGTACTGCGCGACATTATAATCCAAGTCGGGCGCACCGGCGTGCTCACGCCGAACGCGCGGCTCGACCCCGTGCGGCTTGCGGGAACGACAGTCAGCCGCGCGACGCTCCACAACATCGACTTCATCACCGAGCGCGACATCCGCATCGGCGACACGGTGACGGTGCAGAAAGCTGGCGACATCATTCCCGAAGTCGTTTCCGTCGATTTATCAAAGCGCCCGAAGGACGCGGAGCCGTATAGAATGCCCTCGGTTTGCCCTTCGTGCGGCGAGCCCGTCTACCGCGACGACGAGGCGGCCGTTCGCTGTACAAACAGCGCGTGCCCCGCGCAGCTGCGCCGCACGCTCGAGCATTTCGCGAGCCGCGACGCGATGAACATCGACGGCATGGGCGAGGCGGTCGTTTCGGCGCTGATCGACGCCGATCTGATACGCGACGCGGCGGACATCTACCGCCTCGACGCCAAGCGGATCGCAGACCTCGACCGCATGGGCGAAAAATCGGCCGACAATCTTATAAAAGCGATCGAGAGATCGAAAGACGCGGGGCTCGACAAACTGATCTACGCGCTCGGCATCCGCGGCGTCGGCGAGAAAGCGGCGCGCTCCCTCGCCGAGACGTTCGGCGACATCGACGCGCTCGCCGCGGCGACCAAAGAAGACCTTATCGCGATCGACGATTTCGGCGAGATAACGGCCGATTATGTCGTCAATTTCTTCACGCACCCGCAGAACAAAAAGCTGATCGACGAGCTGAAATCCCTCGGCCTCAAAACGACGTTCGGCGCGGAAAAAGCGAGCGATATCCTCGCGGGGCTGACGTTCGTTCTGACGGGCACGCTCCCGACGATGACGCGCGGCGAAGCGGAGGCGAAGATCATCGCAAACGGCGGAAAAACGTCGTCGTCCGTGTCGAAAAAGACGTCTTACGTCCTCGCCGGCAGCGACGCCGGCTCGAAACTGACGAAAGCGGAAGCGCTCGGACTTAACATCATCGACGAGGACGAGTTCCTCAAAATGATAGGAGAAAAATAAAATGAGAAAAAAGATTTATTCAATGATCGAGCCGTTGAACAGGGAGACCAAAATCAACGCGTTTTACGATATTTTCATGATTATCGCGATCGTCGTGAGTCTGATCCCGCTTGCGTTCAAGGAAGTTCTGACCGTATTCATCGTCATCGATAAAGTTTGCGCGGCGATATTCATTATCGACTATCTGCTGAGGTTCATCACGGCCGATTACAAATACGGCAAAAAGAGCATCGTTTCGTTTTTGCGCTATCCCATCTCGCCGATGGCGATAATCGACCTTGTCTCGATACTCCCTTCTCTGTTCGTCGTGCACAGCGGATTCAAGATCCTGCGTGTCCTCAGAATGCTTCGGGCGCTGAGGGTATTCAGAGCTTTCAAGGCGACGAGATATTCGAAAAGCGTACGCATAATAAACAAAGTTTTCAAACAATCGAGAGCGCCGCTCACTGCGGTCGGAACGCTCGCGATAGTTTACATACTCGTTTCTGCGTTGATAATCGTGAACGTCGAGCCGGATTCGTTCGAGAATTTCTTTGACGCGGTCTATTGGGCGACCGTTTCGCTGACGACAGTCGGATACGGCGACATTTATCCCGTTACCACAATCGGCAGGATCGTCACGATGGTGTCTTCGATCTTCGGGATAGCGATCGTCGCTCTCCCCGCCGGCATTATCACGGCGGGATATATGGAAGAGCTCCAGAAAAACAAGGAAAAAACCGGCGTTCCGGCCGAAAACGGCGATGAAAACAAAAGCGCGTCCGAGAATAGCAACGAGGAAAAATAATGGCTGAACTCTGGGATCTATACGATGAAAACCGCGTGCCGCTCGGGCGCACGGTCGAGCGCGGAAAGCAGGACGGGTGCGCGGCGTATCACGTCGTTGTCGTCGTCGCCGTCAAAAACTCCCGCGGCGAATTTCTCATAACGCTCCGTGACGGGAAAAAGGACTTTTTCGGCGGATATTGGGAGTTCACCGGCGGCTCGGCGCTCGCGGGAGAAACGAGCGAAGAAGCGGCGCTCCGCGAAACGAAAGAGGAAACGGGCATCGACCACACAATTTCGCGCCGGACTCTGATACATTCGTTCAAGCGCATATTCGACGACGGAAAACTCGGCTGGCACGGAGATTTCTGGGATCTGTGGCTGTTCGAAGCGGACTTTCCGATCGAAAAAGTCAAGCTCCAGAGCGGCGAGACCGCCGACGCGAAATGGGTGAGCGGCGATGAGCTTCTCGAGATCGATCGGCGCGGAGAGTTTTTCAATCACTCCATGATCAAAATGATCCAAATCATATTAAGCAAAGAATAAGGTGAAATTATGGCAGATTTTTACGATCACGTCAAAATACACGTCAAGGCGGGCAACGGCGGCAACGGGTGCATCGCGTTCCACCGCGAGAAATACATCTCGCACGGCGGACCGTCGGGCGGCGACGGCGGCAACGGCGGCAACGTCGTTTTCGTCATCGACGAGGGCAAAAACACCCTGCTCGATTTCCGCACGCGCAAGAAATTCGTCGCGCAGAACGGCGGCGACGGCGGCACGGAGAAATTCCACGGCGCGAACGCGCCCGACCTGATTATCCCCGTCCCCGACGGGACCGTCATTCGCGACGCGGAAACGGGACGGCTGATCAAAGACATGAGCCGATGCGAGCCGTACGTGCTCGCGCGCGGCGGTCGCGGCGGCTGGGGCAACAAGCACTTCGCAACGCCGACGCGGCAAGCGCCGCGTTTTGCGAAAAACGGCACCAAAGGCGAAGAATTCGACCTTGCTCTCGAGCTGAAAATGCTCGCCGACGTCGGATTTGTCGGCATGCCGAACGTCGGCAAGTCGACGCTGCTTTCGATGATAAGCGCAGCGCGCCCGAAGATCGCGAATTACCATTTCACAACGCTTTCTCCGATGCTCGGCGTCGTCGAAGTTCACGACGGCAAGGGTTTCGTCGCGGCGGACATCCCCGGTCTTATCGAGGGCGCGTCGGAGGGGCTCGGGCTCGGCCACGATTTTCTGCGCCACGTGTCAAGATGCCGCCTGCTCGTTCACGTCGTCGACATTTCGGGCAGCGAGGGACGCGATCCGATCGAAGACATGAAAATGATAAACGAAGAGCTTAAAAAATACAGCGAGGAGCTCGCGGCGCGCCCGCAGATAATCGCGGCGAACAAGTGCGACATTCTCGATCGCGACAGCGCCGATATCGCGGGGTTTGAAAAATACGCCGAAGAACTCGGCTTCCCCGTCGTTTACATCAGCGCCGCGTCGGGCGATCACGTAAAAGAGCTGTGCGAACTCGTCTACACAAAACTCCTGACGCTCCCGCCGATAACGATCTACGAGCCGGATCCGGAGATCGTGCCCGAAGAACCGAGCGAGCCGACGGACATCACCGCCGAACGTCGCGACGGCGTGTGGTACATCGAGGGCAAGTGGCTCGAATGGCTGATGAGCGGAATCAACTTCGACGACCGCGAATCGCTGAACTACTTTGACCGCATGCTCCGCCAGCACGGAGTCATGGACAAGATGCGCCAGCTCGGCGTCGCCGACGGCGACGAGGTCAACATGTACGACATCGAATTCGATTTTGTGGAATAATAAATAATTATAAAAATTCCTTAAAAATCTCGATTTTTCCCTTGACAAACGCGGTCTTTTGTGATATTATAATGCTACCTCGGCGCGTGCGCTGATTTTTCATCACGCTGTTTTGAGGGAGGTACGAAAACGGGACCGCTATCAAAAAGAATAGTTCACGGGCTAAAAAGCTCGGTGTATGCTCATTTTTTGCGTTAACGCTCCTGTTTGCTACTTCAAACGGGAGCTTTTTTGCTTCAAATATTTTTAGGAGGTGCCGACAATGCGCGTCAGAATCACACTCGCTTGCAGCGAATGCAAACAAAGAAACTACGACACACAGAAAAACAAGAAGAATGACCCTGACAGACTTGAGCTGAATAAGTATTGCAAGTTCTGTAAGAAACACACTCTTCACAAAGAAACAAAGTAAGGAGAACGGAAATGAAAAACAAAATTTTCGCAATAGTTCTTGCAGTCCTTTTCATCTTTTCCGTACTCTCCGTAACGGCTTTTGCCGAGGATGCGGACGCTGATGAGGGAT
>Ga0310696_10010886_pt1 | contig 10405 bp, 5 predicted proteins | sample AusTroGonzalo_MG_4_FD_203885 | JGI IMG/M metagenome (GOLD analysis project Ga0310696, IMG submission 203885) | Bovine rumen microbial communities from tropical cattle in Woodstock, Queensland, Australia - Gonzalo_02 (v2) (version 2) | ecosystem: Host-associated > Mammals > Digestive system >... | reverse complement strand
AGCCGCGTGCAGCCCGTCGATATGTTCCCCCACACTCACCATGTGGAAAACGTAGTACTGCTGGAGAGACCTTAAAAATTCCCCTTCTAAAAGAAGGGGTGGCCGAAGGCCGGGGTAGTGACATAAACATATAGGCGAAGCCTACAACAAAAAAGAATTCATGAGCAAAACTCATAACTTCCTTAACAAACAATACCAGCAGCACCGCAACTTTATCCTCTACGGTGTCATAGGTATCTTTACCACCGCCATTGACGTGGGCATCTTCACCCTGCTGAGCTATGGCGACATGCACGAGCTGCTGGCCAACACTATCAGCTATCAGGTGGCCATGGTAGCCAGTTTCTTCCTCAACCGGCACTACAACTTCAAGGTCAAGGACAAAGTATGGCAGCGCTTCCTGTCGTTTTTCATTGTCAACCTCATCGGCTACGGCTTCAGCCAGCTGCTGGTGTTCCTGTTCATCACCCAGCTCGGCATGCCCGACTTCATCGGCAAGCTCCTCGCCACCATCCTCGCCGCCATCTGCCAGTTCCTCTTCATCAAACACCTCACCTTCAAGGTCAAGAAGCAAGAGGAGTCAGTTTAAACATTATCGTGTCACCACAACCTTCCTTGCTTGACGGTTACCGACTATGACGATATAGACGCCGGAAGGCAAGTCGCTGTTGCGGACGCTTTTGCCGTTGATGTCGAAAATTCTGACGGTCTCGCCGTCGGCACCCCTGACGATGATGCGGCCATTGTTGGCATAGATGTTGATGTCTGAAGCATCATGCTCCTCAATTCCGCTGCCACAGTCCTCAACAACGTTACCAAAGAGACCCCACACGGGATGGGAATGGTAGGCATTCAAAGAACCACAGGGGACGATAAGGAGGGTGTTATAGTTGGCGAAGACACCGGTGCCTACTGTAGGCGGCACGGAGCATTTCAACACCAGGGTGTCAAGCTGCGTTACACCATTGAAAACGGAGTCACCGATACTTTCAAGAGTTGAGGGAAGTACCAGTTGGTGCAGACTCGTACAATTGATAAAAGCTTCCTCGCCAATGGCGGTAATGCCCTCACCGATGGTGACGTTGGCAAGCGAGGTGCAACCCCAAAAAACTTCACCAGGAATTTCCGTCATCGTTCCCGGCAGGCTCACGGTGGGCAGACTAACGCAATCGCCGAAAGCCGTCCATCCCATCGTAGTGAAGCCTTCGGGCAGGATGAAATCCACATTCAATGCACTGTCGTACTGGAAGGCAAAGTCCCCAATCTCCTTCAGCGTAGAAGGAATGTTGATATGCTCTAGGTTGACACACTCACGGAAAGCACAAAAGCCTATCGTTTCCACACCTTCGCCGAGGGTGACATTCTGGAGATTACGGCACTGACTGAAGACCCACTCGCCGATGGTGTTGACACTGCCAGGGATGCTCACCTCCGTGATGGAGTAGCAATTTCCAAAGGCGTAGTATCCGAGACTAGTCAGACTGTTGGGGAAGATGATTGACTGAAGTGCGAAGCAGTTGGTGAAAGCCCTTTCGCCGATAAAGGTAATCCCCGCGGGGAGGTTGACTTCAGCCAGCTGTCTGTCGTCAAAGAAACAGCGATAAGGGATTTCGGTGACGCCCTCGGGAATGGTGACGGAGGTCAGGCTGTAGCACAAGGCGAAAGCCCATTCGTCGATGTAGGTCAGGCTCGAGGGGAGGTTAACCGATGCCAGCAAGCTGTCGTAATAGAAGCAGCAATAAGGGATTCCGATGACACCTTCGGGTATGTTGACGGAGGTCAGGCTGTAGCACTTGCCAAAGGCGTATGAGCCGATGGCGGAAACAGAGGCGGGCAGCGTGATGGAGGTCACCAGCTCACAACTGTAAAAGGCGTCGTGGCCCACCTGGGTGACAGCGTGCATCGTGCCGCCGAATGGCACTGAGTCGGGCACCACCACGGCTCCCGACGGCTCGGTGTAGCCGGTCCATGCGGCGTCGTTCGTCTCGTCGTAATCCGGCCACAGTGGTGGCACCAGCAAGGCCTTGCCAGTCGAATTAACAATGTAATATAGCGTCGTGCCCTGGTAGGTGTAGCTGAAAACTGAATCCTGGGCCTTTACGCCCTGTCCGAGGATCATTGCCATTGCAAAAATGGCCACAAATAGTACTTTTTTACTCATGATTTTATACAAATTTATTGATTTACAAGATGTGTCCAAAAAAAAAGCAAAAGTACAAATTTTTCCCTTTGCATGCTGCACTAGATTTGCAATCATCCTACGGAGGCGGCTGCGCCCCGCAGGCGCAGGCAGGCCGTTAGGTCTGCAGAGTTTGGTAGTGCCAAAGGCACGACACTCTCCATAACCCCTCACGTCAGTGTGGGGGAGCTCAAACTCCGCTCAAACTCCCTTCCAACTAGGCTCAAACAATGTCTTGGACGGAAATAACTTGACACATTTTTGCACAATAAAAGCAAGAATGGAACAAAAAAGTAAAAGGAAGACGTATTCCAAGGAGTACAAATTAGAGGTCCTGAGTTATTATTACACCCATGGAGAGCACCGACGGAAAACCTATGAGAGATATGGCATAGACGAATCCTTACTCAGATTGTGGCTTAAGACCTATCAGATTGAAAAAAAGGGCGTATCTTTGCAATCGGAATTAGAGAATGCCCTGCAGATGAACCAACCGCAAGAGCCTGATACACAAGAGTATCTTCAAAAGAAGATAGAAGCCCTGGAGCTGGCGCTCGAGTATGAACGCCTGCGCTGCCGAGGTTACGAAAAGCTGATTGAGATTGCCGAAAGGGAGGAAGGAATCAGCATATTAAAAAAAGATGGTGCCAAGCAGTGACGGCGCTGCGCGGGGAGTTTCCGCACGAAAGCGTGGAAACCCTCTGCAGTCTGTTTGGCAAACGACGCCAATGGTATTACGAGAAGAAAAAGCTCGTCGTCTCAGAAAGCCAGCGGGCGAAACTGCTGACCGAACATATTGACTACTATCGGGGACTGTGTCCGAGAATCGGCGGTGTAAAACTGTATCTACTGATTTCCATTGACTTAGGGAAAGAGATAACACGCGGACGGGACTCATTCCTGAAATTTTACAGGGAGAAGAACTTTCGCCTTCCTCGCAACAAACCGATACATACGACCGACTCCAACCACCTTTACCGTAAGTATCCCAATCTAGTGAAAGGGTTGGAGGTGAGGTATGTGAACCACGTCTGGGTGGCCGACATCACCTACGTATGGATAGAGGGAGACGTGCTGTACCTGCACCTTCTTACCGACGCTTTCTCGCATGCGGTCATTGGCTGGTGCCTGACGGAGACCCTAGAAGCAGACGGCACCGTCAAGGCCCTGAAAATGGGCATCATGACTGCCGGAGGTGACAACCTCTGCGGCACCATCCACCACTCCGACCGCGGCTCTCAGTACGCCTGTTACCGTTATGTCGACACCCTGCTCGAACACCACATACGGATCAGTATGACGGAATGTTATAAACCCACCGACAACGCTATAGCAGAGCGCATGAACGGCATTCTAAAGACCGAGTGGATATACCACCAGGAACTCTTCCGCGATAGGCAGGCAGCTGAAGATGGCATCGCACGCATGATACACTTCTACAACGAGATACGCCCGCACATGAGCATCGGCATGCTTACCCCGATGGAAGTCTACCGCGGTGCGGAACCAGGAAGAAACCTGTGGAAAAACAACAAAAAAAAACGACACTTTGGAAAAATTTCGTAACTTTGCACCGCCAAACAATCAGGGTGGCGACAGCTTTATGCCATCGTCATCTTAAAGTCGGCTGGGGCATCGAGCCCCGCCCGACTTTGCCAAACAATCAAGGATGGCTCTGCATTGTCCATTGTCATCCGGAATTGACAAGCGATTTAGTACGGCATCAGAAAACTTGACAAGCAATTCAGTTTAACCAGCAAAAATCTGTCAAGCGATTTCAGTAAAACACACTCGCTCAAACTCCCTTCCAACTCCGCTCAAGGTCCGCTCTAAGTCCGATGTAACTCCGATGTAAGTCCGATGTAAGTCCGATCCAGCACCCTTACAAGTCCGACCCAACACCGTCGTGGCTCCCTTTTAAACACCCTTTAACCACTGTTTAAACACTTGTCATATTACATTTTTTGCTATCTTTGCAGCGGAAATGGGGATGGGAGGATAAAACTGTTGTAATAATCGTACTATGCTGTTTCAGAAAAATATCGTCCGGAAATATCTTGCCACGCTGCCTAAAGAGCAGACAACCGAGGCTTGGGATAAGTATCAGCAATACTTTCTCAATCCCGCCATCCAGCAGAACATCCTCCAGTCGAAGGAGGAACAGTTTCAGGAGGGATTTCTGCGCGAACTGTTTGTGAAAATTCTGGGGTATACTCTCAATCCTTCTCCCGACTATAATTTGATCACCGAAAAGAAAAATGAGGCCAACTCCAAGAAAGCCGATGGTGCTATACTTTTGGATGGAAAAGTGATTGGCATCATCGAACTGAAAGACCATAAGACCACCGACCTTTCAAAGATTGAAGCGCAGGCCTTCGGTTATAAGAGTCAACATGTGGGCACGCGGCTGGTCATTATCTCCAACTTCGAGAAGTTGCGTCTCTATATCGACAATGCGGTGGAGCACCGCGAATGGAACCTCTTCACGTTGACGGAGGATGAGTTCCGCGAGTTGTATCTCTGTCTTGCATGGCCGCAGGTGAAAAGCGGAATCGCCATACAGATGAAGGGCGAATCGGTGTCAAACGAGGACCAAATCACCAAATCGCTCTACAAAGACTACTCCGAGTTCAAGCGCGTGCTCTTTGCCGATATTGTGGAGCTCAATCCCGATTACAACAAGCTGCTGCTCTTCAAAAAGACACAGAAACTGCTTGACCGTCTGTTGTTTATCTTCTTCGCAGAGGATTGCGGACTGCTGCCGCCCAACTCGATGATGCAGATTATCGACCAATGGGAGAAGCTGAAGGAGATGGACGAATACCGTCCGTTTTACGACCGCGTGAAGAAATATTTCGGCTATATGAACACCGGATTCAAAGGCAAGAAATATGAGATTTTCGCCTACAACGGTGGTCTTTTCAAACCCGACGAAGTGCTCGACAACATCATCATTTCAGACGAGCCCTTGGTGGAACACACCAAACGGCTTTCCACCTACGATTTTGAGAGCGAAGTTGATGTGAACATCCTCGGCCACATTTTCGAGAACTCCCTTTCGGAGATTGAGGAGGTGACGCAGCAACTCAAGGAGGAAACGCTTACAAGCGTAGAGAGCAAGACCACCTCCAAACGCAAGCAAGACGGCGTGTTCTACACCCCGCAATACATCACGAAATATATTGTGGAGAACACCGTGGGTCGCCTCTGTGCCGAGAAGAAATCGGAATTGGGGATTGTGGACGAAGAGTATTTCTCCGACCAAAAACGTCAGAAGCAGACCCGCAAGCGCCTGATGGAGCAGTTGCAACAGTATCGTGAGTGGCTGTTGCAGATTACCATCTGCGACCCCGCATGCGGAAGTGGCGCCTTTTTGAATGCCGCCCTGCAGTTCCTGATGAATGAGCACCGGCTCATCGACGAGATGGAGGCCAAAGTGACGGGCGCAAGCATTGTGTTCCAGGATGTGGAGAACAGCATTTTGGAGAACAACCTCTTTGGGGTGGACATCAACGAGGAGAGCGTGGAGATTGCCCAGTTGGCCCTCTGGCTGCGCACCGCCAAACCCCACCGCAAGCTCAACACGCTGAACCAGAACATCAAATGCGGCAACTCCCTCATCAGCGACCCCGCCATCGCCGGCGAAAAGGCTTTCGACTGGCAAGAACAGTTCCCGAAAGTGTTCGAGAAGGGAGGATTTGATGTGGTGATTGGCAATCCACCGTATGTTTTTGCTAGAGAAAAAGTTTCAGAAGAGGACAAATATTATTACTCAATAAATTTTGAGTCTGCAAAATATCAGGTAAACACCTACATTATATTCATGGAACAATCAATGTTATTAGCCAAAAAGAATGGAATGATAGGGCTCATAGTTCCAAACTCTTGGTTGATGACATATTCTGGAGAAGCTTTAAGAAAGATTTTCTTAGGGAAAGCATCTGTAGATAAAATTGTCAATTTGTATGGCAAATCCTTTGAAGATGCCAATGTAGAAACTGTAATTTCTATTATTGAGAATAAAGAAGCCGGTGAATGTCATAATATAGAAATCCTTAAATCAAATGAGAACAGTAAGTCATTTGATTTCATGCACTCAAAAAAACAATCTGATTTTTCAAAGAACAAAGGATACGAGTTTTTGATTTTTCAAAATGAAGAAAGTGAATCATTAACAGAAAAATTACGTCAAGGTTGCAAGGGGCTAGATGAAGTTGCATGTGTAAAAGCTGGACTTCAAGCATATGAAAAGGGAAAGGGGATTCCTAAGCAAAGTGCAGAGGATGTTAAAGCACGTCCATATGATTTTTCGTACAAATATAATAATGACACTTATAAATACCTTGATGGAAGTAATGTTTTAAGATATGCCATTAATTGGAGTGGATTGTGGCTTTGGTATGGTAATCATCTTGCAGCTCCTAGAACCCTAAACTTATTCACCGACGAGAAAATAATAGTTCGTGAGATAACGAGCGAATTTCCTCATTGCATTAATGCAGTTTATTCGAACGATACATACTTGTACAATCGCAGCAATATTGCGGTAGTAAAACGTGAAGGAGTTGATATTTCTCTGAAATATATATTAGTACTTCTCAACAGTACTTTGATGTCTTTCTATTTCAAGAAGAATACAGCAAAAGCTGAAAGAAAACTTTTCCCAAAGATTATCTTGAATGACTTGAGATTATTCCCTATTAAAGCTGTTTCACCCGAATCCCAACTGCCCTTCATAGCCCTTGCCGACACCATGCTTTCCCTCAACGCTGATCTTCAGCAGAAGCGCAGCCGTTTCCTCCGCCGTTTGCAGGAGAATTTCGAGGGCGTGAAAATCACAGGCACCTTGGAGACATTCGACACCTTGCAGTTTGCGGACTTCCTGAAAGAGCTGAAGAAGCAGAAGATCAAACTCACCCTCACGCAGCAGGACGAATGGGAGGACTACTTCGGCCAGTACAAGACCGAATGCATCAGCATTTCAGAGCAAATTGCTGAAACGGACAAGAAGATTGACGGGCTGGTGTATGAGTTGTATGGATTGACGGAAGAGGAGATAAAGGTGGTGGAAGGTATCTAAGTAACGGCAAGCAACAAGCAAAAATAGACTTAGGATAAGCCTCTTAACGGTTATCGTGCCACTTGACAAATTTGTCAAGACAGCGGAGCAACAGGTATGTTAATATGAATGATATTATCATGTCGTTACGTTCAAATTTCGTTGCAAAGGTACATAAAATTCCTGAATTACACACAGACATATAAATTTTTATTGTAGGGACGCGATTCATCGCGTCCGCAAAAACCTTCCGCTATCACGCCGGTCTATAAAAGGAAACACCCGACCGCTTGGATGAGATATAGTCAAACGCGCTTCGAGTGTTTCTGCCTGCAAAAATACAAAAAATATCATATCAAACACATAAAAGAGAATTTTTTCGATTACAGCGCAGTGTGGGGTATAAAACCACCTACGCGGCAGAATAATCCTCGCCAAAAAATCTTCCTGGTATAATTCGAGAATTTTCTGTACCTTTGCACTTTGAATATACAACCTTATTAACACACTTCTCTTTGATGAAAAAAATAATTGCATTTTTATGTTTTCTCTTTGCAAGTCTGTGTGGATTTGCGAAGAGTGATTTCCTCCCTACTCCGGATGAAGTATTAGGGGATACTATGGTTATGTGCAATGAATCCATTTGTTATGGTTCTGATTTTAATTTCCCGGTACCTCCGTTTTTAGGGTTTGTCACTAGTTGTAGCTATTATTGTAATGGAATTAGGTATAATAATACTACTCCTTACATTTTCATTCCCGCTAGTAATATTATTCCTGATACGACAATTATTTGTTATATTGATTCCATGAATGGTGCAGCAATTAATAAAGTTAGGGCAATTATTATTACTATTAATTCTGCACCTGCAATTGCTATTCCAGTGGATTCAATTCGTCATGTAACCTGTCCAAATGGAGCATTTCACCCGTATGGTGATGGAGCTTTCTCTGTGATGTTGGATGAGCCTACACAAAATTATTCATGGATAGATGTGGAGAGTGATTCATCATTCTTTTTTGTTCATACTTACTATGATGATTTTACGCTGACTGGTCTTAGAGCAGGTACTTATAGAGTAGTGACGCATGGATCTAATGGATGCGTTTGTACTGATAGTGTAGTAATTGAAGGCCCTGAACCGTGGATAGATATGGGAACTTATGCTGATACGGTGTGTGCTCATGAAACGGGTTGTATAAATCTTGGTTTATATGGAGGGACACCACCATATAATTTTACATGGTTTTATTTTTTGGACACTTGTCAGGTATTTATGACAGATACAACTCGTTTAGTTTGTGGATTGAATGCAGGTGGCTCTATTTATTGTGTTTATATGTATGATAGTAGAGGTTGTAAGTTTTTAGGTGAAGAGATTGATTATGTTTTTTGTTACCTTTATGAATATGTAGAGGATACTACCCATATCATCACTATCGATCCTGTAGCTTGTTATGGGCATGAATTTAATGTTCAAGCACAATCTATAGGAGTAGGGACATATACTTGGCGTGTGGGAGATGTGGAGGATAGTGTCAACTACGGGACGAATATATATGGCGACTCCATGTTTGTGGCAGATTATATGACCCCGCCATTGTTTGAATCAACGTATGTTACTGCTACATTTAGTGACCAGCACGGTTGTGTGACACATGATTCTGTATGGGTGGATTTATACAATCCTGGATTGTCTCTATCTATTGAGACGGAGGATATTGTTACTGATTCTACTTGTATAATCCATGTGTCTCCACTTGGTGGAAGTCTGTATCTGGATGATATGCTGATAGTCGAAAATGTCCCGGATCCTTATACCCTTTCCACAGTTGGAATCTCAGTGGGCGAGCATACGCTCAAATATGCTGGAGTTTTTGGAATGGAGCAGGGATTGTATTGTGAGGAAGAAGTGGAAGTCTCGTTCAATGTACAAAATCATTCTTTTGTGACATCTTGGAATCAAGAAATATCCATCTATCCAAATCCTGCCACTACGGTCTTGAATCTGAGTAGTACGGAGATGATGGATATGACCATCAGCATTACTGATGTCACGGGTAGAGTAATCAGTACCGAAAAAGTATCGGATTCTTCCTATAGGATAGATGTATCAAATCTGACATCTGGCATTTACCTCCTGCGTATGCAGACCCCCGAAGGAGCCAGTAAAACAGTGAAGTTTGTGAAGAGGTAAAACACAGCTGATTTTCTATATTATCGTTTAATACAGGAACCCGAACATCCACAAGGGAATTCGGTTACCGTGTCCAACCTCGGTGTCGTCAGTATACAATTTATATTTCAAACCACAAAGAAAGTGCAATATTTTATATTTTCAACCTCAAAAAAGTTGAGATTTTTATATTTTGAGCCTTAAATGTCTCGCAAAAAAACGTCTTTGTATAATTCGAGATGTACATTTCCTCTATGTTTTTTGCGGACGCAATGAATCGCGTCCTTACAATAAAAATTTATCCGTCTTTGTGTAACTCGAGAATTTTATGTACCTTTGCACCTTGAATGTATAACCCTATTAATACCCTCCGCTTTGATGAAAAAGTTAATTGTAATTTTAGCATTCATTTGTGCTGTATTTTGTTTACATGCACAAGATTTAGGACAATCCAATAATAGAAGTGTATGGACAACATACAAAACTATTTGTATTGGAGACTCTTCTTTTGTCTCTTTATTAGAAGACTTTGATTCTGTAAACTACTGTGTGTATTCTCATGAAGGTATCTATGATACTTCGTATACATTTGGAATTTTTTTGAAACCTTCTACAGATATTGATAGTGTGATTGTGTATACTTTGATAACTGTAAATGGTGAAGTTCCTACAGATACATATCGATGGATAGTATCTGGGAAGCACATTTATACTATTTCAATCCCAGCAGATTCTATCAAACATGTTACATGTCCAAATGGATATCTATATCCATATGCGGATGGGGCTTTTTCTGTACTCTTAGACGAACCTATACAAAATTATTCATGGATAGATGTGGAGTCTGATTCATCATTCTTTTTTGTTCATACTTATTATGATGATTTTACGCTGACTGGTCTTAGAGCAGGTACTTATAGAGTAGTGACGCATGGATCTAATGGATGCGTTTGTACTGATAGTGTAGTAATTGAAGGCCCTGAACCGTGG
>Ga0310696_10010883_pt1 | contig 10407 bp, 13 predicted proteins | sample AusTroGonzalo_MG_4_FD_203885 | JGI IMG/M metagenome (GOLD analysis project Ga0310696, IMG submission 203885) | Bovine rumen microbial communities from tropical cattle in Woodstock, Queensland, Australia - Gonzalo_02 (v2) (version 2) | ecosystem: Host-associated > Mammals > Digestive system >... | reverse complement strand
TTTGACACTAGGACTTTTTTGTGCAATAAAAAAGAACCATTGGATAATTAATGGTTCTTTCATTAAGGGGGCGATGTATTGTGACTTATACATCTGAAATGTCTAGCCATATTGCTACGGCATTTATAATATATCATATAATTAAGATATTATACAATATTGACAAAATTTATAAATTATAGTATATTATCTATGTACTTGTCTGAGTACACTTTCAATTATAACTAGACACTGAAAAAGGCTACTCTCAATAATCTTTTTATATATGGTGTCAATAAAAAAGAGTGTTTATTCCCACTCTTTTTTTCGTGTTATGATTATCTCAGTTCTAGGGTTTTCTTTATCATAAAATACTCTAGTTCCATCAATACTATCAACAATAGCATAATTATCATCGCTTAAAACCTTATATTTAACTAAAATATCGCATGTTGCTTGTAATAAATTGGTTATATCACATTTTCTTTTTGTTTCCATATAGTAATGGCACTCAAGATTAATAGAATAATCAATAGGTGTATCTAATTTAGGCATGTATTCTTTGCACTTTCGTTCATATTCTTGATATGGTTTACTAGGCAGCATTATTGGATGACCTTTCATCATTACAATTTGCCCATGATTTTTTTTCGTTATAGGGCATATAGGTATGGTTATTTTTAACATTTCACTTTTCATAGACCAATTATACCAAATTATATAAAACAAGGCAAATAAGTACCTAAAATTGACAAATAAAGGCATATTTGAATATAATTAAGTAAAATGTTAGGAGAGAGTTATGAAAAAAAGAGATAACAAACTAGAAACTAATAATTTAATCGCTCAACAAGAAAATCAAAATGAATTAAGAGAACTTGAACAAGACTATGTAGATACTAAAATTGCTAAAATGGATGAATTTGTCGAAAAAAGAAAGCAAGAAATAACAAATGAACTTGTTGAATATGCCGAAAGCCATACTGAAGCAATAAAATGGGATAGAGAAGGTTGTCCTATTGCTTATGGTATTAAAGTTAAACCGGCAGTCATTAATAATTACTTTTTTAAATCAATATGTCCTATAGGGTCTAGTGAACCAATATATAACGCTGAAAAATTAGCATTAGTTTTTGAATATTATAATTATATTCTTGCCGAAGTTAATGACAAAATAGGAAATTACCCTAGTTCATTAACCACTTTTTGTAAACTTGCTGGTATTACTCTTAATACTTTAAGACAATATAGGTCAAGTAACGACTTAAATATGCGAATTATCGTTGAAAAGATATATGACCAAATAGGTGATGAGAATATTACTATGGGTCAAGTTGGTGCAGCAAAAGAAAGAACTACTTTATTTAAACTTAGAAGTCAAAATGAAATGACCGAGGCTGTTACACCAAATGTTAATATAAACATTACTGAAAAAGTAGATAGAAAATCTATTAGCGATAAAATCAACAAATATAAGAACTTTATGGTCAAAAAGAATTAAAAGAGGCACAAATGAATGAAAAATTGAGCAAAAATGAACTTATTAAGTACATAAATGACTATTTTAATATAATTGATACAAGTTTTGGGCAAAAAGATAAGTCAAAAGCCATACCTTACAATGAAATTTGCAATATGTGTGGTGATATTAATGACATGATTAATGAATTATATGACTATGACTTTAAAATTGCCGGTCAATTTTGCATAGAAAAGTTTATTCCATTACTAGAATTAATGGTTAAAGTTGATGCTTTGCAAAATAGTCTTATTAAGTATGAAAAATATTTGAAAAACGCTTATCGAATTAGTGCCAGAATATCTTTAGAAAATTATATGATATATCGTGAGTGGGAAAATAGAGATGATGATAAATTCTTTATGCCTAGATATGAGATATTAAGTGGGTATATTCATTTTTTACAAGAAATAGCAACAAATCCTAAATTTAGATTGCTTATATTTAATGCCCCATCTGGTGCTGGTAAGACATATCCAGAAAAAATAAGCGAAGCATGGAACTTTGGTGTTGACCCAACTGGTACAGTATTATCACTATGTTCAAATGATAGTGTAGTAAAAGGTGGAAGTCGAGTTGTTAGGGATGAAATGAAACAAGAGTGGTATGGCGAAGTTTTCCCTAATATGAAGTGGTCTAAAGAAGATAAAGATTATTTTCTTAAAGAAACCGATAGTGAATGGAAATTAAGAGATTGCAAGTTGCTTGCTTCATATTATGCTGATACAGTAAATTCCAATGTTGTAGGTGAAAGAGCAAGTCAAAGAATACATATAGATGATTTATATGCCGATTATTTAGAGGCTATGAACCAAGGATTAAATGATTATTTTAAAAATAAGTATCTAACAGTATGGACGCAAAGATTTGTTCAACAATTAATACCTAAAATAGTTGTAACTGGTACACTATGGGCTAATGGTGACTTTATAGCATTATTAATTGATATGATTGAAAAGGAAAATGAATTATATAAACATCCAAAATATAAATATTGTCGAGTAAATAAAGACCAAACCATTGCTATTATTCAAGTACCAGCATTAGATGAAAATGGGGAAAGTACATATCCAGAAGTAAAATCAACTCAAGAGATAATGGAATTAAAGAATAATATGGAAGAATACATTTTTGAAACTAACTTTCAACAAAAACCAACTGACCCAGAAGCACTAACATTTAGTTATAACAATTTAAGAACCTACGATAAAATACCAATGACTGATTATATAGGAACTTATGCAGTTATAGATGCCACTAGAAAAAGTGGTAAGGACTACTTTGCTATGCCTATATTTACTAAAGTACCTAATGAAAATTTATTTGATTATTACTTAAAAGATGCAATATTCACTAAAACCGCAACAAATGAAATGTATGAAGCGATTATATCAAAAATTATTGAGCATAATATAGTAATGCTAGTAATAGAAAGTAATGTTACAAGTGAGTTAAAGAAAGCATTAGATGAAAGACTTAAGGCAAGGGGTATTACCTATTGTGAAATATATGAAAAATATAATGTTGAGAATAAACAAGCGAGAATAACTGACCAAAAAGGGGTTATTAAAAGATGCTTAGTATTTCCGCAAAAAGGAATGTATGGGGTTAATAGCGATATGGGTAAGGCTATGAATAACTTAACTCTTTATAACGAAAATGGAAGAAATGCAAACGATGACTTTCCGGATGCTTGTGCATTAATGTGTTCTGAGATAATTGGTGGGGGTTCTAAACCACAAAAAGCAAAGGCTGTTGTAAGACCTTTTTAGTAAAAAAGTGGTAAACTTGACAAGAAATTAAAAAATTGTGTAAAATGGTATTGTTACAAGAATAAGGTGGTGTGGCATATAAAAACGTACGGAAGAAAAACAATATACGCTCCATATACTGAAGAAGAATTTAGCAACTATGGTAAAAATAATGATAAATTATATCAAAGAGTAATTGATATAATACAACAATCTATAGAAATACATAATACTAATAAGAGAGAAACCTTATACTTAAAAGATTATTATTATGGTAATCAAGACATTTATATCGAGAAAAAGAAACATACTAGACCAGAAATCAATAACAAAACTGTTGAAAACTGGGCTTATGCAATCATAGACTTTAAGAAAACATATTTATTAGGTAAACCTATTCAATATGTTCAATTAGATGATGCAAGTGATGAAGAAATATCAATGCTTAACAAGTATGTAAGATATGAAAACAAAAAAGCAAAAGATATGATGCTTTACGAAGATATGCTTGTTACTGGTAGAGGATTTAGATACCAAAACAAGGATAAAGATAGAGATGTTGATGAAGCCCCATTTGAATTAATCAATTGTGACCCAGAAAATACCGAAGTTGTATATTCTGCTGCTTTAGGACATAAGCAATTATTCTCATATATAGTGACTGACTTTGAAAAAGCCGTTAAGGTTGAAGATAAAGAAGAGCCTTACTATTATCAAGAATTTACAGTTTATACTAAAGATTTACAATTTGTAATATCAAATGAAAACGGATGGGTAATTAAAGGCGACCCAATCCCATTACTATATAATAAACACTTAATTAGAGAGTATTTCTTAAATGAAAAAAGAATTGGACTAATTGAATTAGGTAAAGACCTATTTAATGACATTAACTACTTAGAAAGTTTAGATAAAGATGATATGGAACAATTTGTAAATGCAATAATGGTATTTACAAACGCAGAAGTAAGTGCAGCCGATATTGAAGCAATCAAAGAACTTGGTGCTGTATGTATCAATTCGACTGACCAAAAGAAAGCAAGTATCGACCTATTACAAGGAAGATTAAATGCTACTGATACTCAAACATACTATAGTCGATTACTTAATGCACTACATCAAATTTTAGGTGTTCCAGTTGCAAGTGATAGTGGAACAGTATCTTATGGAGATACTGGTAAAGCAAGACTTACTGGTCAAGGATATACAAGTGCTGGTATACGTTCTGAGGGTGACCAAACAATGTTTGGAATGGCTGATTTAAGGTCACTTGAAACTATATTAGCAATTTGTAAAGCATCAAATGTGTCTAACATTAAAAATCTAAAAGTAAGCAACGTAGATACACGTTTCCAAAGAGATATGAGTGATAATCTACTTGTTAAAACTCAAGGATTACTTAACCTATATGCTTGTGATATTCCAAGAAAATATGCAAATAGTATCGTAAACTTATTTGGTGACCCTACTGCAGTTACTAAAGAGCAAGAAAAACTATTTGGTGAACAAGTATCACAACAAAGTAAAGGTGCAAGTTCAACTAATGCTGATGAGCAAGATAACAATATAGTAAATAACGAAGAAAAAGATAATCAAGGGCTCTAAGCCCTTTATACACTGATAGTATAATTGGTAGTACGGCGAACTCCAACTTCGCTAATCTGGGTTCGAACCCTAGTCGGTGTGCCAAAAGGCTTTAACATTTGAGCATATCAAATGTAAATATAAAAATCTCTTTTATGGTTGGCAAACCGTAAAATTGCACGTTAGAAGGAGAGTGATTATATGAAAAGAGAGGTATTATTAGAGAAAGGTTATAGTGAGGAACAAGTTACTGATTTATTAAATATGTTCCATGAGCAAAATCAAAAAAATAATGATTTACAAAATGAAGTGAACAAGTTAAAAGGTTATGAAACTAAATTTAACGAAATTCAAACTCAAATGGACGAAATTAATAAATCTAAGATGACTGAACAAGAAAAAATCGATGCTGCTAAAAAAGAAGCCGATGATTATCTTAATAAGTCACGTATCATTTACAACACTGCTAAGGCAAAAGAAATTCTTGCTGGATATGATGTAAGTGATGAACTTATCCAAAACTTAGTTAATGGTGATGAAACATCTACTATTAATAGTGCTAATCAATTAAAATCATTATTAGATGACAAGATTGAAAAAACTGCTATTAAGATTAAGGATGAAATATCAAATAAAGACGTAAAACCAACTCCAAGTAATATCCCACAACAAGATGATACTATGACTATTGAAAAGTTTGGTAAATTATCAATGACTGAACAAAAGCAATGGAAAGACGCTCATCTTGACGAATACCACGAAATGTATTCAAACAAATAATAAAAAAGAAAAGGAGAGAAGAAAATTATGTCAAAAAACATTAGTTCCGCATTAAAATATCATTATGATGAAGAATTATTTAATAATGCGTGGACATCTGAAAAAGACCCTACATCAACTGTTCTATTAGAAAGTGGTGCTATGGTTGAAGATGCTACTATTGCAAAACAAATTGCTGGTGGCGGAAATTATTTTACATTACCATTCTATAAAGATATTGAAGGTGATGAAGTAAATTACGATGGTGCAACAGACATTACTGCAGACGCTACTGAAGATGGTGTTCAAAGTGGTGTTGTTGTAGGTAGAGCAAAAGGATGGAAAAGTACATTATTTGTTAATGACTTTACTGCTGCTGACCCAATGAGAAACATTCTAAATCGTATTCAAAAATGGAAAGCAAAAAAGGTACAAGCAAGAGTTATTGGTATCTTAAATGCTATTCAAGGAATTACTGGTGCTGGTGATTATGAAGTTGAATGGGCTAACCATACAACTGATATTACATCTGCTAGTTCAACAGTAACTGATGATAACAAAATTGGTCTTACAACTTTAAGAGATACTGCTGTAACTGCAAATGGTGATGCTGCTGATGATTATGCTTTAGCAATTATGCACTCAGTTGTAGCAAATAGACTATCTCAATTCAATGTACTTGAGTTCTTCAAATACAATGATGCAAATGGTCAAGAAAAAGATGTTAAAGTTGGTAGATGTGGAAACATGCTAGTATTAATTTGTGATGAAGTTCCTCATACTGTTGATGCTAATTCAAACATGGTATACACTACTTATTTACTAGGTAGAGGTGTATTACTACACGCATCTGCTCCAGTTGAACATCCATCAGATTACAAATATGACCCATCTGATGATGGTGGTATTGAATATCTATACACTCGTTATAGAGAAACTATCCACCCTAATGGTTTCACATTCTCTATGGAAAACCTACCTATTTCACCAACTGATGCTCAATTAGCAACTACTGCTAACTGGTCTATAGTAATGAACCCTAAAAATATTGCGATTGCGTTCTTAAAAACTAACGGATAGTAGGTGCATCTATGAAAATATATGCAATAGTTGATGGAACTGCTTACTTAATAAAAAAAGTAAGCAAAACAAATAAGGCTTTTGAATGTACTTGGGATTTTGAAACAGGAATAATGACAGTTGCTGATGAACCAAGTGATATAACAATACCTACAACTTTATATACATATAATGAAATGTATAAAAAGTTAAATGTTCAATATTATATTGATTATTATGAAGGAACTCAACTTCAAACTGGTGTAACTGCAACACCTAAGAAAACATCTCAAACTATAGAACCTAGTACAGGATATGATGGACTTGCTTCAGTTGTTGTTGAAGCAACCCCATTAGAGACAGCATCTGTTACACCTACTACTGAGGCTCAAGAAATCGAAGCAGTTGGTGAAGGCAATATAGGACTTTCAAAAGTTACTGTTGCTGCCGTAACTGCTGCAATAGATGAAAATATAGTTGCTGGAAACATTAAGAATGGTGTAACTATTCTTGGTGTAACTGGTTCTTATACTGGAGAATAAAATAAATAAAGGAGGATATACTTATGGAAGATGAAAATACTCAAGTAATTGATAATGAAGAGGTTGAAACTGAAACACCTAGTGAAAACGAAGTAGTTAATGAAGATACCGACCCACAATTACTTAAATTACAATCAAGAATACCTTATGATGAAGATATATTTGGTTCTCAAGCCAACTATCTTGCTGCATTAGGTGAATTATTAGAGGATAGTAAGAGTATTGCCTTAGAAACACTATATCCTTATGAAGATACAAGTGAAATGGATTTGCCTAGTAAATATAATAATTGGCAAATCCGTTGCTGCTTGGAACTATATAATTTAGCCGATAAATCTGGCGTTGTTAATTACTCTGAAAATGGCATAGGTTGGAGTAAATTAAGCGATGGACTATCTAATTTTCTTATGAACAAACTAACTTCAAAAGTTGGTGTACCAAAAGACATTGAAGAAGATGGTGAATAATCATGTATTATAATCCAAATAGACAAGATATATTTAAGATTAAGTCTAAAGTATATATTGCTAAATATTTATCAACTGAGCAAGATGAGCATTTAAACCAAAAGCAAGTTTTTGCTCAACCCCAAAAATATTTCTTCAATGTTCAACCTGTTACACTAGAAAGTGAAATTAGGGAATTTGGAGAATTAGTAAGGTCAATGAAAGTTGCCGTTATTCCGCAAAAAGGTAAATATCAAAATTCATTTAATGAATTTGATAGAGCCTATTTAGATGGTGTTGAACCAACTGATGAAGTGGAATATGGTGACAAAGCAAATTATAGAATATATGCCGTAAGAAAACAAAATACAATTATTAGAGTTTACTTTTTAAAAATAGTAAATAACCAATAGGGAGGTATTATGGAAGAATACTATAATATGTATACAATTAATGAAGATGGAAAAAGAATAGAACGTGAAGTTCCATCAAATCTTGCTTCATTATATGAAAAATCAGGTTGGAAATATATTTTAGAGGACAACAATAACATTAAGGTTAAGAAAGATGAAGAAGTTGAAGAGAAATCATCATTTACTTCAAAATTCGTAACTAAGAAAAATGATAATACAAAGAACAATAAGAATTAGTGATGAAAGTGAAATACCGATTATAATTGAGAAAAGTAAGCAAGAGGTTCTTGAACTTGTTACTAGCAAAGAATTTATTAATTTCGTTGCTAAACGAGCAAGTGAAAGTGCAATTAATATTGCATTGGAAGGAACTGAAAGCATAGGCTCTGATGTACTATCCGAAGAGGAAGTATCAAGATACTTATCAAGTTTTAATACTGAAATAGGTAGCAAATCATTTACAATATCAAATATGTCCGAAATTGATTTATCATCAAAAAATATGAGCCAAGCAACTGCAAGAGGTTATGGTAAAGGATTGTCCTTATCACAACTAATTGAATATGGTATGGGTTATACTGGATTAGTTAATACTCAATTCATAACTGACCCAACTATTTGGCAATATGATGTTAATAATCATGGATATAAAGGGTGGTATTATGTAGATGAAAATGGTCAAACTCATTGGACTAATGGTATGGAAGGACGCTTAATATTTTTAAAACTATCTAATTGGGTATATGATAACTTACCAAAACTAATCGAAGAGTTTATAAGTAACAATGTAAAGGATTGAGGTTTATGGATATAGAAGAAAATTTAATTAAAATGTATAATGATTTTTTAAAAGAAAAGTCGACTTTTAAAGATGTTTTACTCGTTGTTCCTAGCACACCTCAATCTTTTTCTAAATTTCCTACAATAGTATTTAAACAAAGTAATTCAAGTAATATAGTTGGTGGAAGGTCGCTTAATAGACAAGAATATGTTGATAGGCTCACTTATACTGTTGAAATATATAGTAAAGATGTGACTATAGGCACTACCAAATATATTTCTAATAATGTTATTAAGGAAATTAGAGATTTAACACATATTTTCTTTAATGATATTGGATTTAATAGAATATCAAGTCAACGTGGTGAATATATAGATTTAACTATTGATAGACATATATGTTTATTTGAAGGTAAAATTAATAATTGGAACAGTATATTAAATTAAAATAGAAAGGAATGAGAAATTAATGGAAAGATATTATACTGATAAAGGATTTATATCTAAAGGTGCTAGTCTTAACGTACTAGATACTGATGGTAAGTTCTTTATGTTATTACCAGTTTCTGATATGCCAGAAACTAAAGGTGCTCCATCAACTCAAGAAAAAACTGTACTTTCTGATGAAAGTGTAACTGAAGTTGAAGGATTACAAACAAATGCTCAAAAAACTTACACATTTAATTATCATAGAGATAATATTATACAACTTAAAAAATATATGGGTAAATCACTTACTTTCTTAGAAAGAAACCCAGACAATACTGGTGAAAAATTCACTGGTACTATGAAATTTGGACGTAGTGCTTTATCTGTAGACGGAATTGTTCAAGGTCAATTATTTATAACAGTAAATAGTGCTGAAGAATATCCAATTACTGATGTAAGAGATATTATGAAACAAACTGCTGTAATTACTACTCCACTTGTTGATGTAGATATTACTGGTACTGGTTCATATACAATATTACTTGAAACATCACCAAACGCTGTTGTTACTGCTCAAAGTGAAAGTACATCAGTTGCTACTGCTAGTGTTGGTACTGGTGCTGATGCTGGTAAATTAACAATTACTGGTGTTGCTGCTGGTAACACTATAATTAAATTAACAACTACATGTTCTGGTGAAGCAACTTCATATAGAACTATTGCAGTTCATGTAAATGCAGCATAATAAAAAATAAATTAAAGTTAGGAGAAAACAAATGAAAGAATTAAGTACAGAAATTATAAATATAGATGGTAAAGACTATACTTTGTTTCTAAATCGTGCTGGTATAGTGGCATGGGAAAAGTATACTAAATGTGAAACTGAAAAACTCAAAAATCTACAAGAAAAGTATAAAGATATTGACGTTGATAAACTAGAAAAAAATATAGATGAAGGCGTTGAATTTGATACTTTAAAAAATGATGCTAATCCTTTTGAGGGAATAGAAGAAGTTGGAGATTTATCAGAAGACATTAATACTATGATTTCCATATATAAGAGATTATATTGGATTATGTGGTATACAAAACATCAACTATCTATAAGCGATGCTAATGAATTATTTGATAAAGCCATAAATGAAT
>Ga0310696_10010882_pt1 | contig 10407 bp, 4 predicted proteins | sample AusTroGonzalo_MG_4_FD_203885 | JGI IMG/M metagenome (GOLD analysis project Ga0310696, IMG submission 203885) | Bovine rumen microbial communities from tropical cattle in Woodstock, Queensland, Australia - Gonzalo_02 (v2) (version 2) | ecosystem: Host-associated > Mammals > Digestive system >... | reverse complement strand
CTCGTTCGGGCACGAGATCTCCAAGAACTTCTGTTTAGGCCCTCTTTCTCCCATCTTGATCATCATAAACGATATGGGAGTATAAATATAAAATATCAACTAAAAAGTATCACATTACCATCATGGTTTGTTTCATATCATATATCATTACTATCGAAATTATCAATCAACGACTTCCCATTATTCTCGGTCAGTGTATTGCCATCTTCTTGATTAAGATTGATTTTGCATAGAGTTATCCCCATCTTTTCAATCAATTGTACGACCAAGGCGTTACCCATCGTAAAATACCTTTGACGTTCCGACATTCCCGTATTGGTCCAATTATCTTCGAATCCATTCAAGCGCTCGCATTCTACAGGCGTCAATATTCTGTATTTTCCTGTATGCGGGTCCTGGATTAGATGGCTTGAACGGTTCACCGTTCCTTCGCTGGTCAACATGGTACGTCCAGGTCTATCCAAAATATCTGGGAAAGGTATGGACCCTTCTGTATAGTAGTAGGTAGATCCGTCTTTTCTGGTACGAAGTTCCTTCTTAGCCCCTTTCATATATTGCCATTTCTCGATGTCGACCTTATAGTATTTCTCATCAACATCCTCCTGAAGAATGTCCCTTAGAGTAATCTGTTGATTAGTTTTTTTAGGCTCAATCTCTCTAGTGTAGACATCGTAGCCAACCATAACGCCTGCACGATAAAAATCCCTAGAGAAATTATCAGATACTTCAAGCAATGTAGGATATTCTTTCTTACTGATTGAGAATTGATTTTTTTTATTGGGTAAGATCCTATCAGTAACCGGGAATGTTCTTGCAAAGAAGCCCACGTTCCTGATAATATTCTCGAAGATATTGTTCTCATATGTCCTAGCGAACTGTTCCTCTTTCCTGCACGCGAAGATGAATGTACGGCGGCGTCTCTGCTGTAATCCGTATTCCGCAGCATTTACTATCCTCCACTCTACGTAATATCCCTCATCAGCCAGACATCTAAGGATAATACCAAAATCACGCCCTCTCTTTTTAACCGGTGACCTCACAAGGCGGTCAACATTCTCCAGGATGATATACCTGGGGTGCCTGTTTTTAATTATATCATGGATGCTCCACCAAAGAACTCCTTTCTTTCCTTCGATACCTTTGGCTTTGGTAGCAGCGACAGAATAGTCTTGACAAGGGAATCCACCTACGAGAAGGTCATGTTCAGGGACTTGGTCCTTTACTTTGGCGATATCGTCGTTGACATTGATAGATCCTGTGTTCCTGAAGTGCTGGTCGTAGCAGTCGAATGCGAACTGGTCTTTCTTGCCAGGCTCCCATTGGTTCGCCCAGATTGTCTTGAAATCAGGTGAAGCTTTTTCAAGGCCTACCCTCAATCCGCCTACCCCGGCGAATAATTCTACGACTCTTATCTTTCCCATTACAACCCTCCATATCGTATCTGCGTTTAAATCTTTGGATCACTCCTCATTTATGTATCCTGATCGCTTATTATGTATTGGATGACACAGAAGAAACTAGATTCACTCAAGATATACGATAAGTCGGATGAGACATCCATCATGAGCCGTGCGGCCAGGCTCAAAGGTCGTTCTTTGAATGATTTCATCGAGTGCGGGGAGACGATAATCGGCGGTACAAACACTAAAGGAGTGTTCGGACAGATTGTCGAAGAGGGCTATTTCCAGATAGAGAACAATAGCTCGCCTCTTCCGGATTTCCAGGAAGCAGGGATAGAGCTCAAGGTCACCCCTATGAAGAAGACGAGAAAGGGTCTTGTTTCTAAAGAGCGGCTAATTCTCGGGATAATCAATTATGATGAAGTGCCTAAAAGGCATTTCGAAATATTCTTGGATAAGGACTCGCATATTCTCATTGTTTTCTATCTGTGGGAGGAGGACAAGGACATCTTCGAGTACAAATTCTTGAAGGCTGTCGATTGGAGGCCCACTCCGGAAGAGCTACGTATGATTCGCGAGGATTGGGATATCATCGAAGGGTATATCATGCGTGGTGAGGCTCATTACCTATCTGAAAGGCATACCAAGTTGCTTGCCGCTTGTACGAAAGGTGCTGGACATGGCAGGGATATGCGCTCTCAGCCCTTCTCCGACGTTCTTGCGAAGCAGCGGGCATTATCATTCAAGGCTTCGTTTATGACCGAGCTTTTCCACACCCATGCGGATGTCGGTGAATTAATGATCGATTCGATGCCGGAGACTGAATCAAATTCCATACTGTCAGAAGAATGGTCATTGGATGAGACATTCGAGGAGCATGTCACACACATCTTCGACAAGTTCATCGGGATGACCTGCGCACAGATAGAGGGCATTCTGGGAGTGGAACTTAAAGATTCCTCCAAACAATACTATTACATGCTCACCTTGGCCATGATGGGCGTTATCAAGAAACATAGCATAAAGGAATTTAATGAGGCTGGCATATCGATTAAGACCATACGCCTGAAGACCAATGGTAAGCCTAAGGAGAGCATGTCCTTCCCAGCATTCAAGTACGAAGAGATTGTCAAGCAGACTTGGGAGACCAGTGATTTCTATTCACAAATCGATCACGAATTCTTCTTCTCTGTGTTTCAATTCAATTCAGACGACCCATCCAAGGAAGATCGTAAGGAGCTCAGATTCAAAGGGGCTTTCTTCTGGTATGTACCAGATAAAGATTTCGATACAATACAGAAGGTTTGGGAGGATACAAGACAGAAGGTTTTGGAGGAAAGATTCGATGATTTCATCAGAGCATCCGATGGACGCATCTCCCATGTAAGACCCCACGGCCGCGATAGCAAGGATACCTATCCGTACAATGGTAAGGATATAGTGAAGAAAAGTTTCTGGTTCAATGATTCATATGTTCGCAAGGTGGTTAGAGGCCATTTCAAAGATAGATAATCAGGATACGTTTAGTCGATTAGGTAGCAAAGAATCGGTTCAAATCTAAAGGGTGAGCAAACGAATCTAAGAATTCCTCCAGCGTCTAACGAGCATGTTTCTAAATCAATGCGTTCTAACAAAGGAAAAGGAACGAAGCCAGAGCTTACAGTAAGAAAGATGCTGAGGGATCTGGGATATCCTGGTTATAGATTGAATTGGAAGAATGCTCCCGGTCATCCAGATATAGCATATCCTGGAAGGAAAATCGCAATTTTTATCAATGGATGTTTTTGGCATCACTGTCCTAAGTGTGATCTTCCGATGCCCAAGACCCATCAAGATTACTGGATTCCCAAAATTGAGAAAAATATGTAGAGGGATAGATGTAAGAACGAAGAACTGGAAAAATCTGGATGGGTTGTATTAACAATATGGGAGTGTGATTTAAAGAAAGCACCGGAGCATGTAATTCAGACGCTTCGGCATGAGCTCGACCGGTAGTTAGTGCGATGAGCATTAAAGCAACCGATTCTTTCTGACAGATGAGGCCGTATGTTTCTGGCTTTAAATCAAGATAATTGAAGATGTTAAAATCCGGTTTTAACCTCATCGATACATTAGTGTCTCCTAGATGCTGATAGGTATAGATTCCCGTTTTCGAGTCTTGTCGAGCGAGGAATATAATCCTTAATTATTTTTAATGAAGGCTGTGTTTTACATTCTTTTTATGAGAAATCTGCTAGAGAAATAGCTAGCCATCACTGTATTAGAGTATCTGTTTTGCAGTTTTTTATTAATGCTCGAAAGTCCTGCATTATTTCAGGTTTGTTGCTTTTTTATGGTCAATAGGCTTCCAAGCGCATTTTAATCAGCCAAGCTTCTATATGAACAGATTTGGATTGTTTTGATTCTGTGTTAGGAATTGTGTTTTAAGCATTCGAAAGCTTTCTTTCCCTATCCAGGTATCGTTATATCGCTGAGACATACCGGATGTGAGTTTATCTATGGAGGTGCATTAAGTAATATAGTAACTTCTTGCGATTGATGTTAACAACCAATATAATATTGAAGTCTAAAGATTTTCAATTATTCTGTCAATAATTATGCAGTATTCTTATGCAATGGATGTTATTACCTGCTCATGTCTGAGATTAAGTGTCCTCATTGTGGAACTATCTTCCAGATTGACGAATCTGATTATGGAAAGATAGTAAGCCAAGTACGTGATAGGGAGTTCTCTAAAGAGATGGAGTATCGTGTTCAGCATTATGAGAAGGAGAAAGCAGACGCTATATCCATTACAAGAGCCGAGGAGGCGAGGAAGCACACGGATCTTCTCAATAAGACCAAGGAACAGCTCACCAATGAGATAAATGCTAAGGAAGGCGAGATTGCGGACCTCAAGGCCAAGATAGAGAAGTTCGAATTGGAGAAATCTATTGCAGTCAGGACAGCTGAAGACATCAAGGATAGCACTATCCAGCAGAGGGACTCAGAAATCGCGGACCTCAAGGCCAAGATAGAGAAGTTCGAATTGGAGAAAACCATGGCTGTGAAGTCGGCCGAAGAGGTAAAGGATAGCACAATTCTTCGGAAGGAGGCAGAGATCGCGGACCTCAAGGCGAAACAATCGAATTGGGAAAACGAGAAGAAGCTGGCATTGTCTGAAGCTGAGAATAGGAAGATCGAGGTGATTAATTCCAAAGAGGCAGAGATCGCGGACCTCAAGGCCAGGATGGAACAGGATAAAATCTCCAATAAGATGGAGCAGGAGAATCTGAAGAGCCAGTTCGAGGCGCAGCTTAAAGCAAAGGATGAAGAGGTCGAATTCTATAAGGATTTCAAAGCCAGGCAAAGCACCAAGATGATCGGAGAGTCGTTGGAGAGATTCTGTGAGAATGAGTTTAATAAGTTCCGTCCTACCGGTTTCCAGAATGCATATTTTGAGAAGGATAACGAGGTATCTGGTACAGGTTCCAAAGGGGATTATATTTTCAGGGATTTCGAAGATGATATAGAATATACGAGCATCATGTTCGAGATGAAGAACGAGGCTGATCAGACAGCAACGAAGCATCGCAATGAGGATTTCTTCAAAGAGCTCGATAAGGATCGCAAGGAGAAGAATTGTGAGTATGCAGTCTTGGTGAGCATGTTGGAGCCTGACAATGAGCTTTACAATACCGGAATCGTGGATGTCTCATACAAATATCCAAAGATGTACGTGATAAGGCCGCAATTCTTCATCCCGATGATAACGCTCATAAGGAACGCATCAAGGAATTCACTTCAATATAAGAAAGAGCTCATGGTCGTTAGGAATCAGAATCTAGATATCACGCATTTCGAGGAAAATATGAACTTGTTCAAGGATGCTTTCGAAAAGAACTACCGTCTTGCCAGCGATAAGTTTAACAAGGCTATCGAGGAGATCGATAAGACCATAGATCATCTGCAGAAGGTCAAGGAAGGTCTGTTGGGATCCGAAAGGAATCTGAGGCTGGCCAATGATAAGGCTCAGGATCTGACTATAAAGAAGCTGACAAAGAACAATCCGACAATGGCAAAGAAGTTCGAAGAACTAAGAAAGGATTCTGAGTGAACGACGTGGCCCCTCCGCAGGGGCCACACACTCCATCTTGATCAAAATCTGACCAAGGGTATCATGACTTGATTCTATCCAGACCTATTAGGGGAGACATCAGCTCGTCTGGGCTATCGTCATCAAAATACATTAACGGTTACGTCGAGTCGTTTCTTGTCATTTTTTATGTTCTCAATTAGTATTGTAAATCTTACCATAACAATTTATGTGCATAACGGGTTTCCGGGTCAGAAGTGATGATCGCGTGAAGAGATATGCTATTGTGTGTATGGTTATTGTTGTTATTATCACTGGATTTACCATCTGTTCGGTGGAATCTAGTGAAGCAGATGATACTCTGACATATACGCTGGTCGATGGTGTCCTGACCTTTAGTGGAAACGGTCCGATGGCTGATTACACTGCAAGTTCACAGCCTTGGAAAGGCGAGGTCGTCACACAAGTCGTCTGGGACGGGAATCCTACAAAAATCGGCAGCTATGCTTTCTATGGATTAAGTGGACTGCAGTCGGTTCCGATTCCCGGTACAGTCACTACGATCGGCCATCACGCGTTCTCAAATATGGCTGGTCTGACATCAATCTCTATCCCAGCATCCGTTGCTTCCATCGGTGATGAGGCATTCAGTCAGAGCGCCTCGTTGAAAACAGTCAATTTCAATGCTACCAATTGCGCAGATTTCAATCAGAATTCGAACATCTTTGCAGGGATAGGTTCAGGTTCTACCATAATCTTCGGTCCCATATCAAAAGTGCCAGCATACATATGCTATAACAATTCAAAGATTACCTCTGTTGACTTTGTGGAGTCGCCCAATCTGAAGACATTAGGCGCTCACGCTTTTTCGGGAATGACCGGATTGACATCTATCAAGATACCTGCTGGTGTAACGTCGATTGCGGATTCCTCATTTAACGGCTGTACGGCTCTAACAACTATCAATTTCAATGCTACCAATTGCGCAGATTTCACTAGTTCTTCAGGTATTTTCAAAGATGTGGCATCCGGTTCTAAAATCACATTCGGTTCTGTTTCAAAGATCCCTGCCTATATCTGTAACGGTAATTCGAAAATTACCGTAGTGGAATTCTCATCACCAGCATCGGTAAAGACTGTGGGTAGCAACGCTTTTAGTGGTATGACCGGATTGACATCCTTCACGATACCTACTGGAGTAACCACATTCAGTAACACGGCATTATATGGCTGTTCATCTTTGAAGACAATAAACTTCAATGCTACCAATTGCGCAGATTTCACTTCCACCTCCAATATTTTCAAAGATGTCTCCACAGGGTCTTCCATAACTTTTGGCGAGAATGTCAAGGTTCCTGCATATGTGTGCTATAACAACTCAAAGTTCACGACGATAGGCTTCTCCTCGGTTGCGTCGATAGGAGCTCACGCCTTTGAAAATACGGTTGCAAAGATCGATCTGTCTAATAACGATACAATAACATCATACGGGGCTGATTCATTCAAGAATTCAGCTATAGTCGGGGTAGCATTCACCTCCAAAATGACAAGCTTCAATGCCAATGCATTCACTGGCTGTACCCAACTGACACATCTCCATTATAATGCTGTCAAACCAAGTGCTGTGACATCATCTCCATTTTTGAGTCTCAACAAACTAAATAAGGTCACCTTCGGAAGTTCGGTGTCTTCCATCCCCTCATATATGTTCGATGGAGTCATCGCGACTTACGATCCCCTTCCTAGCTCGATTCTAACAATTGGCGATTATGCATTTGTCGGATGTACCATATCGATGGAAAAACTGGATAAGGTCACATCCATCGGAAAATATGCATTCAATGGGTCAACGATTGCCATCATAAATATCCCTTCAACCTTGAAGAATCTGGGAGAGGGGGCATTCTATGGGTGCTTCGGCACAACCTCGATCAATTATTCAGCCAAGGAGCTGTCGGATTTCAAATCATCTCCTTTTGGGAATATAATTGGGGCTCAGGTAACCTTGGGAAAATCTGTTGTTAAAGTACCTGCGAATGTATTCAACGGCAATTTCCGGATTTCCAGCATCCCCTCCTCTGTGACGACTATTGGAGAGAATGCATTCAGGGGCTCCACTATCAATGATATGTCGGAAGCGACTGCGATTACGACCATATCTGCCAGGGCGTTCGAGTATTGTTCGATCAATAGCATCTATGTTCCAGCATCTCTGAAAACATTAGGTGAAGGGGCTTTCCAAAACTGTATCAACGTGATTTCAGTCTTCTACAAAAGCTCTTCTTTCCTACATTTTACAGAATATTCGGCACCTTTTGCCAGCAGCTATGCAGGTTCAGGTACCCTGATCATAGATTCTCAAGTGACCAAGCTTCCTGATTACATCTTCTATGGAGCATCTTACATCCATAACATCGAAAATGCACAGTTCTTGAGTGATTTGGGCAGTCATTCATTGAACGGCTGTCCTTGCGATTTTAAGATGGATCACGCATGCTATTATGGCAGCGGCTCACTCGGTAATACGGGGATCAGGGACATTGTAATCGATTCGAACACATTGGCGCTTCCTAAAGATCTGTTCGACGGATGTTCTAAGGTTAGAACAATCACATATGATACTACAGCATATGATGGATCATTTACCAAGGATTCTAACCCGTTCAAAGGAATAGAATCCAATGGAATCGAGGTATCATTCGGGTCAAGCGTAGTAAATGTCCCCAGATATATCTTCTATGGATGTTCAAATGTCGCACATGTGAATCTGAACATGGTAAAAACGATAGGGGATTATGCATTCTACGGGTCAAGCATAGCATATATGCATTTCTCAGAAAGGGTAGAGTCCATCGGGCCCTACGCATTCGGTTCCAATAATCGGTTGGATAGGTTAGAATTTGATAACTTCTATACTAGGTTGGAGAATCATTCGATAACCAATTCAGGAGATGCGAAGGATATCGACATCGTGTGTTACCGTAAGGCCGTGCAGAATGATTACAATTGGCGTGGAAATGGATGGAAGCCATCGTATGAATGGAAACACATCGATGGGGAATACGAGGGCATGATGTCCATTATCTTCAATATAATGACCATCGTATTGCCTACTGGGGTAACCAACGACATACTTGACTTCTTCGTCGATAACAATGCACTACATGCAATCGAGGCGATAGACCTTGGATCGGACGAGGCCAACACATATCTGTTGGTTGGTATAGCATTAGTTCTGTTCATGATCCTTTTCATCCTTCTGTATCTGGATCGCAGTGAGTTGGTAAGGATAGTGGAGACTTTATTGACAATGATGTTCGTACTGATTATTCTATACTCCTGCGTAAGGCGCGTATGGGAATACCTAGATAGTACGGCGGTCAAGATAATCCTCTCCATCTTCCTAGTATGCGGATTATACTATCCAGTGATTGCTACAATCAAGGAAACGCGCCGTAAGGCATCGCCGCTGGAAGGGGAGACCTTGATAAGGCTGTTCACATTGGACAGGGGTGCAATCAAATCGTTGATGAGATGTCCTTTACAGTTGCTGATAGACGATATCAATGGATTCAAGGTCGTCAAGAATATGATAATCGTGCCTCTGTGTGCTCCTGTAGGGTTGCTGCTATCGTTGTTGTTCATGGTAATATGCGGATTGGTCCATCTCCCTGCGTATTTGATCACCTTGGGATTATCGAAGATATTCACTGCTAAGGATATCAATGTAGGAAAACATACAAAGAGAATAGTATGCCCAGAATGTGGAAAAGGATTTGAAACTCCAATATACAAATGTCCCGAGTGCTTCACGATGCATGATTCGCTGAGAACAGGAAAATTCGGAATTAAAACAGCAATATGCAAATGCGGTAAGAGATTACCATGTTCAATACGTGGACATCCATGGGAAGTATGTGATACCATATGCCCAGAATGCAGAAAATGCATCAGGGTAGAAGAGGCAGAACCATTTTCGATGATAATGCTAGGTACACCTGGAAGTGGCAAGACTACCTTGGCAGTGACAACTTCCGAATATTTGTATAAACATCAGGACAGACTCAAATTTGAAGTATCCAGGATTGGTACAGAAACGAATCGTGTAGTGGATGATGTGAAAAGTGGCATGTATAGACAAAATAATATCATGCATTATGCGCCCTTGACAACATTATTCAAAACAAAACATGCGAATCATGATTTCATAACTGCAAAGGCGGTATATTATTACGACCTACCAGGAGAGATCCTGATACATGATTCGGAAAAATATCTGGATAGGACTTGGTACAAAGAAGGCAATTATGAAGGCATAATACTTGTGATCAACCCGTATGAAAGTCGTCGTTTCTCATCAGAAAGAGGCGTACCTCTGAGTGGGGAACATGAATCCGACGAGGTTCTATCCTCATTTTTGAGGACGTATGAATTGATTAATGAGACCAAGAAAGCAAGCTCGATAGATGAACCTTTGGCAATCGTACTGACTCACAGTAGAGAAGCAGGAATAATGGCTGGAAATGGGTCTGAGGAAGAGGTTAAGGCATTTTTGGAAGAACAAGGGATGTATAATCTGATTAATGAGATTACCAACAGATTCTCGAATGTACGCTATTATGCTTATGATGTAAAGGACACGGATACATATGTGGATGCGTTCGAAGCAACAGCATGGATTATCGGACAGTCTAATGGAAAAATGGACAAATATTTGCTTGGAGGGAGATGAATGACAATAATGTGCCCCTATTGCTTCGAGGACATGGATTCGAAAAAAATGCTATACTACTGTGAAAATTGCAAAAGAGAAATCGAACCTTCCAAGAACAAAGGGAAGGATAGCAGATACAAATGTCCACTCTGCGAAGGGTCAGTGTATCTGAGGATATGCCGTCAATATGATGGCACCAGAATCAGAGGATGTGGAAG
>Ga0310696_10010881_pt1 | contig 10407 bp, 7 predicted proteins | sample AusTroGonzalo_MG_4_FD_203885 | JGI IMG/M metagenome (GOLD analysis project Ga0310696, IMG submission 203885) | Bovine rumen microbial communities from tropical cattle in Woodstock, Queensland, Australia - Gonzalo_02 (v2) (version 2) | ecosystem: Host-associated > Mammals > Digestive system >... | reverse complement strand
GTACCGACGGCATCGCGCAGGGGCCCGTCATCGACACGCAGTACGGTGACTGGTACGCCATCCAGTTCCAGGACCACGGCGCCGTGGGCCGCATCCCGTGCCTCCAGCCCGTCACCTGGGTGGACGGCTGGCCGGTCATGGGTACGGACACCGTTCCGATGGAGGAAGTGACCGTGAACCTGCCGGCCGCGGGGCGCGACTATGTTTGGGACAACGACGAGTTCGACAGCGCGAAGCTCGCCCTGATGTGGCAGTGGAACCACAAGGCGCCCGAGGGCTGGTCGCTCACGGAGCGGCCCGGCTGGCTGCGCCTCCGTGCCACGAAGGCCACCGGCATCGCCGATGCCCGCGGCACGCTCACCCAGCGCACTGCAGGCCCCCGCTGCATCAGCGAAACGCTCCTGGACGCCTCCGGCATGAAGCCCGGCAATGAGGCGGGCCTGTGCGCCTTCCAGAGCGGGAGCGCCCGCGTCGGCGTCCGCGTATCACCTGAAGGCCAACGCTTTATCATCCTGCACCAAAACGGGCAGACCCGCCGCCGCGGAGAGGACGGACGGCCGGTGATAGAGCGCATCGACGAGGACATCGCCGTCATCCCGATGGAGGGCGACCGCGTGTGGCTGCGCATCGACTACGTCTTCACCCCGCAGGAGGAAGGCGAAGAGGCCGATACGGCCACATTCAGCTGGTCCACCGACGGGAAGGAGTGGACCGTGGCCGATTTCAAGCTCCACATGCGCTTCACCCTGGACTACTTCACCGGCTACCGCAGCGCCCTGTACAACTACGCCACCCTCGAGGAGGGCGGCGCAGCGGACTTCGACTGGTTCCACCAGCGGGTCTATTAGCTGATATTCAACGCAACCCCTGTTGCTTTAGAAGGAGAGGCAGGCGCGAACCCTTGTCATTCCGACCAAGCCGCGCTTCTTGTCATTTCGACCAAGCGAAGCGCGTGCTGAGGTGAGCACCACCCGTGACGCCACAGCGTCATCAAAAACGTAAAACAGGACAAGAAAAAAACTTGTCCTCGTTTTTTTCTTGCGATAATCCGGCAAGAAACAGGTAATCGTCATCAAAAACGTAAAAAGTTGCATGTCCAGGAGCGGCTCCATGCCCGGGGTTCCGCCTTGTATGCCGACCTTTGCATTGGCCGGTCCCTGTGCCACGGGACCTGCGGGGAAGATTTCCGGACCGGCCTTTTCCTTCGGCGGGTCCGTTTAACCTTTCTTTTATGCCAAACCCAAACATCGGCCGCTACGCCCGCGTGATGATGGACGGATGGTTCAAACGAACCTTCGGGACGGAGAACCATAAACCGCTCCTCCATCTATTCCTTCAGGAGCTCCTTCCGGAGCATCACATCGTTGAAATCATCCTCGACAACGGCGAGCACACGAACCCCAACGAAGGCAAGAGAGACATCCGTGTGGACGTCGAGTGCCACGACAGGGACGGGACCCGGTTCGTCGTGGAGATGCAACTCGCTTTCCAGGAGCACTTTTACGAGAGGGCCGTCTTCAATTCTTCCTTCGCCATCCTGCAACAGAAGAGGAAAGGGGAGAAGGATTATGATTTCCCGACCGTATATGTGATCGGCCTGATGAACTTTTCCCGCCATGAGGGCTCTGACCGTATCGAGTACCGGTACAGGCTGCGGGAGGACAGGACGGGTGAAACGATGACGGATCGTTTGCAGTACATCCTGTTGGAGCTGCCGAACAGCGTCCGCCGTGTGAAGGAGCCCGGGGCGTCCGTGCTGGACAAGTTCTGCTACGCGCTGTATGAGTTGGAACATTTCACCGAACGTCCACCGTAATTCAAGGAAGAAATCTTCCGGCTCTTGTTTGATTAGGCGGAAATTGCTACTTTTACGGCGAAAGAGAAAATCCAGTACGAACTTGACATGAATACGGAAATCGATCGCATCAACCAATTGAAATATGCCCGGAAGGAAGGTAGAGAAGAAGGGATGAAGGAAGGGATGGAGAAAGGACGGGAGGAAGGACGCGAAGAAGGTCGCAAAGAAGGGCATGAAGCAGGACGGGAAGAAGGATTCCGCCTGATGGCGGAGTTGCTCCGCAAGAGAGGAGTTTCCGAGGAGGAGATTGAGAGAACACTGGAAGAAGCCAGGGCGTTGTAGGCCATTCGTCTGACAGACCCCGCCGATTCATACGCTAATGGTCAAGGTCCCCTCTTGAATGGGGGGACCTTGATCATGCAATAGGCGTTGTAGGGGTGTGAGGGGCCGATGGGGTGATCAAGATGTGCCGCATGAAAGGAGACCATGATCAGGGAAAGATTCCTTCGTCGGTCTTTGCACTCCTCGGAATGACATTAGAGTGTTATTCCGGGGAGGTCAGTTGGATTGCACGGCTCGGACAGGCATCCCTATGTAGCGAAGATAGTAATTCAACACAGGTTTTGTAGTGTCAGAGAAGTATAACCGATATGCAGCCTGCGGGTAAGGAGTGCCAGCCATGTGGCTGGACCAGTAATTCCCATACCGGCCCGCTTCGCTGGCCGCGTTGTTCCCGTCTACGTCCATATTGCCGGCCGCCGGCAGGAAAATGGAAGCATCGGTGGCATGACAAAGCACCATCCATCCTGCGACATCCGAGCCTTTGTATTTTGTTGAGGAACCGTCGCACCAAGTCCAGGTGTAGTCCTCTGTCCCGTACGTAGCAGTTAACTCATCAATCTCGTTTTGCGTTGGCATGCGCCAGTTTCCGCCCCAGTTGACCCGGGCTGCATCATCGCAGGGATCCAGGTCCGTCTTCAAATCAGGGGTGCCATCGTTAATTCTCTCATCCCATCCGACATCGTCACCAAAAGCATAGGTGAAATATTTGGTAAACCTATTAATACCATTGCACCATACATAGGTGTACCAATCGTAACAGGTCTTGTAGGCGCTTCCGACAGGGGTCATGGTGGCCCCGGTGACGGTGCATCCTTTCGTCTCGCCCCAGGCGAAGTATGTGCCGTAGTCAGTTTCGGCTATCGCGCCGACATTCATGTTCGCCCATTTCACGCTGAGCCCCAGGTCGACGGCTTCGGCTCCGCGGGGGGCGGCGTTCAAATAGTCCGGAGGATTCACCGTTACCGTTCCCTCACCCGTCCAGCCGGTGATTTCGGTCGTGACACCGATGGCGCGGCGGTTGAGGGGGATGTTCATCGTGTACACCTTGCCGGCTTCAAACGACACGCCGTCCGGGACGCTGTAGGTGGCTACGCCCTGGTCGGTTACGATGGAGAGCAGGTCGCCCGTGATGGTCTGTGGAGGAATGCAGGCAGCGCCGTCAATGCTCATGGAGATGTCGGTGGGGGTTCCCTCAGCACTACCCATCGTGCCCATAAGTAGATTGAAAGTGACCATGGGCTTCACTTGGTGGAGGCGTATGCCTACAATCCTTGTGACACCCTCCCCGGCGATGACGTTCACGCAGAGTTTCGCCGTCTTGTGGGCAAAATGGAGTGTGACAGGGGCGGTCTGCTTGGCCTGATTCCGGATGAAAGCCATCATCAGGTCGCTGGCCTTGTACGAGCCATCGCTGGTCTGATCGACCTGGATGGCAAAATGACCGGTAGAGCCTCCCGTGATGTAATAATTGGTAGGATAAACCGCTACGATGTCGACGCCCTGCGATCCGGCGGGATAGTATGGCGGCGTGCGGGTCGCGGTCATGGATCCTCCTGCGGTGGTGGTGAAGGTATAGTCCATCCACAAGTGGTCGCCCGAAGGGCTGACGCGCACATTGACCGTTTCGTTTTCGGCCAGCATGTTTTCGTTCAGGTTCTGCGCGGCGCGGGTCTCCGTAACGGACACGGTCGTGTAGGCCAGCCTCACGGGCACGGGCGCTTCCATGGATTCCATTGCCAGGTCATCCGGGCGGCAGGCCGCCAGGAGCGTCAGCGCGGCGGCGGCAACAAGTATGGGGTTTGTCTTCATTGTCATATTTCTTTATAGGATGTGACAGAACATTGGAAACGGTCCCGTAATCACGGTTGTACGGCACGGACGGGTATTCCGTAACAGCGCTCGTCTCCGTCCACATAAAAGATGCTTATATCTGCGAAAGACGCTACCGGGCCGAAGCCCACCCAAGTCCCGGCGAGCGAGGATGTCCAATAAAAACTATCATCCGTACTAGTAAAATAGGCACCCTTCCTCATATTGGCAGCAGGTAGGAAAAGAGTGGCGCCGGTCGCAAGATAGACCACCTTCCACCCCTTGACAGTAGAACCCTTGTACTGTGTCGTCGATCCGTCACACCAGGTCCAGGTGTATCCCGATTTCCCCTCCGTTTGCATCAGTTCAGTCATTTCGGAAAATGTGGGCATGCGCCAGCTTCCACCCCAGTTTACGTGGGCGGCATCGTCATCCAATTCAAGCTGATACTTGTAGTCCGGGGTATCGTTGTTTATGCGGTCATCCCAAAACTCGCTCTTGTCGCAATACTTCGTTATACTGGTGATTGTGCCGTTCGTAAGATCGCCGTTGCACCACTTATAGGTGTACCAGTTGTAAACGTCCTTGTAGTTTCCTTCAACAGGGGTCGTAGTCGCTCCAATGACGGTGTAGCCGGCCGTCTCGCCCCAGGCGAAGTAGGTGCCGTAGTCGGTCTCGGCCATGGCGCCCACGTTCATGTTCGCCCACTTCACACTGAGACCGAGGTCTATGGCCTCGGCTCCGGCGGGGGCGTAATCCTTATATACACCCGGGTATGGATTCACCGTCACCTCGCCGTTTTCCGTCCAATCCGTGATCTCGTTCGTCAGGCCCACTTCGCGGAGGTTGACGGTGAGGTTGAACGTGTACTGCTTGCCGGCTTCGAAGGTCTTGCCGGCGGGCACGCTGTAGGTCGCCGTGCCCATGTCGGTCTCGATGGAGAGCAGATTGCCCGTGATGGTCTGGGCGGGAAAGCAGGCGGCGCCTTCGTTGCTCATGGTGATGGAGGTAGCTGATGCCGAAGAACTGATGCTGATGTCCCCCATGTCCACAGTTAACTGACCTTCACATATCACATTGAGGATGTGGACGCTGTTGATATCCCCTACACCCGCTCCCGGGGTGATGTTCACGTTGAGCTTCGACATCAGGTGCGTGAAGGCAAGGTTGATGGGCGCGGTCGTCCTCCCTTGATCCGGGACGGAGGCGAACATCACGTCGGCGGCCTTGTAGGCGTCGTCGGAGGTCTGGTCGGTTGGAACGGAACATGGGATTATGCCGGTAGCAGGAATACTGACGGAAGAAATGATCGAGGCAGGACAATAGGCCACGATGTCGATGCGCCCGTCCCCGTCGGGATAGTACGGCGGCTCCCCGGACGGAACCAGGGTCCCGTCGGCAGCGACCGTGAAGATGTATTGCGTCCAATTGTTGCCGCTTCCGGTGTTTCTGATCCGCACCGCCACTTCCGTACCCACGGCAAGGGCTCCTACGTTCAGGTTTTGCGCGGCCTTGGTCTCCGTCGCCTGGACCGTAGTATAGGTAAGCGACACGGGAATGCGTTCCTCCGGGGGATTCTCCATCCGGGTGCAGGCTGCCGCGCAAAGGGCCGCCGCCAGGACAATCAACTTCGTATTCATGGGCTGGATTCTTTTGTTCGTTCTACAGGTACAGCTCATCATCCGTGCTCCCGCCGTCCACCCAATTATTGATGGAATTGTATCCCTTTACTTCAGAGGCGCATACCACGCCTCCCTGCGCCACCTCCAACACCTCGGTGGAGGGCGCCTCATAGACTTGATGTTTTTTCATAGATACTGTATTTGCTGATACACAACGGACTTACCGCTTCAAAGTTACTGATTCCAGTCGAAAAAGCAAAGAATTTACCGCACCATTTTCCACCAATCCCAGCGGAAGCCGCCTTCGGTGAAGACGAAGTAAAGGTCGTGAAGGCCGGTGGCGCCTTTGAGCTGGCAGGAGGATTCGCGGAAGCCGGGCTTGCCGGGTTTGGCCGCCAAAACTCCGCATAACGGCCCGTCCGTCGCGTCCAGCCGGACTTCGATGGTCGCGGCGCCCTCGATGCAGGCCGTAAGCTTGCGGGCGCCGCGGGGGCCGAAGTCCACGCCCTTCACCAGCAGGTACTCGCCCGCATCGACATCCGTCACGACGAGGCCGCGGGCATCGGCCTTTTCCGTCTTGAGGCCGTAGCCCCAGGCCATGGTTTCGGCTTCCACGCGGCGGAAGGGGTCGAAGGGCTCTATCTGCTCCAGGACGTTGTCCAGCCAGTACGGGACCTTGCGGATGGAGCCGTCGGGCTCGTAGTACATGGGGGCGGCGGAGACGCTTCGCTGCTCGGCGTGCTTGAAGGTTTTGAGGTGCATCAGGTCGTAGTTGAGGCCGAAGATGTAGGACTGCCCCTTGTACTCGATGATGCCGGGATGGTTGCCGCGGGTGCGCCAGGTGCGGTCCATGATATGGCCCATGGATTTCCAGGGACCCGCCGGGCTGTCGCTCATCGCATAGCCGATGCCCTCGGGACAGCAGGTCGATGCGAACGCGAGGTAATACTTGCCGTCGTGCTTGTAGAACCAGGGCCCCTCCTGGTAATGCTCGATAGGATAGTCAATCCGGTGGATGTCCCCATCGACCGAAATCATATCCTCATTCAGTTTGGTCCAGTACACGTGCGGGTTGCCCCAGTACATGTAGGCCTGGCCGTCATCGTCGATGAACACGGACGGGTCGATGTCCTCCCAGTGCTCTTTCTGCCAGACGAGCGGATGCCCGAGCGGGTCCTTGAAGGGGCCGAAGGGGGTGTCTGCGACCAGGACGCCGATGCCGTGCCCATGGATGGGGCAGTACATGTAGAACTTCCCGCCGCGCTCCACCACGCACTCGGCCCAGGCGCCGTTCTTGCCGTCGTACCACGCAAAGTCGTCCAGGGAGGCCACGGCCCCGTGGTCCGTCCAGTTCACCATGTCGGTCGATGTGTAGAGCAGCCAGTCGAACATCTGGAAGCCCCTGGCCCCGTCCTCGTCGTGGGTAGTATACAGATAGACGGTGCCGTCATACACCATGGGCGCAGGGTCCGCCGTGAACTTGGTCTGGATGATCGGCATGTTCAGGTGGTGGTTGAACACCCACCAGTCCAGGTCGAAAAGTTCGCCGTCGCCGCCGCGGAAAAGAAGATACAGGTCGTGGATGCCTTTCGCCCTGTCGGAAACGGGCGCCTTGACGAGCATGTTCTCCCCATTGACCGGAACCGATGCGACGGGACGTCCGTCCAGGGCGTCCAGGAAGAAGTCCACCGTGCCGGGATTCTTGAAATTCAGCATCTCCAGGGAGACGAGGACGGCCGGCTCGTCGCCGAAATCCACGTTCCGGACCTTGAGCCAGTCGCCGTTATGGACTGAAGTAATCCAGTGGCGTTCGCCGGGCAGCCGGTCGGTCTTGAGCCCGTAGGAGGCGGCGCAGGTCTCGGCCTGGGTCATCACATAAGGATTCAGCGTCTGCAGGGGTTTGGGGCCCTCTTCCGTGAAGGGGATGAAGGGGATGGAACCATCGGCCTGGAAGGAGAATTCCTCCACGCAGGCGCTCCGGCGGAAGCCGCCGCCGTTGGGCAGTTTCCCATTGTGGTAGAACATGTAATCGTTGCCCCGGAAGGTGATGTTGCCGCCGTGGATGGTGAACGCGTTGTCCGCCTCGCCCATGATGCGGCCGCGATAGGTCCAGGGCCCATGGATGGACGTCGCCGTGGAATAGGCCATATGCTCCGGCACGCCGCCCGCCGGGTAGGACAGGTAGTAGAGGCCGTTCCGCTTCATGAGCCAGGGGCCTTCCTCATAGCCCACCATCATCTTCTCCTTCCCGCCGTCCGACCAGTCCGGCTTCATGGACTCCGGTCCGAAGCAGGCGGGGTCGTGAAAACCTGGAACTTCTTGATAGCCATCGGGGAAGGAGACCATGTCCTCGCCCAGGCGGCCGTACCAGCAGCCCTTGTTGCCCCAGAACAGCCACGCGGATCCGTCATCGTCGATGAAAACCGTCGGGTCGATGAACGAGAAACCCGTTGCCAGCGGTCCGCCGATGGCATCGGTCCAGGGTCCCTGCGGCGCATCGGCCACCGCCACAGCAAGCGCATCGGCCCTCGTCGCCGCTTCCGTGAGGCATACGTACCAGTACCACTTGCCGTTCCGCTCCACGGCCTGCGAAGCCCAGGCGCGGTCGCCCTGCATCGCCCACTCGAACGTAGCCGTGGAAATGGGCGTCCCCAGATAGGTCCAGTTCACCATGTCCTCCGTGCTGAACAGCTGCCAGTCCTTCATCTTGAAGTACACGGCATCGTCCTCGTCATGTCCAGTGAAAACATACACCTTGTCCCCGTGCGCATACGGCGCCGGGTCCGGCGTAAACGACGTACCGACAAGGGGATTCTGCGCCGACAGGGGCAAAGCGGCCACGAAGGCCGGAAGGAAAGAAAAGAGACGTCTCATAAAGCAATGGGTTTTCGCAAAGATAATGAAAAAAGTTTTTGGGGAATCGACAATATGCTTTATCTTTGCATCAGTAATCATAAGGTGAAACCGCTGTTGCGGAGTGTTAGCTACCTGTTCAAAGGCATTTCAGTTAGGGCTGGAATGCCTTTTTTGATGACGCACAGTGTCACAGGTGGTGCTCAGGTGAGCACCACCTGTGACGGAAAACGGGGTAAAACGTCATAGGTGGTGCCGGGAGGTGTACCACCTATGACAGGGCTGTGCCGACAGATTTCTCCACGCGCTTCGCTTGGTCGAAATGACAAGGGGCGCGGCTTGGTCGAAAAACTATTCTTGCAGGTCTCCCCAAAAAAGCGTAACTTTGAGAGGATATGATAATCAGGCTTATGAAGCAGTTATTCCTTTCTTTGGCGCTGCTGCTGGCAACGGCGGCGGTGGCGGCGGGCCAGCCGGGCGCGCGGCGGGGCGGGCCGCAGGTGCATGAGGACCTCAGCGTTTCTTTCCAGGTGCAGGCGCCGCAGGCGCACGAAGTGGGCGTGGACATCTGCGGCAAGGTGTATCCGATGGAGCGGACGGGCGAAGGCCCGTGGCGCGTGACCACCGAGCCGCTGGAGCCGGGGTTCCACTACTATTTCCTCGTCGTGGACGGGTGCCGCGTGAGCGACCCGGCGTGCACGCATTACTACGGATGCAGCACGTGGGCCAGCGCCATCGACCTGCCGGAGGCTGGCGTGGATTTCTACCTGGACCGGGACGTTCCGCGGGGCGACGTGCGGCTGGTGCGCTACTGGTCCCCGTCCCTGAAAACCTGGCGTACCGCATGGGTCTATGTCCCGGCCGAATATGACAGCCGTCCGGACAAGCGCTACCCGGTGCTGTATCTGCAGCACGGCGGCGGCGAGGACGAGACCGGCTGGACCCGTCAGGGCAAGGCCGATGTCATCCTGGACAACCTGCTGGCCGACGGGAAGGCCGAGCCCATGCTCATCGTCATGGACTACGGGCAGGCAGGCGATTTCGCCAAGATCTTGTTAGAAGAGACCATCCCCATGATTGACAAGCGGTTCCGGACGAAGGCCGATGCGAAGCACCGGGCCATGGCGGGGCTGTCGTTCGGCGGCGGCCAGTCCTGGTCCATCGGCCTGAAGCATCCGGAGGTGTTCTCCTCCATCGGCGTGTTCTCGTCCGGCATGTTCGGCGGCGTGGGCGCGGGCGCCTATGCGCCGTTCTCCGTGGAAAGCCAGCTGCCGGAGCTGCTGGCCGATCCGGCCGCCTTCAACGCGGCGCACGACGTGTTTTACATGTCCTGCGGCCTGGGCGATCCGCGCATCGAGCATACCCGGAAGGCCGCCGAAGCGCTGCAGGCCGCAGGAGCGAAGGTCCGTTTCACGGCCTGGCCCGGCGGCCACGAGTGGCAGCCCTGGCGAAAGTCCCTGCATGAATTCGTGCAATTGTTATTCAAAAAATGATGAAAAAGGTATTGTTTATCGTGGCGGCTGCGCTCGGAGTGTGGGCGTGCGCCACGGAGCCGGGTCAGGTGAAAGTGACCGGCGGGACCATCCAGGGCACCGTCCTGGAAGACATGACCGTGTATAAAGGGATTCCTTTCGCCGCCCCGCCCGTGGGCGAACTGCGCTGGAAGGCGCCGCAGCCCGTCGTGGCCTGGCAGGGTGTCAAGGAGTGCAAGGACTTTGCCCCCAACCCCATGCAGGGCAACGGCGAGGGATGCAGCGAAGACTGCCTGTACCTGAACGTATGGACCCCGGCGAAGAGCCCGAAGGACAAACTCCCTGTGATGGTGTGGATCTACGGCGGCGGCTTTGCCGGCGGAGCCACGTCCTACTACGACGGGGCGCTGCTGGCCCGCAAAGGCGTTATCCTGGTGAGCGTTGCCTACCGCGTGGGCAAGCTGGGCTTCCTGTCGTTGCCGGAACTGTCGGCAGAAGACCCGCATGGGGT
>Ga0310696_10010880_pt1 | contig 10407 bp, 4 predicted proteins | sample AusTroGonzalo_MG_4_FD_203885 | JGI IMG/M metagenome (GOLD analysis project Ga0310696, IMG submission 203885) | Bovine rumen microbial communities from tropical cattle in Woodstock, Queensland, Australia - Gonzalo_02 (v2) (version 2) | ecosystem: Host-associated > Mammals > Digestive system >... | reverse complement strand
ACTTGGACATATCATAGAAATACCTGCAATATAGCAGCCCCATCCCGTAGTGCCGCTACTTATTGCGGTGTTCAACAAACTAGTATTGTGTATACTCTCTATCTTTAAGTTGGTGATGGCACCATCCTTTACATGGTCAAAGAGATATTCATTCGCCATATTCAGATTGGAAAGCTTGTGCCCATTGCCTGTGAAATTGCCTCTAAAAGGTTTTTCATCAACCTCACCAATACTGGGAAGTTCCCAATCGTAGAGGTCAAGGTCCTGTGTTAGTTTTACAACATAGCGGTTGCCAAAGTCGGTATCATAGAAATCCATAGGCCCTGTTATATAATCCTCTATAACATGAGCAGCCTGCGTGGAAATGGTCGGATAGAAATGAGGATAGAATACATAACCTAGAGCTTCGGCCTCTTCTTTGGTAATCTGTCTGGGATTGCCGTCCTCGTCCGTTTCTCCATCAAGGATCCACCAATAGGTTTCAAAGCCGTAGGCATCTTTGATATCATCTCCGTTATTATCTTTTCGTATGTCGCCACGAGTAAGTCCACTCATTCTCTTAGCTGCGGTACCGTTGACAAGATGAATGAATGTGATGAACTCCTTCTGATCCGTAATGCTGAACTCTGGAATAAAACTACCACCACTAAGTGCTGTCTTTGCAGCGGTGACATAAGCACTTGTCCACCAACCGAAATCAAGATTGTCCTTTTCCTGTGCCTCGTTGTTAGCGTTTGGAGAAGTAATATCCTGTTCTTCCCACGAGAAACTATCTGCAGGCGTAATTGTGAGTTTGTCGTAATGATAGCCCACACTGAATAGATAGCTGTAACCAGCTTTCAACGTAAGGCCATTTTTATAGATGGCATTTCCGTGGCTGTCTTTAATGTCGCTAAGAGCAAAAATATGATAATTACTCTCGCTACCTGTAGAGCCGGAAGTGGCTTGTCTGTCGCCATTGTTCACATCATAGAGCCATACCTTAAAGCGTGTGCAGGCAGGCAATGTCAGTTCCTGACCGGCATTTTCACTGCTCATGTCAATAGGAATAGTCATCAGGTACAAACGACCATCGTTGCCATTGAATACTGGACGCTGAACACTTGAAGCAATTTCGGTGGCATTCATGCTTCCAATCTTCACGATGCCGTCGGCCTCACCATATTTCTCCATGTTCTTGAAGTCGGTCAATACATCATTATATAGTGTTTGGGGCATGGCAGTCAATAGGAAGGTCTTATCATCAACACCTGCGGGCATGCACATCTTATTATAGACTTTCATCACCTGTTCCAGTTCAGCTTGTGCATCCTCATCGCTCTTTGTCGTCTCGGCATTATCATGCTCTTGGGTATCGGCATTGTCCTTGCGCTTATAATCCTCCCAATCTGTACATATAGTGGCACTGCCAAATTCGTTACCAGCCTTGCACGTCAGACCTATGCGACATGCGATGTGGCGCATGGTAAGGGGAATACTCTTTGTAGGACCTGATACGGTGACCCAGTCAGAGATAGTATAATCAGGATAATAATTGCCCTTGGTACCACTGTTGATAGCATTGGCCAGATTGCTACGCCCCCAAGCACGGAAACGAACCGTCTTTCCATTTTCCCACGTCAGTGAATCTGCTGATGTCTGGGTGGCAGTAATGCCTGGCATGTCAGATTTTAACTTACCCGCCATAGGAATCCAGTCGGAGTTAAGCGACATGGAGGTACCTGTGGCATAGTCCATCTTCATATAATAGGTTCGAAAAGCCTCTGTGGTAGCATCAAACGATGTTTCTGTAGCATACTGACGGAAGATACGCATCTGGTCGCCCTCGTTGAACGAACCATCATGATGATAGGTGGCACGAGTGATGAAAGGCTCAGCCATAGATGCTTCGAAACAGATGCCTTGTCCTATCAGTGACTGTTGCTCTTTACTGAGCAAGGCATCATCATCGGCAGAGCAAGCGATGAACGCAAGGGTTGTGAATAGATATATGATATGTCTAATTTTCATCTTTCTAAATTAATATGTCGGAATGTCGGGGATGTTTTCTATCAAGCCGTCATGATCCTTGCAATTTTTTACATAACCAGTGATGGTTGCTCCATCTTTGAAACCCTTACCACCAGAGAAGATCGCATCGACTACTTCGGCTCTCCAGCCAATTGTAGGTACCCATATGCTGCCTTCCAGATGCACGTTAGCTTCCCAAGTTGCAGTCTTGTCAGACTCCTGAGCAGTTGTGTATGTTCCATTCAAACCGTCAAATAGATAAGTACGTGAACCAATAATGGTTATTGTGTGATCGAGGGCATCAAGATGACCTGTAAAGACGTAATCTGAGGGGAAAACGTAATCGTCGGTGTTGATAGTTATATCATTATTTAAGATGAAGTAATCTCCATGATGAGCGCCACCTTCATAAGCCTGCAGGAGCATTGACACCCATTTCGTGTCATCCACATACTGAGCTTCTTTGTCCTCAGAATCAGCATCATAACTGTGACCATCGGTTACGCCAGCATTTAATGTGCTATTGGTGTAAGCACGTTGCCAACTGCTGCCGGCTTTTGACAGGTTATTACCATTTTGATTGTTTACACCATAATAGTTGTCATGATTAGCACTCTCTTTCCATAGACGTGAGCCTGCACTATTGTAGTCAATACGTTCTGGACTCAAACGCAGGAATACTACTGTCTCGTCGTTGGCGTTGAGGTCAAAGGTAAACTGTTTCTCGTATTCCAAGTCATTTTCCAGCGTGAGTTCAAAATCAATATTGTTTGATTCACTGGCAGTCTGAACATTCTCATCGTACATGATATTTGTTCCTGCCGATGGATCAGATGGTACAGTATAGGTGGGACGCACAATAAGGTCATAACAGGGCACTTTTCCATAGTCTGTGCAAATATAGTTCTCATCATCATTAGCCAGATAGTCAGCATGTGCAGTTTTCCATTCTCCATCTGTCGGAAAGTACAACTTTCCTGTTGACTTATCTTTGTAGGTTCGGAAGGTTTCATAAGCTACCTTATTGTCTTCTACGATGCTTCCAAGTTCGCCCAGATAATGTGGAACGGCTTTTCGCTCTGTTTTCCATACAGGCTTTCCGCTGGCATCCACATAGCTCAAGGTCTTGACATTACAGAAACGTAGTTGAGTGTTCTCTGCTATATAATTCTTACTGATGTCTGTTGTATTGTAGCCTTTCAGATAGGTACCCATATTCTTGTCTATTAGCACATAGGCCTGAACACGTGCCAAACGATGTTGCAAAGGAATGGTAATTTTCCCTACAGTAGCAGCAATTTTGGTAGAAGGAGGAACGGCTGTGTAATGAATCAGGTCGTCATAGTTTTGTGTCGCGTTCTGCGTTTTCAGTCCACTGGGCACATAAACGCCTTCGAACACATGATTACCGTTATCCAACCATTTACAAATACCTCCTTTGGAAGTCTTCATACTATAAGAACCATCTGTTTCGAGTTTCAGGATGGCGTGCACGGAATCTTTCTTAAAGTATAACATGTTCATTCCCTGTTCCAATCCCTCTTTCAGCCATTTGAGTGAATTCGCTGCCACTGCCGAACGGGTAACAGCATCAGTGGTCATCATTTGGTTGGTATTCACACCACCCACATGGATAATCAGATCTTTATCGCTGGAAGTAAGGACATCATCCTGCGAGGTACATGCTGCAAAGAGCAGAATGCCAAAGGTTAAACTTAGATATGATAGTTTTTTTCTTTTCATCATGCTTAAAAGTCTTTTTCAGTGGGTGTGATAGCATTACGTTTCCCGATGGTACTCTCAATACTACCTATATATGCTCCAACACCATTGCAATCGCTAGACCACCAGTTACCTTGGCAGTTAGATGTCGCAATCTCGTTTGTTCCGAGCAATGCGTTACCAAGTATGCCGCCATGCTTTTCGTCTTTGGTTACTGTTAAGAAGCAGGTACAGTCGGTAATGGTTAGTTCTGGGTTGTCGTTCGAACCTTCTTTTTTCTCTATACCGCCCACAATACCACCAAAATAGATGAGAGAAGACGCTGTACCATCCAGTGTGCTGCCAGAATGAAGTATACATTGCGTAATGGTAGCGTTAGAGACTGTAGAAACGATACCACCAGCAAACTTACGTCCCTGAGTAACTGATGTAGATACGTTGGCATAAAGATTTATCCGTGCCTCACAATTGCTGACTATCGCTCCATTGTATGCCCAAACCACCACACCGGCAGGGTTTGACGCCTTAATAACGGTGCCGTCGGCCATTTTTACTTTAATATTACTGATTTCTGCCTTTTCCCCATGCACATCATAGGCCAGTGGAGCAATAGCATCAGTAGCGGCTTTTGTGTCTTGTGTTGTTTTCAAATCGCTTGCCACATAGACCGTCAGATCATGCACCTGACCAGTAACCGCATTGAAAACCATAGCCTCAGTGGTAATGGTCTTACTATTACCATTCAGGTCGTAAGCCACATCTCCAACAGTTGAATTGACTGTAATATCTTGAGCCAAACGATAACGCTTGTCATCTTTGTTATAGGTGCTTCCTACAGATGCTTTTAACTCTGCTTCACTGTCAATGATACCATGATAGAGATTGGTTTGTGCAGTGGTATTTTTTAGGTTACCGTTAGTGTTATATGTAGGCCATGCATTATTCTCAGTCTTGAAACTATGATTGCTATTTATTTGTCCAACAATATTTTTATGTGTTGTTGAATCTTGCAAGAGCGTGATGCCATACTCGAAGGTGTTGTTCGTTACATAGCCATTGGCTTCGCCAACAATACCACCGCCTTTCGCGCCACCTTTTACACTATTAGTTACTGTACAAGCATCAATAATTGCGGTCTTGGTGTCTGAAGAAACAGAGGTGGCTGCTATACCACCAATGATGTCAGTGGAAGAGGAGTTCGCTACTTTTAATGAAGAGTTACATCTAGAGATAGTACCTGTATTATTGACTACAGCACCAGCCTTGGTAGCATAGGCTGTAGTTCCATGTGATGTCACCTTTATATCATCTATGGTGCCGTTGTTGGTTTCTGCGATGGCTGCATTCACTTGACCATCTATCTGGATGGTGCCGTTCTGCAGGCTAGCCGAATTTCCCAGACTCTTTAGGAAGCAGTGATTGCTGATGATGGTATTGCCACCAAGGCTCAGCGTACAGTTGAGGTCGTATGTGTTATAGGCATCCCACTTTCCTGTGTTTGTTTCAGAAGGCACCTCAAGTTCAATATTTTGGGTGACAAGAGCAATATTACCTGCCTTGTTCTTATTCTCATCCTTAAGAAATGCTATCAGCTCATCACGATTCTTAATCTTGATGGGCTCTCCGGCATTACCATAGTCATCACAGATAGTGTTTGTCACCTCTTCTGTCCAATCTTCAATGTAGGCAGTCATCATCGTCTTGCGACTATCACGGCTCAGAGTCACAGTGATAGTCAGATGTTTGCCTGGCTCCAGTTTATAGCTGTCTTTGTTGGTGTTGTACTTATAATCGTTTTGAGAATAGAACGAATAATGCTGACCAGATATAGAGATTCTGGTTATCAAGTCCGTTGACGGATTAGCCGAATAGTCATAAGGTTCTACGATAGCATCATAACGAGTGCTACTCACACCAGATTCTGCTGCGCCATTTTTATCGGCATCATAGTCAATAAGTGTTTCACTTGCCAATGGACGAATGGCTATTGCTGTCGTAGAAGAACTTCCTTTCGTATATGAATAGATGGTGTCGCTAAGGTCATTCTCTGCTACATTGAAAGCAAGTGCCTCACGACTAACACCCTCACCGGCCTTTAGGATGATGGTGATGAGTGAGCGCTTGTGTTGCAAATAGAGCGGTATTTTCTTGTAGTCAGTATCACTGCTCACCAGCTTCACCTCGCTATTTAGCTTTTTCCAATCCTTTGCAGTGTGATAGTTCAAAGAATTCAACTGGTCAAGAGGAGCATTTTTATCGGTATCCCATTTCTGAATATAGCCATATCCTTCCAGTTGGTCTTGCAGCAGCCATTTTGCTTTTGTAGACTGATCTGCCTCTAATGTCTTGGTACCGGCTGTTGCCATAAAGGCATACGGAACAGTGGTGCTGAGCCAATACAAAGGTGTTGCATCTGCTTTTGAACATAAAAGGCCATTGGTATCGAGACTGTCTAATTGATAGATGCCAGAACTTATAGGGTCTGTACTGCTTTCATCATACATACCGATAGTAAACTCATAGCCTTCATGGACAGTCTTATAGGCAGCCATCATAGATTCATATTCCGCTTGAGTGGCACGTGTTATAGAGGCACTGGGCAGAGAAGTGGTAAACATCACTTCCTCTCCCACAGCTATATCGCTAGAAAAGAGTTCATCAAAGCTCTCTCGACAGCTTGTCAGGAAGAAGACAATGCTAATCATCAGAACTGATAGTGATAGTTTGATATAGTGGTTCATTATTAAAATCTTAATTTTCAATAGTGCCATCAGCCTCATAGTTTGTTTGATCCATTTCCCATGCCACGACCTCGGCCTTTACCTGAGCAATCAGACTGCGTCGCAACTCCATGTTATAGATGTATTTCTTGCCACTCTCAAGAGTTTTGTTCTTAACGCCTTTATATGTGGCAACATGCTTTACGGCATTTTCATCCTTAGATTCTTTCCATGTGATGCGAATGCCCTGCAGTGTACCAAAGGCAATACCTTCAAATGACTTCAGATATCCAGGAACACTCTCGCGTTTAAACAGACTAAAACACGAACCATAGGGATTCTCTTTCTCGGTAGCATCATATTTAGGATCATCTAAATTGATGGGAGCTGAAGTCGTAGCAGGCACAGTTCCATTGGGCTGTATGCAATAGGCCACATAGCCAGTTTCAGCCACGCCAAGCAACTCTACGCTTTCAATAAGCGTGGAGTCAATGATAACAGATGCATCCTGTGAGTTCTTGAGGTTGACCTGAATCTGTGAGAACTGATGCTTGAAAAACAATTTTACTCGGTTGGCTTCAGGTGTGGCTCCTGCAGGACTCATTGTGACTACGGCCTGTATGGGATCAGGTTGTTCAGACATTGTGTTCTTAGTGCCTTTTGTCAGGTCATAAGCCCGCATGTATTGATTCTTATATCGAGTGGAATCATCCGGAAAAAGTTTTAGAGTACCTGTCCCGCTGTCTGTACTGAGTTTATTATTATCGGCCAGTGCCAGGAATATGTGGTTTAGACGATTCTGCCAATAAAAGCATTTGGCAGCTTCATCAAAACCATAGATATCAGTTGCTGCTGCATCTGTATAGGTGTTGTTCCAATATACAGCATTACCTGTAGCATTGTTTATCTTCAGCCATGCTGTGGTCATGTTCACGTCTGATATCGGAGCACCGAACTCTGAGTTGTTAGTATCGCTGGCACCTGCATGGAAGAACATAGAACATACAAAACGGCTGTCCAGAGGCATATAGGATGCCGTGGAACGAGTTACCGAAGCCTCGGTATTGCCTGCAGAGAACAATACAGGCATACAACTGATCTGTTCTTGTGAGTTATCGCAGGGCTCCAGCTCAGAACAACTGCTCACCAGACATGCAAAGGCAATATACAGATATTCTATCTTCTTCATATTAGTCCCAGTCGAGTGTTGCATTGCCACTGCCAGTGTTTTCTGACCAATCCTGAACCAAAACACGGAAAGTCACTTCTTCTTTCTTCAGTGTGATGGTGTAGGTATACTTGTTGCCACTTGTCCAAGTGTCAATGGCATTATCTGAACTGTCTTCACACAGGTTTAGTTGTCGTGAATAGGTAGTACCGTCTAATAATGTAACTATCAACTTAGTATTATCTGTGATAGTCTGAGGCACCATCATGTTTTCACCGCTTGCAGTAATATCTCCAATCGTACTGCCAAGAGTAATCTTACCAGTTGCAATATCAATATTACCATCTTTGGTCAGCTTGGTGAGCGTTATCGTAGCGCCAGTCAGATCAACTTTGGCCGCATCTGTTGTCGTTTGAAGATCAATAACCACATTACTCATAACGTGCTTAAAAATCAAGGGCACATCGCCAGTACGAGGATTGATAGCTACGCCTTCTGCATAGTTGTGGGTAGTCGCGTTATCAGCCTCCGTACCCGTGTGGGCTGCCGTTGTTCCCCAGAGCAAGTCAGTGCCTTGGGTGATCTCATTCGTCGTGATAGCATCCAATGTCTTTGTGTCTGTCTTCTGAGCCAGGGCGCGGAAGAAGAACTTATCCGAACCGTTAGGCCAGTAGATAGCTGGCGTATTCACAAACGTTGTGCCGTTGTAAGTTGCTGTTGTGGCGATATCGCCAAGGTTAGCGAGATCTTCTGTCATCCACAAAGAGAAGGAGTCGTCATTCTTCAGACTATTACTGTTATCCTTATCAATCTTGGTGACATCGGCAGAGAAACAAATCTCGCCCGTACCAGTAGCACTGACATCAGTCCAGTCGGCAAGCGTGGCAACAATACTGATTTCTTGCTTGTTCAGTGTCACCGTGAGTTTATAGTTTACACCACTTATACTAACACCATTATCAATACCAGAAGCCCAGTTAGAAAGGATCTCATTAGAAAGATTGACCTGATAGTTATTGCCGTTCACATTCTGAATCGTTGCTAACAATTGCCCTGAAGCTAAGGATGTCTGAGGGACAGCCACAGCCTCGTAAGCACGACAGGGCTTACTGTCAGTTGTTGTAGATGTGGCATTGGCAAACATCTTGACCGTGGTAGCTCCTGTAGCGGTTACAGTAGCAGTAGGTGCTGTAAAGGTGCCTTTCTCATTCATACCACTCAACGTAACACTGGTAGCATCCAAATCGCCGGTCTTAAAGCCTTCGCCTGCCACCACGACAATAGTAAACTTGCTCATGGCGTGGGAATAGGGGATTGACAAACCACTACGACTCTCTTTGGCATGAGTATATGTGACAGGCTCTTGAGCAGCAGACCATAAAAGGTCGTTAGCCTTCATCGCTCCATCGGCAGTCTGGTCTGCAGCAGTTGTCCAACCAAGCACACCTGTTGCTTCAACAAGAGCGGTTGATGGCGTCCCTCCGTTATAACAATAGCCATAATATGACTGAAGTGCGTGATTGTCGGTACGAAGGTCGTTCTCCTGACTATCAGAATCGCTGTAATCATCCCAATACTGTTTCTCCGTAGGTTCACCATCCTTATTGATGGTAACCAGTTTCTTATAAGTCGAAGCTTCCTGATAATCTTTGTCTGTGTTTAGGTCACTACTATAAATATGACGTATGTAGCACTGCAATACATCGCCTGTTTCAAACTCACCACCTATGGCACGCGTCACAGAACGACTGTCAGAGAGATTCGTCTCGAAAGTCAGGGGCATATGTTCCATCCCCGATGACTTATTGACATCGTCATCGTTGGTGCAACCTGTGAAAACCAGAGTTGTTAGTGCGAGAGTAATATATTTCTTTATTGTCATCATCTTATTATTAGAACCACACATCTTCTTCTGCCTCTACCGTATTCCAATCCGCGAGCGAAGCTGTAGCCTTGATTTCCGTCTTGGTCACCTTCAGGTGATAGACATAGTGTGTACCCGATTCCCATTTGCCATTAGGTGCAATCAAGTCTGTCGTACCTTTCTTCAGGATAGGATTCACGTCAGCATAATAGATATCTTTTGTACTGTCGCTATTCGTCACAGTAATCTTAATGCGGACATTACTTGAAGCACCTGCAGTGGTGTAAGTCAGTGCCTGTGGTACGATTACACCAAGATATTTGTGTTCTGTGGTATTTACCTCTGGGAGTGTGAAACTACCAGCATCGCCGGTTACTACAGCCGAGCGATCTTTTAAGAGGATATTACCACTGTTGTAGACGTTTACCAGTTCTACTACGGCATTGCTCACATTCACATAATTGTTTGCTGTCTTTTCACTCGAAGAGAGGACGATCTCTACCTGGCTCATCATATAGCGGAAGTTCATGTTGATGGCTGCCTCACGGGCACAAATACCATAGATACTCATGTCCTTCTGCTCATGGTCAGGGTTGCCACACATAGTTCCTTCTGCAATTTCAGGCATTCCCATAACGAAGTTGCTGGGGAATGAGGTAGCATCGTAGTCGCCATTTGTCACCTCCACATATTGGTGGCTATCGGTAGCATCCACCTTGACGGATGTATCTTCAGGATAGATGCCACGGAAATGGTAATGCTGATAGTGACTTGTCCAATAGAGGGTGGTTGTTCCTGTCCAGTCTATTGTTCCGTCAGTCTTTACTGTAGGAGAGGCCGCCTTCACATAGTCCTTCTCGATATCCTCACTGCGATAGAACGCAAAGGCGTTTTCTTCTGTTGGTTTTGTATCACCATCTCCC
>Ga0310696_10010879_pt1 | contig 10407 bp, 10 predicted proteins | sample AusTroGonzalo_MG_4_FD_203885 | JGI IMG/M metagenome (GOLD analysis project Ga0310696, IMG submission 203885) | Bovine rumen microbial communities from tropical cattle in Woodstock, Queensland, Australia - Gonzalo_02 (v2) (version 2) | ecosystem: Host-associated > Mammals > Digestive system >... | reverse complement strand
AGCTGGAAGATTGAGCCGGGCAAGATGGTGTTCACCTGCTTTACATCGGACTTCCTGCTTAAGGATGCCGATGAGTGGCGCCGTGAGTGCTGGCAGATGATGCGAGTGCGCAGTGACTTGTGGTTCTACTTCTTTACCAAGCGCATAGACCGTTTCATGGAGTGTGTGCCCGATGACTGGGCCGATGGCTATGACAACGTGCTGGTGGGCTGTACGGTTGAGAACCAGCAGATGGCCGACTACCGTCTGCCAATATTTAAGGCTTTGCCTATCAAGCACAAGTCAATCATTGTATCTCCGTTGATAGAAGCTGTGGATATTTCAAAATACCTTGACGATAGTATTGAAGAGGTATCGGTAGGTGGGGAGTCCGGGGTCGATGCACGTCCGTGCAATTATGACTGGATATTGGATCTGCGCCGGCAGTGTGTGGAGAAGGATGTGCCGTTCAGGTTCCACCAGACGGGCGCCAGGTTCATCAAGGACGGAAAGCAGTATTATGTGCGCCGTCCGTTCCAACTCAGTCAGGCTCACAAGGCCAACATAGATTATAAGATAGGCCAATTCTTTGTGCCGGAGAAAGTAAAGTTTGAGTGGAAGGATTCAGACTATCGTCAGGAAGAGTTGTTTGAACCGTATCAGGCAGACCAAAATATGTGAATTATGAATAAACACTTACGTCTTGTTGTTCTGACTGCCTTATTGGCTGTGTCATTCTGTAGAGTTAATGCCCAGCGCGGCAATTATGTTATTCCGGATCAGGATGTTTACGGATACCTGTACTGCCACATGTCGGATCACGGGCAGTGGACAGCATACGCATTGTCTCAGGACGGACTCCATTACCATGACCTTCTGTGCGGAGATTCCATTTTTTCGGCATCAGAGATGGCAAGGATTGAGGGCGGTACTCGCGATGCCTACATCTGCCGGCGTCATGACGGCAAGGGATATCTGATGGTAACCACCGATATGAACAATCGCGCCACACGCCGTCTGGGAAAGCAGAGCGAGTGGGAGAACTACGGAATAGACCTGCTTACCAGTGATGACCTGATAAACTGGAAATCGGTGAGCATAGATTTCCGTAAGGGGCCGTACTGTTTCAGCGATGCCCACCTGTCATCAATCAAGCCAGCTTACAATGATTTCAGCAAGATATGCAGGGTGTGGGCTCCGCAGGTAATATGGGATGATGCTTTTGTATGGCCCGACGGCACAAAGGGCGGTTATATGGTCTATTTTTCCATGCTCAACCGGGCCGAGGAGCGTTATGACCGCATGTACTATTGCCATGCTGATGAGTCATTCACCCAACTGACCCAGCCCAGACTGCTCTTTGACTGGGGCTACGCAACGATTGACGCCGATATCAACTGGCTGGAATCGGACAGTCTGTTCCACCTGATGATAAAGAAGGAGGGCGGTCAGCCGGGACTCTTTACATCGGCCGCACCCGAACTTACAGGACCCTGGCCCGAACCTGACAACCGGGACTATGTAAACTTTGAAGGGAACAAGAAATGTGAGGGGGTATCGGCATTCAGGGTTGCCGGCGAAGATGGTTGGAGAATAGGTTATATAGAGTACTCCAGCAGGCCGCACAACTACCGTATCTGCCGGGCCGACAAGTATATGCGCAATTTCTCACAGCCTCAGAACATAGAGGGTGTGGACGGACCGCAGCACGGCTCTTTCATGCGCCTGACACGCGCAGAGTATGAACGCCTTGAGGAGTGGAGCGACCGTTTGGAACCTGAGCATCTCAAACCTTCCCTGTAACCCGTTTTGTTTTATATATTTGCATCAGAAACAAACCTTAAGCTATAATTGTATGAAAAGATCGTTTTTTCTTAGCCAACTTGCAGTTGCATGCCTTTTGATGACAGGTTGTGGCCAGAAGCCCGCCGATGCTAACAGTTTTGACGATATTGTGGCTTCACGCCGCAGCATACGTGATTATGACGCTTCCAAGACTATCAGCCAGGAGCAGGTTATGGAACTTATAAAATGTGCCCAGGAGGCTCCGTCATGGGCCAACCAGCAGCCTTCCAAGTATTATGTTGCCATGAGTGAGGATAAGGTGGCTGCCGTAAAGAATCTGGTAGGTGAGGGTAACAAACGCAATACTGCCGGCGCCCCTGTAATGGTTGTTTCAACCTACGTAAAAGGACGTTCAGGCTTTTTCCGCGGCAATCCGGCAAATGAGATAGGCGACGGGTGGGGCGCATATGACAACGGCCTGAGTAACGCCTACTTTATCCTGAAAGCCCGTGAGCGCGGATTTGATACCCTCATCATGGGTATGCGTGACAGCGATGAGCTGCGCAAACTTTTTGCTATCCCTGATGACGAGTGCATCATGGCGGTTATCAGCCTGGGTTACCGTGCATCGGACCCCAACCGTCCTGACCGCAAGAGTACCAGTGAGATTGTCAAGTTCTTCTGATGCCAGATGGATGTCAGACGGTTTTCTTTTGTATTTTTGTGATTGAATTGATATAAGATATGAAAAAGACAATAGCAACAGCCAAGGCTCCGGCTGCAATAGGACCTTATTCACAGGCTATAGACCTGAACGGAACAGTCTTTGTATCGGGACAGCTTCCGGTGAATCCCGCCGACGGTTCAATACCTCAAGGCATTGAACTGCAGACCCGCCAGGCACTTGATAACATAGGCGCCATACTCAGTGAGGCCGGTCTTACATACAATGACATTGTAAAGACCACTGTACTGCTGGCCGATCTGGCAGATTTTGCTGCCATGAATGCCGTGTATGCCGAGTATTTCCCGCAGGATAAGCCCGCCCGCGTATGCTATCAGGTGGTAGCCCTGCCCAAGGGTGCACTGCTGGAGATTGATGCCATAGCCGGAAAGTAAGATGGCGGCGGCAACAGATACATACCAGACCATTAAGGGAGAGGCTCAGGCACAGTTCGTAGAGCAGCGCAGCCGTTTCATCTCTTTCATATGGCATGTATCTACGGCCGATGAGGTTAAGGAGCGTATAGCGGCAGTACAGAAGGAGTATTATGACGCCCGTCATATCTGCTATGCCTATATGCTTGGTGCCGACAGGACCGATTGGCGTGCCAATGACAACGGAGAGCCGTCAGGAACAGCCGGTAAACCCATCCTGGGGCAGATAAACAGCGCCGGCCTGAGTGATGTGCTCATAGCAGTAGTGCGTTACTTTGGCGGCGTGAAGCTGGGAACATCGGGACTGACCGAGGCTTACCGTCTGGCAGCAGCCCAGGCTATAGAGAAGGCCGATGTGGTTACCGCATATGTGGAGCGTAACGTCACGGTGCTCTTTACATATAACATGACCAATGTGGTCATGAAAGCGGTCAAGGATATGGACGTTAAGATTGTGAGCCAGGATTACGGCGCATTCAGCACCCGTGACCAGGAACATACGTTTGACTGCAAGGCTGTGCTTAGGGCGCGCCTTTCTGTGGCCGATGAACTTGAAGCCAGGCTGAACGGTGTGGGGGAGAGTCAGGCTGTAAGAGAGATAATAATTACTGATAATTAGATATGATTAGAAAACTTATGATGGGACTTGCCGTAGCCTTGATGGCTATTGGCTCTCAGTCCTGTGGCGGCCAGACAAGGCCCGAGAACAGAAGCGGCCATGACCTGTGGCTGGGTGTTATTTCTGCCAATGTTAATGCTGTTAACAAGGAGTTGCTTTCTGAGTATGATGACGTTTTAGGCGATGAGGGTTTCCGCATCAAGAGGAACGTCAAGGGTGAGTCCGTGATCTATGCCAATACTGAGGCCGGACTTATGTACGGAACATATCATCTTAAGCGTCTCATGGACTGCAATGTCAAAATCACAAAAGAAATATTGGAGGTTCCTGCATACAAGTACCGCATACTGAACCATTGGGATAACCCCAACCTTACCGTAGAGCGCGGATATGCCGGCAAGTCTCTCTGGAAATGGGAGGAGCTGCCTGCAAAGATACGCCCGGAATATGAGGAGTACGCACGTGCCAACGCATCAATAGGTATAAACGGAACGGTGCTCAACAATGTGAACGCCGATGCCCGCATGCTTTCACGTGAATACCTGGAGAAGGTAAAGGTGCTGGCCGATATATTCCGCCCCTACAATATCAAGGTCTATCTGTCACTCAACTTTGCCGCTCCCAAGCATCTGGCAGGTCTCAAGACCAGTGATCCTCTGGACAAGGATGTGATCAAATGGTGGAATGAGAAGGTGGCCGAGATATACAGCATCATACCGGACTTTGGAGGTTTCCTGGTAAAGGCCAATTCTGAGGGACAATCGGGCCCACAGGACTACGGACGCACACATGCAGACGGTGCAAATATGATTGCCGATGCTGTGAAGCCCTATGGTGGAATAGTTATGTGGAGAGCATTCGTATATGCTGCCGAGTCTCCTGACCGTGCCAAGCAGGCCGTTGAGGAGTTCATGCCGCTTGACGGACAGTTCCGCGACAACGTGATCATCCAGATCAAGAACGGACCGGTAGACTTCCAGCCCCGCGAGCCTTTCAGCCCGCTCTTTGGACAGCTGGAGCATACCAATGTCATGGCAGAGATGCAGATTACCCAGGAGTATCTGGGACACAGCAACCATATGGTATACCTGCACCCCATGTGGAAGGAGTGCCTTGATGCTGATACCTATCAGAAGGGAAAGGGCAGCACCGTATGCGCCGAGACCCTTGGTAACGTACACGGCAACAGAACCTACAGCGCTATTGCCGGCGTAAGCAACATTGGTGACAGCGTGAACTGGTGCGGACATCAGATGGCACAGGCCAACTGGTATGCGTTCGGTCGTATGGCCTGGAACCCTGACCTGAGCTCAAAGGAGATTGTTGAGGAGTGGCTCAAGCAGACATTCACCACAGATAAGAAGTTTGTGGAGCCGGTGGCACAGATGATGCTCATTTCACGTGAGGCATGTGTCAAGTATGAGATGCCTATGGGACTGCACCACACATTCAAAGGTCCGGATCACTACGGCCCAGGCCCCTGGGACCGCTCATCACGTCCTGACTGGGAGCCTGCATACTATCACAAGGCAGCCGCTGACGGCGTAGGCTTTGACCGTACCTCAAAGACCGGTTCAAATGCCGTATCACAGTACAATGAGCCCCTGCGTTCTATCTATGACAATGTACAGACCTGCCCTGAGAACCTTATCCTCTGGTTCCACCATCTGCCTTGGGATTACAAGATGAGGAGCGGACGTACCCTATGGGATGAACTCTGCTACACATTCCAGAGCGGTATAGATGATGCACGCAGTTTCATAAAGACATGGGAGAACGTAGAGAAATATGTTGATCCTTACCGTTATGGCCAGGTTCATGAGAAACTGGTACGTCAGGCCAAGGATGCCATCTGGTGGAGAGACGCTACCATGCTCTATTTCCAGCAGTACTCCAAGATGGAGATTCCGTCAGACTGCACAGCACCTCAGCACACCATTGATGAGCTGCGCCGTTTCCGTCTGGGAATCACCAACTATGAAACTCCGGCCCTGAACAGGCTTCCTGAGTACACTCTGGAATAAATCAGTCATGGTGACACTATTGCGATAAATATTTCTACATTTGCATAGATAAACGGATTTAATAAAAGGATTATGAAAAAATTATTGGTTATAGCTGCTGCTATTCTTTCATTCGGTGCTGCTAAGGCACAGGTTGCATATCTGGGTTATCAGGGTATATCCGGAAATACCAAAGCTGGTAGTACCACCATATGTGAGGCATATAACGGTGTGTTTGCAGGTGGAGCCTACAATTTTGACCTTTATGAGAACGTAGGCGTTCAGCCGGGACTGGAGGTTAACTTCTATACCCGTACGGAGAATAACGTGAAGGATTACTCAATGGGTCTTAGGATCCCTGTTGATTTCAACTACTGCTTTGATGTGGCAACAGACCTTAAGGTCTATTGCTTTGCAGGTCCCTCATTCTATATCGGACTTCTTCAGGAACAGGAGATAGGAGATGTCTCCACAGACCGGTATGAAGACCAGCTGACCAGATTTGCCTTTGGCGTCTCTTTGGGTGCATGGTGTGACTGGAAGGATATGCTCCGTTTGAAGGTAGGTTTTGATTTTGAACTGAACGACCGTAGCGTAACCAGCGTCAACAAATACAAGGAGAACATCTTCTCAGTATCCGTAGGTTATGTCTTTTAGTAGATAGGTTGGCATATCCGGCCGGAGGCAGCCCGTTTCCGTTAGGAAACTAAAAAAGGTGGGACAGGGACACGAGTCCCGCTTCGACACAAAAAAACAGGCGCCCGCGAGGACGCTGATAGTATAAATGTTCCTTATAGCAGTTAATCGAACGAGGAACGAGTGAGACCGGCCGGAGGCCGCTTGTTTCCGTTAGGAAACTAAAAAAAGGTGGGACAGGGACTCGAGTCCCGCTTCGACACAAAAAAACAGGCGTCCTAATGGGCGCCTGTTTTTTTGAGCCGAAGGCGGGACTCGAACCCGCGACCTACGCATTACGAATGCGTTGCTCTACCAACTGAGCTATTTCGGCCTGAACCGGGCGCAAAGGTACTCTTTTTCTGCAAAACAAATCAGATTCCATACCAAAAATGATATGGCGTAAGCCCGGCATCAAAAAAATCATGCTATAGCATGAGATTTACGCGTGCTATTTGTTTTTTTATAGTTTTTATCATATTTTTGCGCATCATATTTAACAAATTCATCTATGAAAAAGCTTTTAGTTGTCCTTACACTTGTATTGGGTATCTCTGCAGCAGCAGTAGCACAGCCCCGCGCAATCGGTGTCAGAGGTGCTTTCGGTGCCGAGATTTCTTATCAGCACAGCCTGAGTTCTAACTTTGTTGAGGCCGGCCTTGGTTTCTGGGGCGGTGGCTTCGGCGTTACCGGTGTTTATGATTTCGTACTTGCTTCACCCCAGTGGACTCCCGGTACATGGAATGTATACGCAGGTCCCGGTGCCAGCCTTGCAGTTGGTGGCGGTGTTGTAGTAGGTATCTGCGCTCAGGTAGGTCTTGAGTATACATTTGAGAGCATTCCTCTGCAGCTTTCATTGGATATGCGTCCCTCTGTTGTTACCATCAGTGAGGGTATGAGCTTCATGTCAGGTTTCTATCCTGCATTTGGTATCCGTTACGCATTCTGATTTAAGTAACGCAATATAACCTATGGCGGACTGGTCTTATCATGACCGGTCCGTCTTTTTTTCTTCTTGCGGGGGAGCAGACAACCGTATTTTTGTTAATTTTGTAGAAACTAATCAGTTAATGACTGTCAATATGAAAATCAGATCATTTGCCGTTATGGCCGTTTCAGCATTGTCTTTACTTATGGCAGGTTGCAAGGAGCACTCCGCCTCTTTGAAAGTGTGCATATTCCCGGGTGACTATCCTGATCCCACAATAATGCGTGACGGAAAGGATTTCTACATGACCCATTCCAATTTCACATATTATCCTGGACTGCTCATCTGGCACTCCACAGACCTTCTGCATTGGGAGCCTGTAGCACGTGCCGTACAGGGGCATGACTACTCAATCTACGCACCTGACTTGTGCAAGGTGAACGCCAAGTTCTACATCTATTATCCCACCAGCAGTGGTGAGAACTTTGTGGTTACGGCCGATAAGATTGAAGGCCCCTGGAGTGAGCCAATAAAGCTTGATGTAAGCGGAATAGATCCGGGTCACGCCATTGATGCCGACGGCAACCGTTACCTCTATACCAATGACGGTCATGTTGCACCTCTGTCGGCCGATGGACTCTCCATAACAGGTCCCAACCGCAAGGTATATGACCCATGGCAGTACCCGGAGGAGTGGGAGACAGAGGGTATGTGGCTTGAGTCACCCAAGATCGTCAAGCGCGGTGAGTACTACTATCTGGTTAGCGCCGAGGGCGGCACAGCAGGTCCTCCCACCAGTCACATGTGCGTGGTTGCCCGCAGCAAGTCGGTCATCGGCCCATGGGAGAACAGCCCGTACAATCCGCTCGTCCACACCTATACGGCCGATGAGGAGTGGTGGTCAAAGGGCCATGGCACACTTATTGACGATGCTGACGGCAACTGGTATATAGTTTATCATGCATATCGCAACGGTTTCCATACCCTGGGCCGAAGCACCATCATAGAGAGCGTGGAGTGGACCAATGACGGCTGGCCCGTACTGGTACAGAAGAAAGGTGCCAAGTGGAAGAACGGCGGACGCCAGGAGTATGACTACCTGCGTCACTATGAGAATCCGCTCATGTGGGCCAAGTGGGAACCCGGCTTTGACGGTGGCACCCTGATGACTACCACCGCCGTGGATGAGAAGTATGAGATATCGGCCCACTTCAAGATCGGAGAGGGCGGCCGCGCCGGTCTATACCTCTTTTATAATGAGGATGCCAACATAGGTGCAGTAGAGAGCGCAGGCCCCGATTTCTATGTACGTATCCTGAATGACCGTAACACCGCAACCGTATGGATAAGCAAGAACGGCACAGACTGGACTGTCTACTATCAGAATGCCGCAGTAGGTTCCTACCACCACAACTACTACAAAGGCTTCTTTGCCCTCCGTCCCGCCTACTTCTTAGACGGCGATGCCCACCTGGAGTCATTCACTTACAAACCCCTGTAGTTGAATGATTTAGAGTGTTATTGCTAAATTTGTTGAAAACTTATGCTCAAGGTAATTGAGGTTTGAAGGAAAAGCCGTACCTTTGCAGCATGTTAAAAAAGAAGGTCTACATAAATTGTATATCAAATCATAAGCAAACCGGTGGGACTAATGTTTCCGGTAGCTTGGTTTTTTAGAAGGAGGAATTGTTTTTTACAGTTTCTCCTTTTTTTTGGTTTTGACAGAAAGAGTTTAACAAATAACGAGAGAGAATGACAGTATCATTGATTTTGGCTGATGGCACCTGCTTTAAGGGTGAATCTTTCGGCTATGAACATCCTGTAAGCGGCGAGTTGGTATTCAACACCGCCATGGCAGGTTATCCTGAGCTTCTGACTGAGCCTGCTTCACGCGGTCAGCTCATTGTAATGACCTATCCGGTCATTGGTAACTATGGTATCCAGCCCATGACTCCCGATGAGTTTGGACTGCCCACAAACGCCGAGAGCTCTGAGGCTCAGGCACGTGCTCTTATAGTAAGTGAGGTGAGTGATTTCTACAGTCACTGGAACGCCAAGGAGTCACTTGCTGAGTGGATGAAGCGCAATAAGATTGTAGGTGTTATGGGCGTTGATACCCGTGAGCTTACCAAGCATATCCGCAACCACGGCAGCATGACCGCAAAGATTGTGTTTGACGGTAAGACCAAACCTGAGGAGTACGCTTACACAAACCTGCTCCCCGAGGTATCTGTGAAGGAGCCTGTAACCTACAACGAGGGTGCATCAAAGAAGGTGGTGCTGGTAGACTGCGGCGTAAAGGCCGGAGTGGTACGCTGCCTCATCAACGAGGATCTTGAGGTAGTACGTGTGCCTTGGAACTATGACTACAGCAAGATTGAGATGGACGGTCTGGTAATATCTGACGGTCCCGGCAACCCCAGCTACTGCAGTGAGGTTGTAACCAAGTTGCAGAAGTTCATGGCCAAGAATGATACTCCTATCCTGGGTATCGGTATGGGATGCCTGCTGCTGGGTCTTGCCGGCGGTATGGATACATACAAGCTCAAGTTCGGTCATCACAGCCAGAACCAGCCGGTGATACTGGCAGGTACCGAGCGCTGCTACATCACCACACAGAACCACAACTACGCTATCCGCGAGGATTCAGTGGTTGGCCAGTGGAAGGTATACCTCAAGAACCTGAACGACGGTTCTGTTGAGGGCATCTACAACACACGCAAGCCCTGGGTTGGCGTGATGTTCCACTCAGAGAGCGATCAGGTAAATACTGACGCCAAGTTTATTTACGATGATTTTGTTTCAAAACTCTAACACCCCGCTACTATGGCATTGAAGAAATACAAGAAAGTGCTGCTCCTGGGATCAGGTGCACTCAAGATAGGTGAGGCCGGCGAATTCGATTACTCAGGTTCACAGGCCCTCAAGGCTCTTAAGGAGGAGAACATTGAGACTATCCTCATTAATCCTAACATCGCTACAGTACAGACCAGTGAGGGTGTAGCTGACAGAGTTTATTTCTACCCTGTAACTCCGTTCTTTGTAGAGAAGGTAATTGCTAAGGAGCGTCCCGATGCAATCCTGCTCGCATTCGGTGGCCAGACCGCTTTGAACTGCGGTGTCGCCCTGGAGCAGAACGGTGTTCTGGATAAATATAAGGTAAAGGTTCTGGGTACTCAGGTTAAGGCCATCATGGACACCGAGGACCGTGACCTCTTTATCAAGCGCCTTGATGAGATAGGCGTACAGACCATCAAGAG
>Ga0310696_10010878_pt1 | contig 10407 bp, 6 predicted proteins | sample AusTroGonzalo_MG_4_FD_203885 | JGI IMG/M metagenome (GOLD analysis project Ga0310696, IMG submission 203885) | Bovine rumen microbial communities from tropical cattle in Woodstock, Queensland, Australia - Gonzalo_02 (v2) (version 2) | ecosystem: Host-associated > Mammals > Digestive system >... | reverse complement strand
TTACCAGTTATATAACGAATGATCACTAGGTTGGGTGGTTACCCAATCTTTGAAGTGTACATCCACGATACGCATCTTGGCCCATGCCAGATAGGCATAGACTATCCACGTATGGTTACGGGAGAAATAGGGTTTCCAGGGATCCTCGGGTCCCACCATCTCGAAAGGAACATGCTGCTCAATGCCATAGTCAGCAGCATCTTTCTCCTTTACCTTATAATATATAGTACCCGACAGCTGTTGGTCGCTCTCGCGAAGATAGAGGCGTCGCTCCGTGAGACGAGGATTCTCATGGCCTGGGTCAATCACGGTGACCTGATCATCCGCCAAGGTTGCAGGAACGTTGGACGACAGGCCTTCGTTTATCAGGGCCTCGTATTTCTCTGCCAATTTCTGTGGCGTTATATCGGGGTCCTTACTCTTTTCATCGTTCTGCAAGCGATCCCACGCATAGTGGGCAGGGTCGGCACAGATAGCCGTCTCGTCAATGGAGAACAGCGAGGACGTAACAGCATCGTTGTAGCTATTACCTATTTTATAATAATTATTATCAGGATCATATGGACTATCCAGGAACAGATTTTCCTGGGTAGGTATCATATTGGCATCAAAGGTCACCCGCGTGATCTTCAGTCCGTCGAAGTCAGTAGAGCAGGAGAACACAAAGCGTGCCTTCGACACAGCACGAGCCAGCTTGACCGTAGCCATATTAGAGGAAGATTCACCAAGAGTCAGCACGGGCTTGCTGTTAGAGACTTTCTGATTGCGAAGTACACCCGACATGGGCAAACCGTCGAAAGGCACCTCGATGACGGGATTCGCCACACCGAAATAATTTTCTGCAAGGACAGCGTCTTCCAAAGTAGCCTTTGACGTGTTCTCGTCAAAGTTCAAGCCACAGTTGTTGGTGGTTACATTGGCCAGCACATAGACATCTACCTTTGGACGACTTTCGTTATCTGGGGTATTGGCAAAGGTATCGTCGATGGGTAACTCGAACTTATACGTATCATCAGTCTTTTGAGGATCCTGCTGGAAGGCGTTGGTCTTAAAATAGGTGACCAGCATATAGTCGCCATTTTCATCCTCAACAAAGTTTGCATTACATTTATTATGCGAGTATACCCATATCTGTAGCGTATGGATGGCGTCCTCGGCAGTAGGATCGGCATTCACCTGACCTTGATTACCTCGGGTGGGCACCGCCTGACCAGGGGCATAGACATAGATGTTGAGTACTGAGGGTCTGTCGACAGGCCTCTGAGGCTCATCGCTGCCATCCGAACTGCCGGAGCAAGCTGCAAATAATAATAAATTAGAAATGAGGAATGAGAACACACCCACCCTGCTGGCTATAGCAGAAACTACAGCAGCCACTCTGTATGTATTATGGGCTTGCACAGTAATCATAATTTCTAATTCCCAATTTCTAATTTCTAATTCCTAATTTCTAATTTAAAGTATTACGTCCGTCGTCGTGGCCTGTACCCATTTCGGGGTCAGCTCCAGTCCCATCTCCAGTCGAGGCGACATCAAGTTGGGCAGCACGTTATAGGCCTTGGCCAGACTGGTGACCGTGACTTTTATCGTCGTGATATGGTCCTGGGTGAACACACGGTTTTGATATACATTGGGGTTATCTACAATCGTTGGCACCACCTCGCCTACGAGGTAGAACTTAGTACCACTATAAACAGTACCGTTATTGCCCTTGAAGTCACTTTCACTATTATTCTCAAACTCCAGCACCAGCTTCAGACTTTTGCCCGTATAGCTCTGCAGCACCAGCGTCTGGATGTATTTCTCAGTATCAATGGCAGTTGAACTGAGGTAGAAGGGAGCATCTGTGCCATTGGTATTCACATCGCTATCGTAGATGAAGCGCATGTCGTTCTCGGAATACACTGGATATAAAGTCTCTGGCCTGAAGTCGAAGCCTACCGGCAGCTGACCACCCACGATGATTCCCGTGAGCTTGAAGTTGTTGCCTACGGTGATAGCAGCTTTTTGTGAATCCTCAAGGGTGGGAGATGTAGTTTGCTGCAGCTGCACATTCAACTGGGCCACACCATACTCCAAGGGGTCAAACATGGCAACCGTCTTGGTGTTTGAAGCCACAGGACCTTGCGTAAAGCCGGAAAGCACCGCAGTCTCATCGTTATCATCCGCCTTTTTCCATTTATCCTTTGACGAGAAATTGTCGGTCAGCTTCTCGTTGGAAACCCATGTGACACTATTGCCATAATAATAAATCTCAGCAGGAAAGGTCAGACGGTCGAGGTTGTTGATATCGGCAATAGTCGTGGTTTGCGTCTCAGGAACAAACTTCTCACCATCCCAGCGCACCACAGCAGCACCATCGGGCAGATGGAGGGAAGCAGGGAAATCATCCCAAACAGCCTTGACTTCAGACTTCCAGTCTTTGGGGGTCGTTTCCGTGTTTAATTTCACCTCGATATTTGCCATGATAGCATCCCTGATGTCTGCATCAACACCGGTCAACGACGTCAATGAATTTAATTGCGTCCACAACTCCGTCACCCATGCCTTGATATTAGCTGACGAGCCGGGGAGTACCTCACCTACCTCGTCAGAGAGCTGGTTGGTAAAGTTCTTGAACAACAACTTTAATTCGGCATTCATCATCGGCTTGGTGGGGTCGGCATAAGCTTTCCACGTTTTGATACTCTCGTCCGTACCGATAATACTGGTGTTGGCAATAGCAGTAAGATAATCAGCCAGTTGTTCTGGAACGGTCTTCACCTCTTCAGCTCCTAAATAGTCTTCTTTCGTCTGAATCGTCTTCAAACGAAAACTGATATGGGCTGGTTGGTAATCGTTGAAGGTAGCATCCACTGCACCTTTCTTCCAGAAAAAGGATGAGGTAGTCTTGGGGGTGGCGTATGCTAAGATAGCATTGGTGCCAGAATTGAAATTACAGGAGGAAGTGAAGAAAGGATAACCTAAACGGGGTTGTTTGAATAAACCGACTGGACTAGACGTGTATGTGGCGCTGGCGCCAACAGGCTCACTCAGGGTCTGATCAGCTATGGCGAAAGGAATGGCACACTGTAAACTTATATTACTGCTCGATCCCTCAATATAGTCAGAAACCATACGTGTAGTACCCGAAGTGCCTTGAGAAGCGGATTTAGCCACCGTTAACGCAAAATCAACCTCGACAGGTTGCTGCGAAACCTGTTGGGGTTCGTTTTCCGCTGTGCAGCCTGCTATCAGCATCGCCATTAACAGTCCTATGATCTTCTCACTTCTCATTTCTCACATATCACTTCTCACTTCTCACTCTTCACTCCTACAGCTCAGGATTATACGTTCCGCCTGGCTTCCAGTCGAGCGTGACACTGACACCTACCGTAGGGTTCTTGCTCTCAGCAGAGCCTGTGGGGTCAAGTTTCACATGCACCACCTGCACCTGCTCAGCAAATAGTGGCTGGTAAGAGCGCAATATGCTACGCGTTATAGTGCCCTTGGCGTTGGTGATATAGAGATGATACTCCCAAAGACCATCAACCACATCGTTGTCATGAGCCCGACGGGGTGCGCCAACAGGAATAACCATCTTGCTGCGCGACGGGAAATTGACCGTACAGAAGCATGCAAACTTTCCGTCACCACCCTTGATAGAGTTGGCCCGAACAATTGGGGGATTCTCATCGAAGGTATAGGTACTGTCGGCTATCTGGAAACCCGTGGCAAAGCCAGTAGCATAGACCTGAATGTCGCGGACATTGCTGTCCAGCGTATCTATCACCAATACAGTGGCAGCGTTGGCCATATAGAGATGTACATCAAAGGTCTGGTCGATGCTGTCCTTGATATCCATGTCATATCGGGCAGTGAAGAGGCCTGTCGTGTGCGACGGTATGGTGTCGAGGTCTGTCTGCTCCAGACGCACCGAGTGGCATCGTGCCTGATCGAAGGTCTCTACACCTTGCTCCTGTTTTACGTTGGCAGTAGCCAGATGGAGGTAGTGGCGTCGTGGAATGTTCAGCGTGTACGACTCCTCTTTACCGTTCATGTCGTGCTGATCATGTTCCAGTAGCACGGAGTCACCATTTACGTCATAGAAAGAGAGTTCCACGTCGTCAGCATGGTCGCGGAAGACAGTTCCCAGATAGGTGTTCAGAGATGCTGTCAACTCCAGATTAGTCTGCAACTCGAGGTCGGTCTGCAACTGGGTTTGCAACTTCGTCTGGATAGTGGTGACCATGTTCAGCTCGTAGTCCACCTCGAAGCCGCAATCGCTCAGATCTTCGTCAATCGTAGAACACCCTGCGAGGACAGCCATCAAGGCCATCCCCACAAGTTTGCATGCTATGTTCCGTTTACGTATCAACTTCTCTATCTATTAACGTTCGTTTTTACTCCCATTGCAGGGAATTATTTTTTCCCAGGCAGGGAATAATATTTTCCCAGCCAGGGAATATATTTTCTCTGCGGAAGGGATTATTCTCCTCCAATAGGAACGTTAAAGGTCAAACCAGTCTTCCAAGCCAAATCAACAGAAATACCGAACAGCATCTGTGTTGAACGCAGGTCAGGAATGGTAGAGTAGGCATTTTTCAGAGTGTTCTTCTTCAGTGTGAAAGTTGCCGTTGTCTGTGCATCACGGATAAATACGCGATTTTTATTGTAACCGACATCTCCACTCTTGAAACTCTTATGATTATCCCAAGTGATTGTACCACCATTAGCTGGATCCAAAGAGCCAATAAGATAGAACTTCTGACCTGCCTTAATCTTACCTGAAATTCCGTAGAAATCTTTATTAGCAGTCATTTCCAAAGCAACATTTACAGTTGCCTGTGTTTCATCAGTTGTATAATTATCCATAGCGAGCGTATAGTTCGTAACACCCGTTGTATTCACTACTGTACCATCAAAAGAGAACCGGTCGTAGATAACGTCAGAAGCATTGTTATTATAGGGCAGGTAATCATAAACAGAAGTTGCAGGCTGTCCGCCAATTAAGATTCCGTGGACATACAACGTAATGGTTTTAGCATCACTTGACCCATCAAACACATTATTTGCGACAGCACCACCTGTAACAGTTGATGCATTATCAACGAGTGCATCATTTTCAGTTGTACCAACACCTGTGTCTAATTTAATCGTAGAAAGAAGTTGAGCAGCACCATAAGTGATATTATCCTTCATAGCTACGGCACGAGTTGCTGCACTAACTGCATTACCATTCCATCCATTAGTATTCCAAGCGTAAGAAAGCCATGCTGAAGAAGATGTTGGATAGTCGCTTGAAGTTTTACCCGCAGTTGTTTGCCAAAGGCCTGAGTTACAATAATATGTCAACTGAGAAGGATAGGTGAACTTGTCGTAAGCTGTAGTAACTGCGGCAGCACCATGAGTTCCATCATTGATAAATGAAAAGCCATTGGTGTTATCATAAACAATAACAGCTGAACCAGTAGGCAGATTCTGTGATTCAGGATAACTGTTGGTGTTAAAGGTAGCACCATCCGTGCCAGTCTTATAAGAGTCGCTATTCCATGTGTAAGTATAAGGAGATGCAGCACCTGTTTTCGTCACATCGAAATACAGTACAATCTTATCTAACACTGCTTCAGCCATTGCTTTTGCGTCAGCATCTGTTTGTAAAGCATAGTCACCATTAACTGCACCAAACAAGTCTTTCACCATATGCAGAATTGCAAGACTTGAACCCTGACGAACGTCACCAGATTGTGCCTGATTGGTAAACTGGTCAAATGCATTACCCAGTGCTGTCATATTACCGGTTGCCCCATGTGTACCTGCCCAAGTATTAGTTGAAGTAACTTGAGCATCCTTAATACCATTCAATATCGTTGTAAGATATCCCTGTGGGGTAGTAATGGTAGTTGATGACGCTGTTGGTACTATCGATTCAAGATTGAACTTAATGTCTGTTTCTGCGGCTGGGTTTGTTACAACCGTAGTAGCAGTTGCTAAATTGTTGCCCAGTGAGCCTTGTGCAAACTTATCCGTTATGCTGCCAAGTGCTGTTGCATAGAACAGGAAGTTGGCTGTACCCACAGGAATATACATAGTATACACCTGACTTGAAGTATTTGTTTTTGTTTCATCTGAACCATCAATTGCCGGTGTATTACTAAAAGAAGTCAAAGTCAGCTTATGGTCAGCATCCATAGAATTAACAGTAGCAGGAGCGTCAGCATAACAGAACAAATTCATGTTGGTAATACCCTGGAAAGTTCCTGCACCAGCATCAGCAGCAGCCATACGAGTGCGCTCGCCGGGCTGAGTCACATTGATGACGAACTCGGTCTTCACCGCGTTCTTCTCCGGATTGTAATTGGGATTGGTTTCAGCAACATCGTCGCTGGACGAGCAAGCGGTGAAACCTGTTGCGCCTACGAATGCTATCGCACTCAGTAAAGCATAGTTGAAATACGTTTTCATACTTTCGAAAGTTTTTATTTGTTACTAATATTTATTCATTACTATTACCTTCAAGTTGTTGGAGGTTGTTAAGAGCATCGGCATTGCCGTTGGCGGCAGCACGACGGAAGCACTTGAGGGCTTCGTCTTTCTGACCGCAGAGCCACAAGGCTGTACCCAGGGCATTCTGAGCTCGCTCGTCATTGCGGACAGTCTGCAGCAGGCGGAGGGCCTCGCGGTGACAGTCGATGCAATCAGTGCTGAGCAGCTCGCTGGCCTCGTTGATAGTGGCAGCAGCCTTGTCAGGGACATAATCGAAATAAATGCGGATATAACCAGAATTACGCTGGTCTTTCAGAATATTCTGTTTAAGATATGACCAGGTGCGACCACGGTTTAACTGGCGCAACTTGCGCTCACGAACATTCAGGTCGCTCTCGCTATCGATGATATCGATGGCTGGCTGCAGACTGGTGTTGCCTGCAAGCACCTCGTCGTTCAACTGGTCACGGAACTCAGCCCAAGCTTCACCACCACCCACGGCGTCAAACATCGAGTCGGGCACACTGATCTGCTGCTGTAAATAACGCTGTAGAGCCAGAGCACGATTCTGGGCCAACCGTTCGTTACCGGCAATAGCACCCTCGATAGATGCTAAACCTATGATCTGTATCTTCTGTACCGAACTGGTAGTATCGGCCATAATCTGACGGGTGATATCGACGATGCGGTCGAGCGTCACACGATTCTCACGGAAACTATTGTCGAGTATGCTCTTACCCAAAGCAAAGTGGACGTAGAGGGCATCCTTCTCTTTGCGAAGAATGCGGGTACGGTCGTAAGGCCTATATTCTGATATATGAGCCAACACGTGATTACTACGCTGCAACTCGCCAGCACGACCTGTATTGTCGGGAACAGGAGAAACAATAGGCTTAAACACCTTTTGTTCAACTTTGGCAGTAGGCACTTCTGGCTCCTGTGGCGGTAAAACAGGGACAATGACTTCCTCAACTGGCTTAGGCGAACGACCAGGAATGTTATAAACGATATTCAAGGCTGCTTGCGGAAGTACCATAACCTTCTTGCCGTCACCAAGCTTCTTGCCACAATGTTCACACTCATAAGTATCGTACTTGGCATAACCAACAATACCACCTATCAGTGCTTCAATATTCCAATAACGTCCCAACGGCCAAGAATAACCATAGAAGATGCCCAAGCCACCAAAATCGCCCTGATAGCGTCTATCCTTATTGAGCTGGTACAGATTGAAAGGCAATTTGACACCTGAAAAGTTATAATGCACATAGACGGGATTGATTCCAAAGAAATGGTGTACGTTGACCGAATCAGTCCAATAGCGCAAATCAGGCGACACCAACAGATGCTTCCACTTCTTCGTCTCACTATCATTTGTTGGCCATGGACGGTAACCACCCGTCAGACCTAATGACCAATGAGGAGATAAACGAACTCCAACTCGCAGATTGGGCGTCAGCGAAGCATCATAAAGAAGGTTGTTGCTGACAGTCACCTGTTGGGCTAAAGTTTTGGTGGTCATCAACAAAGTCAAAAATGTTACGACTATATATCTTAACATTTTTTTGTTTCGTATGTAGGTTTGGTTCATTTTCATTTGGCAAAGATACACATTATTAATTAGTGGCTAAGGTTTTTTGTTAATTAATGTTTTTCAATTTGTCGGAAAATGTTTTCATTTTGTCGATTTACGGTTCTTTAGTGTTATTAAGTGTTAATTTGTGTGGGGGGGGGGGGGGGAAGAAGGGTCTTCTTCGTCTAATTGTTTGCGGAATTCGGAGGGAGTCATGCCGTATGCACTCTTAAAATTGCGGATAAACGTTGCAGGGCTCTTGATACCGCAGGCTTCAGAGATAGCGCCAAGGGTATATTCCGGGTGCTGTTTGATAAGTAAAACCGCATACTCCATGCGTTTGTTATTGACATATCCAGGTACATTGGTGCCTGCATAGCGCTGAATAATAGAAGGTAAGGTGTTTTTATCAACACCTAACAAGCGCATCAACTCGTCACGGCCGAAATCAGGCTGAGCAAATAGTTGCTCTTTCATGATACGTTTATCTACCTCCTTAAAACGCTGCCGTTCATCTTCAACAGTCTTGGCATCTTCATTTTCATCCATTTCAACGGAACCGCCATTCTGAATAACCAGGTCACGATAGTGCATCAACTGCTGAATGGTATTCATCATGGAGCGATTCTTCCTGCGTTCCATCAGACTGTGACGCGCCAACAACAAGACTACCGTCAACAGCAACACCACGCCAGCAATAGTGACTATCAGCATCTGACGGTGATGGGCCATAGTATGTTCATTGTCAATCACCTTATAGACCTCTGCCGCCACATTACTTAATGAACGCGCACTGATACTATCAGTGATTCTGCACATGCTCATATAGCTCTTTGATGCCTGCTGGTACTGACCCATACGATAGTAGATGTCGCCCTGATCACTGAGAAGCCTTAACATGTTACGGCCTATCGTGTCACCATCTTCTCGGATATTGTGAATAGCAGCATCAAGGAATTGTAAGGATTCCTCGTTTTTTCCGCTTAAACGGAAATAAGCCAATAAGGCATCACCACAAATCGGGTCGGTGACTATACCATCGCCAAATAGGCGATACAGACTGTCAGCTTCTGCAAAACGGCCCAACTCTGCCAGCAATGCCATACGGATGGGATAGACACGCTGTAATCCTCGTTTACAGTTGGTCTGGTCTTTCATGGCCATTCGCACATAACGTTCCTGGTCGTCAGACATACGGAGTGCATCGTCATAGTGCTTGTCTCTCGTGTACATCTTAGTCAATATGGCACAATAGGCAGCCAATTCATGATATCTGAAACGGTAATCACTGTTTTTCATCATATCCAACGCATTAAGGCACGTTTGATAGCCTTCCTCCTTCTGCCCCACATAATAATACCGGCTGCCACGCATGAAAAGGGCCATAGAGAGGTATGCTGGGGCGTCATGCTTTTTGGCCAAATGGTATAACTGATAGGAAGCCTCAGACAATTCTTTCCAGTGGCGCAGTACATAATGGGTGCGCATGATACGCTCCAGCAGTTGCATTTGCTGTTGAGGATTATCAGCAGTAGAACGATTGTCATAAGCTTGCAGAAAATACGACAATGCCTTATTGTACTGACAGTACGTACGGCATGAATCACCCTTCTCCATCAGCTGCTTAACAGAAGACGGAGTGGATTGTGCCGACAAAAGCACAGACAACAAAGCAATACATATCAGTAACCTCTTGAAGCTCATGATTAGTAATCATCTTTGGTTTTGATTGCAAAAATAATCATTTTTACATCATCCGCCAAAAATCTTTAGATTTTTTTACTGTTTTCTTTTCAAACCAAGTATCAAAAAGACAGCAAATCACGTCCAGCTACTATAGGGATTGCGAGACAATTGAGAATTATAATAGCGACGGTCACCAGTTACCTCTTTCCCGATGAAATGGGGCTTTTTGAACGATTCTTCCGCATTGGAAAGCTCCACTTCGGCCACAACAAGGCCTGCGTTGTTGCCATGAAACTCATCGACTTCAAACGTGAAGTCACCGCTCTTAACCAGCCATCTGGTCTTGTCGATGATGCCTGATTCGCAGAGTTTCATCAGTTGTTCGGCATCTGCCAATGGTATCTCCTGTTCAAACTCGTAACGTGAAAGGCCACCATCGAACGAAGGGCCTTTGACGGTGATAAAACCCTGCGCATCACGAATGCGCACACGCACCGTCTTACCTTGTCCCCTACAGATGTAGCCCTGCATGATATGATAGGAAGAAAAAGCCTCGTGCTTATACGAGTCGTCAAGCACGAGGAATTTACGTTCAATTTCGAGTGCCATTATGCCATCATTGAGAAAGTCCAAATCAAATAAACGATAGCCAGCACGATTAACGCACCAAAAATCCATGCTAC
>Ga0310696_10010876_pt1 | contig 10409 bp, 2 predicted proteins | sample AusTroGonzalo_MG_4_FD_203885 | JGI IMG/M metagenome (GOLD analysis project Ga0310696, IMG submission 203885) | Bovine rumen microbial communities from tropical cattle in Woodstock, Queensland, Australia - Gonzalo_02 (v2) (version 2) | ecosystem: Host-associated > Mammals > Digestive system >... | reverse complement strand
TGCCATTATAAAGTGAGTCGGCCACGCACATGGTCTGCTCGAAGTCCGCATCGCCAGAATTACCAGCCGCAAGTTCCTTCGTGTCACCACAGCCTGCGCAGCCTGCTATCATCGCCACGACAACTATATAAAAGATGTATACAATCCGGTTCATGTCGTTTTGTTGGTTCCGGTTCATGTCATTTTATTGGTTCCGGCTGCAAATTTAGTGCTTTTTTCTGTTTCCTCAAAATTTTTTGGCTAATTTTACGGGGTATAACGGATGGCGAGCATCGTCAGGTCGTCGCTCTGTTCGGCCTCGCCGATGAACCGGTGTACCTCTTCGGTGACGGTCTCTATGATCTGCTGAGGCTTCAACTGCTGTTGGGCGCATTTGCTGAGTACCTCCTCCGTGCGCTGAAGACCGAAGAACTGCTTTGGCGCTCTCTTCGCCTCCGTCAAGCCGTCGGTATAGAGGAAGATGGTGCTGGCTGGAGCGAGCACCGTCTCCTGGGTCTGATACGCCGTATCATTAAACACGCCTATCGGTAAATGGGGCGTTACAGAAATGGCGGTAGCAGACTTGTAGAGCACTATCGGTGCGTCGTGTCCCGCGTCGCAATAGCGCAGATGTCCTGTAGGCAGGTCGAGCACGCCGATGAAGAGCGTGACAAACATATTCGACTCATTGCCCTCGCACGAGGTCTCGTTGATGGTCTGCATGATGCAGGCTGGATCATTCTCATGGGCAGAGGCCATACGGAACATCGTATGTATCACAGCCATCACAATGGCCGAGGGCACGCCCTTGCCACTCACGTCACCAATACAGAAGAACAGTTTCTCGTCGCGGACAAAGAAGTCAAAAAGGTCACCACCCACCTCTCGGGCAGGCGTCAGCGAACCGAAGATATCGATATCGTCACGCGCCAATGAGAACGATCGGGGCAACATCTCCTTCTGGATATTCGTCGCAATACGCAACTCACTACCGATACGTTCCTGTTCCAATTTGGCTTTATGGAGGTTGCGGGCATTCTTGGCAAAACGGGCGATAATCAGGCCCAAGATCAAAAGGCCTAAGAGCATCAGGATGCCAATGGTGCGACGCATCTTCATCAACTTGCCATAGACCTCCTTGTCGTAGCACACCACGGCAATCTTCCATTTAGGCTCCCCCTTCAGATGAGCATAGAACACCAGACCTTCATCGCCATCAGCATCCTTGATGGAGAAGACGGTACTTCGGCCGCTATTGCTGGACGTCTTCTCCACCGTGCTGTCGTTGATCATACTGATGATATGGTCCATCTCCCGCACTTTCTTCTCTTTTGTGTGCTTCGGTCCCGCTATCAACTGGCCTTTCTCCGTCAGCAGGAAATCGTAGGATGAGGGATAGATATGCCGGTAGTTGAGCGTGTCGCCCAACTGCTCCGTTGACATGTCAAGACCGAACATCGCCACGAGATCCCCCTTACCGTCATGGATGGGGACCATATAAGTCACGAGGTTCAGGCCTGAGACAACATCACGATAGAGATCCGTCCACAAAGGGGCATTCGACGCACAGACGGCTTTGTAATAACTGTTTTGGGTATAATCGCGACCCTCAGCAGCAATCTCTGCGTGCTTGATCTCCCCATGGTCCCACCAGACAAACGGCTCGAACAGACGGCCTTTTTCCGGGAAATAGTTAGGCACGTAGGCCACCCAACAACCCGTCAGATTGGGATGAGACTTGAGAACCAACTCCATCACACTATAGGAAGAATCCGGATGAAGCAGATTCCGTTTCATGTCCCAGATATGTCCATTGAGCGAATTTTCCGCCAGGTTCAATGCGTTTTTAACGATGATGGCCTTCGACGTGATTTCCGACTCGGCCCTGTTCTCCAACTCATCAGCCAGCAGACTGCGCGTATAATAATACTGCACAGCAGACAATCCCTGCAGCAAAAGTGCCGCAACGATGATGATTATCAGGCTGGTGTTAGTCTTTAGTTTCATGCTGTCCGCACCTTTTTATTTCACCACCATCTTTTTACCATTGATGACATGTACTCCCTTGGCTGTCTTATAGATACGACGGCCATTGAGGTCATAGTGCTTCTCATCGCCATCCATGTCTATAGTCAACGCCCTGATTGATGTGGCCTCATCCCAAATGATAGGTACGATGTCAGGTTGATTTGCTATCGTGAAGAGGATATACGCCTTGTATTTCGGTACCACGACACCCTTGGCAACTCGTACAAATACAGGACTGTCAGTTCCAGGTGCCCTGCTTCTAACACCAGTCCCTTGACTCTCGCCTTCCTTCAACACATAGACATCATCATCACCCACCGTGAAAGGCTCTGTAGCGGTGCTGGAAAGCATATTACCGGCCGCAGAACCCACAGGAACATTACCAGCCTCCGGGATATCAACACGGGTATTGGCAGCCCCCTTCAACACCAGACCTTCCCCGGCTGGCACTTTATTCACACACTCCAGAACGAAACTACCTGCCTCATAGCGGGCTGCAATAAATGCTTTCGCAGAATGTACATTGGAAAAATCGAGTGCGACAGATGTCGAGAAGGTGCAGACACTATCGGCTGGTAGGACAATGGTAGCCCCACGCAACAGTGCAAAATCCTTGGTCTGCGTGCCTGCTGAAGAGAACCAGATATCACTGGATGCGCTCCACATATAACCTTCTGCCTCACACTTCGAGGCATAAGAGAGCGACCTGTCGGTCACACTCAGCGAGTAGCGGCCATACGCGTCGGTTGTGGCAGAATAGACAATGTCTTCGTGCGACAACGTGACAACAGCACCAGCGACAGGCGTATCATCGACAGCACTCGTCACACGGCCAGTCAACTTCGCTGTACCCAATGCCGTGAAGACAGCCTCGATAACGGTCTCGCCATCCACCTTCCATGTCAGCACAGGCTTAGAGCCCTTCTTGGTGCCACCAACCTTCCAACCATCGAACTGATAGCCATCATTGGCTGTTGCGGTCAGCGTGAGAGTCGTGCCATAGGTATAGCGACCCGAGCCGCCACCAGTAACCGTACCGCCATTAGAATTATAGTTGACTGTTACCTCATAGAACTGAGGGGTAAAGACGGCCATCAACGTAGCATCGCCCGTCGGACGATAATCAAACTGAGCCTTGTCGGATAAGACTGACGCGTCTGCACCTACCGTCCACTGAGAGAAATCATATCCCTTGGCTGGTGTAGCAGTCAGCGTGATGGGCTGGTTATAATCATACCGGCCAGAGGCAGGGGTGACCTTACCACCATCAACAGGATCTGCTTTGACTTCAATGCTCACCTTTCCGTCAGAATACTGTACCCATGAGGCCTGTTTGCCAACAGCCCCGTTAAAACCTTCAGCATCCGTGATACCGGCGGTCTGTATGGTCAGCACATAATAGCCATTCCCTGAGGTCAATTCTGTCAAGCCAAGTTTGAACACCTGATCGTTCTGTTTCGTAATAACAATCTTAGAAACGTCGAGTTTCACGCCCTGACAAGCCAGCGTCACATCATCAGTCGTAAATGTTTCAGCCTTGACAGCCTTGTTGAACCTCACCGTCACTTCGGTCAATGGTGTCTGTTGAAGCGTACCTTCTGCAGGAACACCGCTAATACTCTCCACAACCAGTTCCACATCGGGTTTCGGTTCAAAAGTCAATAGGAATGTCTCTCCCTCGATAGGCATATTACCCACAAAGTGCAGTCGTTTCACATAATCCCAATCTTTTCCATCATTCAGTACGCGATCTGTCTGCCAGATATTGTCCACAGGAATCTCCGTCTGGTCACTCTGCCGCACTACCTTAATGAGTTTCTGCCTACCCGCAGTCGGGTCAAGCAAATAACCATAGTTCCAGCCTGCAGTTGACGGAGTGACTGTCAACAGATACTCAGTATCGCTTTGCTTAGTGGTCACAGCATCAACAGCAATGAAAACTTCCTGTTGCGTTGCATCTGTAAAATAAACCTGATCAGGTAAATCCTGAGCGTCTGTCACATCGTTCACCAAGAATGCACGTGGAGTGACGGATGCCTGCTGGGAAACGGGAGGTGTAAAGCCATGAATCAATTCATGGATGGTCACCTGGTCAAGTAGCGAAAGATTCTCATTACCATAACTGGAAACATGAGTGGCCTTGATATCATAATCCACGAAATGACCGAGTAATGAACTCTGTAGCCACCACTGAGCATACGCCTGCGAATGGGCAGGGATAGTGCCAAAATCAGTCGGGATACTCTCGCCCATAGCCAATGTCTTCTCTTGTCCATTCAGTTGCGACGAGATAAACTCGAAGTCGATATAGAGTCCCTTCTCATTCTCAATGATTTCTGGCTGTTTGGTCATCATCTTGACATTGGTGGCATCGCCATAGCCCTTGTTGTTCATGATAACGGCAAACTCCGCAGGCACCATCGGCTCTACTGTCTCTGTCAGTGCATCATCTCCATAAATGTCACGCTGCATAAAATAGGTCAAGTCAAGTTCTGGTGACGGTTTCACCGTCAGTGTCACGGGATACAACTCACGGGTCACCTCCAAGCCCGAATAAGGATCGGTATAAGAAAGTGTACCGCCAAACGAGTACTCCACCGGTGCTGTCGGTGCAGCAAACTTCGAAGGAATGAAAAGAATGGTTGCCGTACCCGTAGCATCGGCTGCAAGTGTCCAACCGCTCTCCATATCAAGGTTGCCTTCAAAGACATTCAGGTTTTCCGTATGCATCTCAAACTCCTTGGTCGTAGCAATAAGACCAGTCTGCATGTTCGTAACGTTTAGCCGTAGTTTCACATCCTTCATGGCAGAATTCTGGTTTCCATTATACACGGTCAGCGTGCCACGGAAGGCCTGACGCGTCATTGTCATGGTCTGTGAGATTTGCAGCGAAATGGTGGAACAGACAGAATTGCTACCCTTCTCATTCTCTCGTTGGAACATCTCTGTCTCCGTTGCCCACATATCCTCTATCGAGGCATAGCCTAACTCACGAGCCTCCATCTCGGCCTCCATAATCAGGTCAAGCATATCCACCAACTCAGAACGCTGGATGATATTCTCATGCACAATGCCATTCTTCAGATAATCATTGGTATTATTCAGGCGCTCCACGAAACGCGTCATCAACTCGTCGCTGATGCCCTCGGGCTGGTAAGGCTTCAAGGCCTCCAGTGTCCAGTTACTCTTCTGGGCCTCGGCAGCCTGAAGCAGTTCGTATACCTCCTTAAAGGAAGAATCATAAAGCCACAATGAATCACCGAGCACCTCAACCATGTAGCCATAAAAACCGACCTGTCCTTTCAGTTGAATCCTCGCAGCCTCAGCAAAGCGCGTCACATACGATGGTTCCTCAGAATTATCCGTAGCCTTCCTGACTCCAGAGTTCTGTCTTCTGGCTCCTGACCCATTTTTCACGGCATCCTTGGCTGCACCAAAGCCTAAGCCTTTGGCTGTCAAGTTCATTGCGCACCTCCCTTCGAACGTCAATAGACAACTCATTGCTGTTAAGCCCGCACCAACGACTGCAAACAAGGGAAGCATAGCCACACCAACACCGGTGATGGAGGTAATTGCTGCGAAGCCCTCCACGCCACAACGCGCTCCTGTTGCTAATAATGCGAGGTAGTCAAACGCATCTGCCTGTTCTGCCATAATCTTTCCTGTGCCCGAGGCTAATCCGTATGAACAGCCGCCACCGAAAGGAACAAACGACATGGCACAATCCGTTGCCCACTTCATTATCTTGTTGCCACACTCTCTACAGTCAGAACTGGGAGCGACGCGTTTGCCGTTCGACTCCTGACCATACACCGTGTACCAGCCGCCACCATTAGGAGCACCTAATCCATCAAAAGTATAACTATCGTAGATCTGATAGATTTTTCCTCTGCACGACTTGAACGGCACCTCCCTTTCGGAAATCTTCTTCGGTTTGCCATCATTACCACAAACATAGACACATTCAACACGATTTTTCCAAGTACAGCCATCTCCAGCAGAGTTGCCTGCCTTACGTGCCCTACTCTCAGATGGAGCCACACGCGTCACCTTCACTGGGATGGTCACACTCTGCTGTGGTGCCAAATCCATACCTGTTATATCTAACATCGGCTCAATCTTGAAGTCATCTACCATTTCCGGCACAAAGAATTGGGTTTCCTGTCCAGTAATCAATCCCTTGTTCGTCAAGATGACATAATATACCAGACTCTCACCTACACCCAAACTCTCTGCATCAATTTTGTCGGGCACAATGATCTCTATCACCGGCGCAGGCACATTGGTCTCATATTTCACCGTCGTCACGATTTCATATTCATCCTCCACTTCTGTTTCCACAACATCCCAACTAATACTGATGGCCTGATAACTCAATGTGACCACCTTTGTGGTGGTGACACCTGGGTCAACCAGAATAGTATTGGTGTAGGAATTATGCTTGTCGGCAGACACATTGATCTGGTAGTAGCCCTCAGGGAGATTCTCTATAGTGAACAGTCCTTTAGCATCGCTCAGTCCCTGAGTCACCAATGCACCGGTTATAGGATTGCGAACAACCACCTGTGCTCCCGCTACATGGGGTGCCTCATCCGTATAATAGGTATATTCATCAGTCACATCGACCACAAGCGTTCCAGTTGCCTCTGATACTGGGGTAACAGTGAAGTTGATGAAAGTGCCGTTGCCATTTTCACAATTGATACCTATCCGTCCGGTAACAGGGACGTTCAACTGCATGTCACTCGTAGGCATGAAGCGCAGCACCACAGTGGCCGTATCGTTCTGATTCAGGCCAGCCATCGTCTTACCTGTCAGACTGCTCATCCAACTCGGCAGGTCAAGCGTAATCGCACCTGTGTTGCCCTTACCTGTATTCGTCAACGTGAAACTATAGTCACGGCCTTTATCCTTCAGCATCGTGGTGGTCAGAGTCTGTGACTCAACTACCAGATTGCCTACACCCATACGAGCATAATAGTAAAGTAAGATGTCCAGATTGGCTCCCTCAGAAGAGGTGACACGCAACACCAAGTGCTCCCAGTCATTGCCTTTCGTAGCCACCATACTATTGATAGAGTACGTCAGGTTGGCAGTGGCGCCGCCCTCAATCTTTGCCGGTACTTTCAACTCTGCAGAACAACCCTCAGGAGCCGATACGATCTGAGCCTTGACTCCAGAAAGACTGAGTGAACCAGGATTCACCAGTTGGATGACACCCGTCAAGGGCGTACCTATCGTCACGTCGCAGGTAATATACTTATTGTTAGCCCGTCTCAAGCCATAGACATCAAACTCTGCCATACTATCACTGATGGGGTCATCGGGATAACAGGCTCCAACGACAAAGTGACCAGTTATCATACCCGTAGGTATCCATTCTAAGGAGAAGCGGCCCTCATCATCGGTTGTCACATCCTCTGTCAGGCGCACGCCGTCAGTAAGGAAATATACCTGAGCCTTGGCATTCGCCGTCTGGTCACCTTTCAATTGTCCGCTGACAACCACCTTTTCACCCTGACTGTATGTCTTTTTGTTGGTCTGTACGGTTGCCGTGAATGGTGAAATGGTTTTGATGGTCAATTCAGCAGAGGTATTGTTGGTATAGACTAATTCGGAAACAAGTTGCTCCTCATTGACTACTGCATAATAGACCATCTCTCCAACCTGTAAGGGCAGGGCCACACGACGCTGTAACGTCTCACTGGCACCAACGGCAATATCGGTCTTTGTCGTCAGCGTTCCTATTGCCATATTCGAGCCCTTCTGGTAGAGCGTCACCTTGGTTCCTGCCGGTAACACAACAGCCCCCTCGTTGGCCACGACGATGCTGATTGTGACACTACTGCCCACCACACCCTCTGTCTCATTTGATGTGATACTGGTGATACGGGCATCTGGCAGCGTCTGATCAGTGACCAGTATATAACACGTACCGGAACCATAGCCTTCGCACGCTACAGTGAAGATGACAGTACGCGAGTCACCACTCACGTCATTGGCCTTCGACTGTATCTCTACCTCCACAGATTCCTTTCCTGCAGGAATTGTAACGGTCTTTGGATAAGTGAAGCCCTCATCATAATTACTGCTCAACGTGACTTTAAGAGCCTTTTCTGACGAATTGTTACGGCTGATGGTCAACGTGGTCGTTCCTCCTTCCTTCACGGTACTGGCCTGAGAAGCCACGCTGAGGGCGGCTCCGTCATTGTCCAATACGGTCAACTTGGCACTTACATTGCCAGCCTGCTCGCCGCTCGACGTACAACTACAGGAGGCCACCCAGATACCGGCTGTCAAGGTATAAATCCGGTCGCCCTCCTGCTTTACATTATCAACAGGCCCTACGTTAAAGTAGATGTTCTCCACACCTTTGTCCATGACAATGGACTTGTTGCTGTAATAGAGTCCGCCATTCGAGTCATCACTCAGTTTCACCGTGATCTTGCTGTCAGTCTTCCCTGTACGTGTCAGCACGGCAGCAACAGCAGTAGGCCCTGCCGACTCGCTCACCTTGTCGGGTGTCAGCGTCAGCGTCAGAACTGGCATGTCATTATCATTCAGGATGACAATCACCTCACCGGGATTGAAGCGCTGGGAAGACACGGTGAACTTATTCGACTGCTGTAGATTGGGCACGTTGTCATCGACACAGGTCACCGTGACAGTCGCCGTAGTCTGTCCGGCAGGGATCTCGGCGGTTGAATTGAACTGGAACCGTTTGTTGTCCTCGCTCACGATCTTCACCGTGATAGGCTCTGTGGATACACGCGGCGTCGTAATGGTGAGTGTAAACGTATCACCTTCCGTAAGTACCGACTGCGAGGCCGTAACACCTAAGGCTGGATACTCGTCATCTTCGATGACCAGACGTGCAGTAACCGCCCCATACTCCTCACTCTTGACATTGATGTTGATGATGGAGTCAGTATCTACCTTATCATTATTGGTCACGTCAATGTAAAACACGACACCCGACTGTCCGGCAGGCATGGTGACGGTCTTAGGGATGCTGACGCGTGAGTCCTCTGTGCTGGTGATGTCGAACACGCGCAGGTTGTTCCACCGTCCCGAACGACTCAACTTAGCGGTGATGCGCTGATTGCCTCCCTCGGTAAGACGTGTCTTCGACAGTTCCAAGTAGAGTTGTCTCGTCACTTCCACATTGTCCGTGCTCTGCGCAGTATTGTTATCAAGGTATGTGGGGTGCTCGCCCGTCTTTTCATTGGGCACCACCTCTACTTCCACCTTACAGATGCCATCCACACCAAGCAGGGCAGGCAACGTGATGTCGGTCTCACGACTCACTTCACTGCCCACACCCAATTTCTGGTCGTAGTGGAGGGTACTGATGAGTCTGGACTGATTTCCACTGACTGTCTTCAGCATAATCTGTTCGGTCCATCCGTCTTCGGTAGCCGCTAATCCCACGTTCTTAACCTTCCAACGCACGGTAAATTTCTGATTAGGGCCAACAGGACTGGGTGTGAAACTCACGTCAACAGGCATCAGATCGGGACGCGGAATCTCCTCTATGACGATGGCACCGTCCGTAGAAGTGACAGCCACGCCGTTCTTCTTATCGTCGCTCAGCACCACCTCTGAGAGATAGATGGGCAACACAGCACCATTGTTCATACCCACAGGAGTGGTAAGTTGCAAAGACAGTAGTGTGCCACGATCATCGACCACAAGTTCATTGCGATTACTGTAGAGGATGATACGGTACTTCTGGTATTCCATCCACGCAGTACCGGCCTCAAGACCGTTGGGATAATATTTCTTGCTTTCTTTGCCTAAGCGAAGGCTTTCGACGGTATAGCCCGAAAGACGTGAAGGCGAAAGGCTGACTGCCACATTGCCCAAGTCATCCTTGGCCAACTCGTATGGTACACTGATGTCGAACTGTACGCCAGTGATATCACTTGTATTCTTCAACGCGACAGGTATGTTGACGACCTTACCCGATGGTGTCGTCACCGTGTCAACGCTCAGCACATTTGTCTGTGCCGACAACAGCGTATTCCATAACAGGGCCATCGCTGCCAACAGTGAAAATCTTAGGTTCTTCATATCTATACTGGTTTTTTATGTTTACGTATTTGTTACTTTCTCAACTTGTATTGCTGTCCGTTCAGACGCACGATGTAGATACCGGCAGGCAACGTGTCCCATGGGCCGAGACGACGGCCACTGAGATCATAGATGGGCAGATCGGTATTCGAATCAATTACCAACTGGTCGATGCCGGCAGACTCATTACCGTCAATGCCAACACCCAGACGATGCGTCTCCTGGTCAGTCATTACGACCTCACAGACAGTCACACCGGCAGGCAGTTGCATGAGTAGTTGATGGGTACCTACAGGCAAGGTGTTGCCCTGAGAGGAGTAGAAGACGAC
>Ga0310696_10010875_pt1 | contig 10411 bp, 11 predicted proteins | sample AusTroGonzalo_MG_4_FD_203885 | JGI IMG/M metagenome (GOLD analysis project Ga0310696, IMG submission 203885) | Bovine rumen microbial communities from tropical cattle in Woodstock, Queensland, Australia - Gonzalo_02 (v2) (version 2) | ecosystem: Host-associated > Mammals > Digestive system >... | reverse complement strand
GCTCCATGCTCCCGTAGTCGGTCAGATCCACGGTATTGAAATAAACCTTGTCCGGCCAGATGCAGGTATATGCCCCGATCCCGACGATCTGCTTCGGGATCATGGCCTGATCCGCGGAAACCGACAGCCCGGTAACCTTGACCATGTTGTAGAACACTTCGGTCCCGCGGACCAGCACCAGGTTGTCCCGTCCGTAAATCCCGCTGAGCCTGACCGGCGTCGCGCCCTCCGCGTCAAAGCAGGTCAGCCCGCGCTTCTTCCGGATCGTCAGCAGCGGATACAGGTCGCCACTCATGTTCGACATGTCATACATCGCGCCGTCGGAAATGATCTCGTTATGGTCATATCCCTTGAACCCGGTCGTCATCTGAATGTTCGTCCGGTTCGGCGTCAGTTTCGGCAGCTCTCTCATGTTCTCTCCTTACAGGCGGATCTGCCTGGCCCGGCTGATCGGCATGTGAGTCCTCGTCAGCCAGTCGCTGAAGGATTCATATGCCTGCTGGAACAGCAGCCGGTCATTTGTATACTTCTCGATTTCCTGGTTCTGGATGTCGATCTTACAGAACAGCCAGAACGTGTAGACGTCCTCGTCATAAGGAAACGGCACCAGCAGCTCCGTGCCCGGATCCGTGTCGCTGTTGTATTGGGTGAAGCTGTCCGGGAAATGGTCCATCACTGCCAGCGCTTTTACCGGCCGCCAGTGATCCGCGTTCCAGTCCTCCGCCGTGTCGATCGCGGAAATGCAGATATACCCGATAAAATCGTTCGCCGCCCGTTCGCCGGCGGCATAGGTTTTCGAGCTGTCGTATTCATTCCAGATCTCGTGCTTGCTGATCAGCTCGTTATGGATGATCGCGTCCAGCTGGGCCAGGTATCCAACTTTGAAAGCCGCGCTCTGCATGTTCGGTTTCAGCAGGTCCGCCCGGTCCAATGCTCCCTGAATCGTCATGTTTTTCTCCTTTTACGCAAAACGGCGGCAGGGGTTCCCCGCCGCCGCCGGGATTCTCCCCGGATGTTATTTGTTCGGATTCGTGATCGGGTCATGCACTTCGATGCTGTCCGCCATGTCATCCGCCGCAGCGTCCGCCTCGATCTTGTTCCGCAGCGCTTCCGCGAAAGGTTTCTTCATGGTCTGCACCCTCCCGTTCGCCGGGATCTGCACGGACCGGCCGTTGATGCACAGCCAGTAAAACTGCTCGTCGCCTTTTGGCCGGCGCGGCACCAGCACTTCCTCTTCAATCTCCCAGCTGTCGCTCGGGGCTTCCTCCGCCGGAAGGATCTGCGGTGCCTGGATGCTTTCCTCGATCTGCGCCTGGGCGCTCGTGCTCTTCTTGCTTGCCATTTGGGTTTCTCCTCTCTGCCCGTCGGTGGGCGAATCCGAATTACATCTTGATCAGCACGCCCTGCTCGATAAGTCCGTCCATCGCGCCGTTCACGGTCACTTCGGTCCCCGCGCAGGTCACGCCTTTGATCGCGCCGTTGGGTGTCAGCTCGAGCACGGTGTTCTTGGCCAGCTCGGTCTTGGCGCCGTTCAGCACGACGGTGGCGTTTTCGGTGACCTTGTACAGGTTGTTCTTCTTGCTCTTGAAGTACAGCACCACGTTCGCCTGGCCGACCACGAACTTTTTGGTGGTCGGATTATAGGTCACGCCGCCGGCGATCACTTCACACTCGTCCAGCTCGTATCCGGCCGCAAAGACCAGGGTCATGGTGATCTCGTCGTCCTTGTCGCCAGCGTCCGCGCTGGGCGTCGCTATCGTCACGTTCGCGTCCTTGTAGATCGTGATCGTGTAGGCCGGATCGGTGTGCAGCTGAAGGTCAAATGTCTTCATTTTTCTTTCCTCCTCAGGTCCCGGAAAGGGGAAGCCTTTCGGCCTCCCCTCCGGGTGATGTCATCAGGCAGCGGTATCGGTGCTGCTGTAGTAGCTTCCGCTCCAGACGGTGCAGATTCTCTCCTGGTACAGGATCTTGGCCGCGAATTCCATCTTCGCGCCGACGGTGCTGAACTGGTTCAGCGGTCCGCCAACCTGGTCCCTGTTCTTGATGATGGTCTCCAAAGAGCCTCCCTCCGGATCCACGACGCCGAAAGCGTCCTTGCCGAAGAACATGGTCTTGTAGGTCGCGTACGACTGTCCTTCCTTCTTGATGACGGGCGCGACGGTGGTCTCGATGAACCGCACGCCGTGCAACTCGCCGATCTCGCCCGCGAAGATCTGCTCGGTGGCCGCGTACTGATGGTAGTCGATCCATTCCTTGCTCCGGCGCAGGTCGTACGCCACAGACGGATGGATGACGGCCAGATATTTTCCGCCCTGGAAGGTCGGGGCCTTGAGTTTCTTCAGGTTCGTCACGGCCTTGGCGACCATGTCAGGCGTCAGGTTGCAGGTATAGCTTCCCAGCTTGGTCTGAAGATCCGCCTCGGTGGTCGGGGTGGAATTATAGGTACTTCCGCTGTAGGCATCCGCGAACTGGATGTTCGTGCCGCCCTCCAGCACCGCGCGGACCAGCAGGTCCTGCGTCAGGCCGGCAGCCGCGCCCAGCTCTTCGGTCGCGCCGACGATCGCGTCGTCGATGGCGTGCAGGTCGAGCAGGTCGGAGATGGCGACGTAAGCTCCGTACTGCGTCAGGGTGACGGTCATCGCGATCATGGACAGTTTCTGTCCGGCCGGGATCACGCCCTCCGTCAGGGAGGCCAGGTTCGGCAGGGTCTTCCATTTGCGCCACTCCACGGTCCGTCCGTGGTTGGCCGGCAGCGCCTGCTTGCGTCCCAGCTGGGCGTACACCAGCTTGTCGCGGGCGTTGTCCAGCAAATTTGTGTCGTAAAAGGTTTTCATGGTGGGGCTGAGGTCCGTCACGCCGCTCACGAAAGACTCCGTGCTGCCGGTATAGGCGTTGACATAATTCCCGGTCGCGTTGACCAGGGTGCCCGCATCGTTGAACATCTGAAGATCAAAGATCATTTCCATGGGGATTCTCCTTTCAGTCGAAGCTGATCCCCCCTAACCCCGCGGCCTTGCGCCTGCGGTTTTCTTCGATCAGCTTCGCGCGTTCCTGTCTTGACATGTTTCTCGGGTCCATTCCGACGCGTTCCGCCGGCGCCCCTCCGCGCATCGCTCCCTCGACAGGCCGTCCGGCATTTGCCTGCATGGTCTGCGAGATCTGCTGCCGCGCGCGCTGGATGCCGTAGCTCATCGCCTGAGGCATCAGGTCGTTGTGGTGCACAGCAAAATACGCCTGTTCCACGCTCAGTCCCACATCCGGATGCGTCATCCGCAGGAATTCCGGATTCTGAAGCTCCGCCCGAAGGTCGAAGTTCGGCACCGTTTTCCTCAGATCGTCCGCCTGTCTGGACAGCTTCACGAAATGCTCGCGCATCCGCTGTTCCTCCAGGCTCTGCGCTTTCTCCGCCTGGTCCCGCTCGTGGTCCTCTTTCATCTGCTTGAAGGTTTTGTAGGCCGCCACGGTCATGCCCATGGCTTCCGCCTCTTCCTCGTACAGACTGTCGTCGTCGAGGATCAGCGCCTGCAGCTCCTCCACAGATTGCACGCCGCTTTTCTTCATCAGGGCATCCAGCATAGGCTGCATTTTTTCCAGCTGCTGATTGGCGTCCGCCTGGTTCTTGAACCGTTCGCCGATCGCTTTTTTCACGTCGGCCCCGTACAGATCCGCGAACTTGCCTTTCTTCAGCTCGGCCCATTCAGCTTCCAGCTGCGTGTTGCCAGTGCCCGCCTCCGCCTGTCCCGCTTTCCCCGCCGGCATGGCCTGTGCCCGCTTCGAATAGCGTTCCTTCAGCTGCGGATGGCGCGTTACCTGGTCTTTCAGCGCTGCCGCGAGTCGCGCGTCTACCTGCGTCCCGTCCGCCAGGGTATCTCCCGCGTTCGGCATCGCAGATTCTGCGGCTTCGGATCCGCCCGCCTCCGCCGTCGCCGGTGCCTCCGCCGGTCCTTCGGTGAAAAGCTGCAGATCCATCAATGTGAATTCCATAGGTTCTCCTCTCTGCCCGTTGGTGGGCGATCCCTTGAGTTTATTGTCTCACAAAGGTTTTCGATAATGTAAGGTCACTTAATCCACGCGTGTTGCGTTCGCGCTGCGTTCCCTCGCCCGCTGCACGATCTTGTTCTCGTTCGTCCGCGGTTCGTCGATGTTGTCCGTTTTCTGCGCTTCCCGCACGCCCTCGACGCCGGTCGGTTCCCCGCCGGATCCCGGCAGCCTCGGCGCCTGCTGTCCCATGACGCCCTGGACCACGCCGGCCAGCTGGTCCGCGACTTCCGGCTGGTACTTCTGCGCCAGCGCCATCGCGATCTGGCTCACCTGCGTCAGTACATCGACCATCGTCCCGTTCTGCCGGATCTTCTGCTCGAGCTCGTCCTTACCCTTGAAGTCCATCATCTGCAGCACCAGCAGCGACTGGTCCGTCGCCTGCGGGTTGAACATGCCCAGCTGGTAGAACTGGATCGCCAGCTCGTTCTGGCTCATCCTTGTGTAGGCGTTCTCCCGCTGCGCGTGAACCTCGACATCATAGACGGGCTTCCGCATGCCGTCCTCCAGTCCCATGCCTCCCGGCAGCGGCTGCGGCTGCATCCCGGAATTGTCAAAGATTTGGAACTGCTCGCTCCCGTCCTTCCCGATAATCCGGAACTGGCGCGGCATGTCGTAAAACTGCCGGATCCGCTCGATGACCAGGTTGATGACTTCCCGGTAGGCCCGATAGCTTTGCCGGGTGCTGTCCTTGCTGCTCCGTCCGCTGTCCTCCTTCAGCGCCGCGATCGCGCTCGCCGCCGTCACGCCGCTCGGCACGCCGCCGTTGTTGACGTCCGTGTTCCCCGTCACAAATTTCAGCTCGTCGATCTTCTGCTGCAGCATGTTGAAGCAGGATCCGGTCAGTTGGTTTGAAGTGATCGGCCGGATCATATCCTCCGCCAGCCCGCCGCCGACATGGACGAACGGCTTCGAGAAGTCCGCGAATTCCTCCTCGTTCACCGCGCCGTCCTTCCGGACGAAGTACCGCGGGGTCGCGTTCGCGGCCGCGTTCATGACCATCGCCTGGCTCAGCGTGTCGATATCCGTCTGCGCGTCGTGCGCGACGTCAATCAGGCCGTACCCAGCCGGGCTGCCCTCGACGGGATAAAGCGCGTCCAGCACGAACGGATAGTCGCCGTCCGCGTACAGGCCGTCCCGGTATTCCTCGTTCCCTTCCGTCGCGAAAAGGACCTGGTCCCCTACAAACTTGCAGTAGTGCAGGATCTTCCGCGGCCCTTCCCAGACATGGTAGTACCAGTCCACGACAGGGATCTTGTCCGCGTCGTTCTGGTTGTCGTCCGTCCGGTATTTGCTGATGCTCAGCCGTCCCGGTTTCAGCTTGCCCTTCGTCTCCGGATACTGCTGCTCGATCGTCTCGCGGTCCAGCAGCGTGACATAGAAAACATGCTTGCTGTCCTGCAGGTTGTCTACTCCCGGCTCCCACACCAGGTTCAGCAGGTTGATCTTCCTGATCGAGATGTCTCCCAGCCCGTTCAGTTTCGTCTTGTCCCAGAAAACACCGTATGCGCCGGTCCCTTCCTGCAGTTTCTGCCACTGGACATCCGAATAAGTTTTCTCAAATTCGTTCAGCTGCAGCACGACAGGCAGGATCTCGCTCAGCGTGTTCGCCGTCTCCCGGTCGTTGATCTCCCGCGGCAGGATCACCGGCTCCGGATAGCTGTCAGTCGCGTCCGCGTGTTTCCCGACGATGCAATTCCACAGCCAGGCTGTGTTGGATTTCCGGCTCTGCGCGCCTTTGATCCCGCGCTCGGCCTCGATCATCCTCCAGTTGCGCAGCTTCCACCAGTCCTGCGCGTTCACGATCCGCCGGTCCACGCTCGCCTTGCCGGCCTTGTACCGGATCAGGATCGTCTCCGCCTGCAGGATCCGCTCCCGCGTCATCCCGCTCTGTGCCGGCCGCTGCGGCTGTCCGCCGGCCGCGAAAGGTTCGTGTCCGGCCGCCCGGGCCAGTCCCTCCGCCCCCATGCGCTCTCCCAGTTTCCTGGCTTCCATCTCCTCCGCCGTCATCGGGCCGGATCCCGGGATCGTTCCCGGCATGCTTCCCCGATCCGGCTGCGGGATCGTCTGCGGGCTGGTCCCTCCGCCCCAGATCATTCCAGGCCGCTCCTTCGCCTCCCGCGGCTGCCTCCTGAGTCTGTCAAAAACCGCCATCTTTCTCCTCCTCCATGCTGATGTACTTCGGGTATTGCTTGGCCATCTTCCGCAGTCCGCTGAAGATCAGGTCAAATGCGTTTCGCGCCCATACCAGTCGCCAGGGCTGGACCCATACTTCCAGCGAGAATTTCCCGCTTTCCATCTCGCTCATGACATGGACATCCTTCGTCCTCCGCTCTTCCTGCTGCATCCGGTTCAGCAGCGTCTGCGACAGCGCGCTGACGGCGGCGCAGTAGATGTCCTTCCCGTGTTCCGCTGCGTTCGCATGACCTTCGATGTACAGCTTCAGCCGGTCCACGCTCCCTGTGATGTGAATCATGCGCTCCTCCTTATCGCTGGTTCAGCGGATCCGCGCCCCATGCCGGCAGCTCCGGATCAACGTCGATGTGAGGCGTGATCTGGTGCCTCATCGCGTAATACCGCCACTCATCCGCGGCATGGTCCTCTCCGGAAGAATCCAGGTCCTCGGCCCTGTGCTCGTCATACTGCAGCGTCGGCAGCGTCCGGATGAATTCGGTGCAGGACCTGAATACCTGGAATCCCGGTCTCCCGTCCTCGTCAAACTGCAGCCGGTACTGGCACTGCATCCATCCAGGGATCCGCTGATGGTCTCCCTTCTCGAAGAACAGCCCGTACTTCATCGCGGTCTCCGCGATGGAAACGCCGTGTTCCGCGTCCCAGATCGCCGGATCCGCGACGCCGTATATTTCGCGTCCGGCCAGCAGCGGATGCTCGCGCTCCATGCGCTGGATCTCCGCGAACACCCTCTCTGGCGCCCACTTCAGCCCCTCGTTCGGCAGGCTCTCCCCTCCGCTCTTCTGCACGCCGTACAGCTCCGCGATCCTGTACATCATCCCGTCGTCGTCGATCGTGTAATATCCGCAGGAAAACGGCCTGCGGTAACCCCAGTCGAAGCTGCGCGTGATCTGCCAGTGCTTCCGGACCGTGATCGGGTTGATGACATGCGTCCAGACGCGGTCGTCATAATGGTCCGGATCGTTCACCCAGCTTTCAAAAAACATGCCTGAGTATACATCCCAGCTGCCGTCGAGCCAGGCCGACCTGATCTTTGGCGGCAGGTTCTTCAGGAAAGTCAGATAGTCCGGGTCCATCTCCATCAGCACGGTGTTGTCCGTTACCTTCGCCTGCACAAAGTCGTAGTCGTTCGGATCCTCGCCGTCGCGGTACTGTCTGTCGATGAAGATCCGCTTGATGTAGGCGTGTCCTTCTCCTCCCGGGTTGCAGGTGTAGTAGATCCTGTGCGGGAAGCTGTTCGCGCCGCGGCAGCTGGCCGCGATCTTCTTCAGCCAGTCCTCCCGCATCTGGGTTGCTTCGTCGATGAAGATGACGTCGTATTCCACGCCCTGGAAATGCGTCTCGTCTCCTTCGTGGTCGAAATACTCGAAGTGAATCGTCGCGCCGTTCGGAAAGTAGAACGTCCGCTCCGCCTGGTTAAACTTCGCAAGGCCCAGCAGCGCGATCCGCATCGGAATGATGTGGTTGTTCCGCACGTCCACCAGCGTCCTCCGGACGATGGCGATCTTGATCCCTTCGGACCATGGGTCCGGTCTCCCGTACTTGTTCGCGAGCAGGATCGCTTTCGTCCGCAGTACCCAGCTCTTCCCTCCGCCGCGCGCGCCGCCGTATCCGTTGTGCTTCCGGTTCATCCGGAGGAATCGCAATTGCTTCTCCGTCGGCCGGATCAATACTTCCCGCATGCGTCCTCCGTCATTCGTCCACCGGTGCCGCGCCCTCAGGCAGCTCGATCTTCCAGACGGTCTGCGACAGCGTTTCCGTCTGCTTCGCCTTTTCCGCCTGCTCCGCTTCCCATTTCGCTTTCTCGAGCTCGTACTTCGCTTTCGCCTCGCGCTTCCGCTGGCTCTCTTTCTTCTTGTCCAGCTCCTGGTCCATGTTCGGCAGGCGGTACAGATCACGCTGGCTGTCGATCGTCGCCCTCAGCGCCTTGCTGATCGAGTCCGCCGGCCTCCCGTCCGCGTTCGGTCCCAGCAGGATCATCGGGTTTTCCGCGATCTTCTCCGTCAGCTGCAGCAGCGCGTTGGCCATCGCCTCGTTGGCCCGGACCAGCATCTGCAGCTGGTCCTCGCGCACGCGCACCGCCCGCGCAAGGAGTTTTTGCCCTGTTTCCGTCCTGACTTTGTCCTTGTCTTTTCTCCAGCCTTCTTTAGAGGCGCGGTTCCGGATCGTCTTTTCAGCGACGTGATACTGCTTCGCCAGCTCCTGGTAGGTTTTGTCGCCGGCAAGGTAACTGGCCTTGATTCTCCCCCAGGGCGTTGCCACGTTCTCACCTCCATGCTTTTATTTTTTCATACCGGCCCCGGAAAATGTAAGGTCACAAAAAGGGACAAAAAAAGAGCGGGTGTCCCGCTCTCGTTCCCCGGTACGTTATTTACTTTTTGTTCCGGTCGTCCGTCGCCTCTTCCGTGCTCTTCACTTCGATCCCGATCTCGATCTCGTCCCCCCAGTTGATCCGGAAGATCTCCGTGTCCATGAGCAGCTGATGCTGTTCCTTCGCGTCCAGCATGACTTCGTGCATCTTCCGGATCGCCCGTCCGATCTGCTGATCCTGCCGCTTCTCGGACAGACCCTTCGCCTGCACCTTCGATACCAGCCAGAATGTCCTGAACTCCATGATTATTCCCTCCTCCGCATGATTACGCGAATATAGGCCCCGTCCACCACATCGCTGTACCAGACGCCGCCCTCTTCCAGGGTATATCCCCTGTAGATCTTCTCCAGTATGCTTCTCGCCTCGGACTCGAAGTCCTTCGCGATCTTCCGGACCTGCCGGTTCGACAGTTTGCTGTCGGATGTATGAACCTTCGGCTTTTTGAGATTCCGGCTGCCGCTCCATGCGTGCAGGCCCGGCCGGTCCCCGCGGTCCCGTTCCTTCTCGTTCTGCCGGTACAGATAGTTGGCCATCCCCTGCAGGCCTTTCCCGTATTCCTGCAGGCGGTACGTGTTCGCGAAGCCTTTCCCCCAGATCTTCTCCAGCTCGTCCCGCTGGATCCCGCCGTTCATGACGCAGTGGACATGGATCCGGCTCTCTCCGTCGCGTCCGATGGCATAGATGTACTTCAGCTCCTCCAGCCCGCGCTTCTCCCGCAGCCGCTTCACGCGGCCCAGGAAATTCCGGATATCCTTCCGGCAGCGCTTCTCCTCCGGAGGATCCCCCGCGTAGGTCAGCGTGACATGGATGTCCCGGTCCGTCCGGAAATTTGTCTCGAGCAGCAGGATCAGCCTGCGCTTCGCCCGGCGGGTGTTCAGCTGCTGCTGACGCTCCGGTGTAATATTCTGTTTCCGCTCCCGCGCCTGCTTTTCCTGCTGCCTTCCCCAGATCGGGTAGACTTCCGCCTCGAGCCGCTGCCCGGCCTTGATCGTCCGGGTCCGGTATCCCATGCTCCCGACTTTGATCGCCGTCGGGATGGTCCGCCAGTAGTCCGCCAGGATCCCGTCCCTTTCCTCGACGTCGAATAAAGCTTCATACTCCCAGCTCATGCGTCACTCTCCTCCCGGGGGCACCGGGTGCTTCTCAGGATCCTGCGCGAAAGTGGTGCCCGGTTCCCCCGGGACCCCCTCCTCCGGATCTTCGTTGTCATTTTCCTCTTCGGTCGGTCCGTCACTTTGCGATTATTTAATACTCATTACAAGCCTCATTATGGGGATCCCGCTCCCCGGTTCCGGAGGCTGGCCCTCCGCGGGACCTTTATTAAGGAAGAAAAGGGGCATGCCTGTGCCCTGGCGCCCGGGGCCGGAATCGAACCGGCCGCAGCAGTCGGCACATCCTCTCCGCAGGGAGGTTTCCTCCTTCCTGTCGTTTGGAACACTGCTGCAATCCTTTCCGGGCAGATCCGGATGGCCGCTCACCGGCGGACCTTAATCCGGTGTTGCCTTTAAGTGTGAATCTTTGCTTCTCGATTTAGCTTTCTTCTTTCGTTCCTTGCTCCAATTTTCTTATTTGTTCTCCATGATTTTGCCCTATGCCAGAAATCAGAAAAATGTGAACGGGTATCTAATTTCTTATAGTGTGATTTCATTCCCACTTCACCTCCTTTATGTGTTAATCAATCGGTTCTGCCATCGTTCCAGTTTCGCCGCTTTATAATCGGCTATAACCTGCCGGTTAATGCTCATCTGATCCAGATACAGTTCAACGTCACCGATTTCTTCCAGAAAGCACTCATACTGAATATCCGGA
>Ga0310696_10010874_pt1 | contig 10411 bp, 4 predicted proteins | sample AusTroGonzalo_MG_4_FD_203885 | JGI IMG/M metagenome (GOLD analysis project Ga0310696, IMG submission 203885) | Bovine rumen microbial communities from tropical cattle in Woodstock, Queensland, Australia - Gonzalo_02 (v2) (version 2) | ecosystem: Host-associated > Mammals > Digestive system >... | reverse complement strand
TCCAGAACATTCACCGTTTCATTTAAAAAGAATTGAACAAAGTGAATATTTTTTGGGATTTAATAGTGAAGATACATATGAACCAAATGCACGAAGTAAAAAAAATGGAGCAAATTGGGATTGTGCATTATATATTATAGATCCAACAAATCCAAAGTTTCAAGAAGAAATTGATATTAAAACATTAAAATTACCTTCTATTTATAAACCATTTTACATGAGGGCTTTAATTGCTATTGATAATGCCAAAAATATTAATACTGGTTGGCATAAATTACGTTGGGCGGCAAATATTTATAATGGAGTAGGTTATTATGATAAAAATAGTTCTAATATTGAAAAATATAAAGTTGGAAATTTTTCGTATAATCTTTGTGGTTTAAGTGGTGAAACTGAAATATTGCGTTCAAAGCCAACATTATTATGTGATTATTATGAATCAATAAATTCTTACGGTCAAACACTTTCTACTGGTATAACAAGTGTTGAAAATGTTAACGTATCTTTTAAAATAAAAGAAAATACGCCACCTAGTGAATATGCGTACAATGGTTTTTCTCCGAATATGATAAATTTGGAAAGTAATGCTGATTTTTATACTATAAATTATTCAAGTGAAACTGTTGGTGATGTTTTTAAAATGACATTTAATAATGATTCTTTTTTGGGTAATTCTAGTAATAATGTTAGATATTTTATTGTGACACACACGTTTTATGATAGAATAACTAGTAAAGCGTGTTCAAATAAACAAAAATATGAGTTAAATCCAGAGATTTTACCAAAAACTAATTCAACAAACGGTTTTTTAAGTTTATATGGTGCTAATTTTTATGGTGATTTAGAAGAGTATGGCAACCATAGTGGTGATAATTCACAGTCACAAGTAATATTAATACCAGATCTTCTGTTTGAACTTATCAAGATACCAGGAGGTATAACGACTATTTCTTTAAAAAAAATGTCAGGTGATTGGCATATTATTGGAATAACAGATCCTTTGATTGATTTATTAATACAGGATAAAAAATTATTTTTAAAAGAAATAGAAAATGGTAGTGTATTGGCACCACATCAGAATTTTGTATCGATAATAACTTATAAATAAAGTTGGATATGAAGCAAATATTATTAGATAGTAAACGAGAAAAATTTGCATACAATCAAGATAAATTTGTTAGGGTAAACCTTGATAGTGATCAGGGTTTACTTCCTGTGTCTGATATATCTTCATCAGTCGACGAATATTATCAATATTTTGCTGAGCACGACGCTTCTAAGGTTTATCGTTTGATTTTTACGATAAATCCAGTCTGCAGCAATGTATTATTCAACAATGTAAGTGAAATCGTATACAAGGAAGGTTCTGATCAATGTGCTTTTTTTGGAGAATCAACAACAGGTGGAAGTGATTCCTGGTCAGCAGAAACGAGTATTCTTGAATATAACAATAATATGCGAAAGCAAAGTATGAAGCGTTACAATTTACTAGAAGATACTAGTTATTCACACGCTAAAATTGGCCCGTTAGTTTATCATTGTGGTGCCGATATATTTAACAACCATACTTTGCGTGCGAAAGAATTTACCGTGGTTAATAAAGTAGAAAAGAATAATCAGGAAATAAATAAAGATTTCAATACAATATCTGATTACTTAAGGGATAGAACTGGTAAATGTGTAAAAGATTATACGTTTAAGGATAAAAAAATAAATAGACACCAGTATACAATGAACACAATAAAAACATTCCCAGCAGCGATCGATGATAATTTGATTGAATCTAATGGGTGGTTTGGTTTTAGGAATCCAACTTCATTGAATATTGACAATATTACAATTAGTGGTGAGACATTTTCTATCAATAAATGTATGAACAATAATAAACCAGGTGAGTTTATTGATATGTACCCAGATCGTAGTTTATATTCCTTTATACCAAAGTATAACAAGTATAGAAATAGACTAGAATACAACTGGCAATATTGTTTAACATATCCATATTCAAGTACAACGAACAACCCGTTGGTAAGTTACGGTAATTACAATGGTCTTGAATGTGAGATTGTTTCAACTAAAAATATTCCATTATATGATTATGTAAGTGGTGACACTGTTTATCGTAACCACGATAATCAATTAATTCAATTTAAGAGTTATGTAAAACACGGATTAACAACCAGCAGTAAGATTAGAATTGCTTTGTTTAAAGATGGTAAAACAACAGAAACATCTGCTTCAATTCAAGTTATGGCGGTTGGAAATGGTGGATATGACGCTGAACATTACTTTAGTGTACGATTAAGTGATATAATGTCTCTACTAAATGAATTTCCTGGTGATTATGTAACAAATGATGAATTGCAAAATGTTTCTTTCAGATTTGCTAAATATGTAAATGGTGCAAGATGTAAGTATTATTTTAGATTATTCAAAAAAATACCTAATTTTAATGGTACCGATGTATTCCAGGATGATAACATTACCGAGGAAGAAATTGATACAGCATTATTTGGTAAGCCGCAACAATTTAACACAACATTGAATAAGATGGCGTTTGCTGAAAACATTTATTCAGATAAGTTAGCAGAAATAGTATTCAATGACAATGTAAATACAACTGGTTTGAAGGATAATCTTGGTCGTGATTTATCAGAAATTTATCTTACTATTGTAAAAACAAACAAAGGATACAAAGAATGGTATAATGGAAACACATATAATACCAAAGAAATTGAATTTTCCCATTGTTTTGGAAAAATAACCTCTGGCTTGGATATGGAGAATGGTAAGAGTGATTATAATGTGCATAAATTACATAATATTAACAAAAGACAATTAAATAACAACAAATATTCATATATTCCAGACGCAGCCACACCGTTAGAAAAAGAAATAACATTCGAAGATGAGGTATTTTATGGTGATTTAGTTGAATTAAGTCCATATACCTTAGTTGAAACAACATTGGAGAATGTATATCACCGTTTTAACACAGCACAGAGAGAATTGGTGTCAAAAGAATATCAAGAAATAAATTATGATGATATTCAGTCAGATGATTTTGATTTTTCTGGAGAAACGACTGGTACTAATTCAAAATTTAAGGTTCAAAAAATTGCATATTGTGTCGTAGATGATGGCCAACGAAGCAGTGGATATACATATGATGATATAAATGATTGGGATGAGGACGAAAATAGGGCAAATTATGCTTATAGAGGTAATTTAGCACCTGAAGGTTACTATTATCAGCCACATCACAAAATTCAGTTGAAGTTGTATTCAGATGAAACACAATGGGGTTCAAATCAAAAGGTCACTTATACATTTGATAGTGAGTTGGACGGTAACAAATATCATATTTATACATCGAAAAATTATTATTTCAATGTAAATGATAAGATTATTTTGTATAACAAGGAAACGTTAAAACGCTTGGAAGGTACAATTACCGATGTACAAGGTAAGAATTATACAGATATTACTTTAAAGGCTGTGCTTGAGAGTGGTAAAAAGTTAACGGATTATATGATATTCAAAATTAATCCAATACGTCCAACAACAGCATATGATCTTGACGACGGAACTGGTAGATACGTATGGCGTACATTTGTTCCAGCGTCAGAATTGACCCCAGACAACGAATTATATGAAGTTCCATTTGTTAACGGTGCCCATTATATGTACAATTACATTAATTTCTATGTACGTAGACAGGACCCATACGGATTATATGGTTTATCATTTAGTATAAGCGGCGAAGGAACTCCGTTACCATTGTTGAATTTAATTATTGGTGGTAACGAAAAAGATGTAGATAAATTCGATTATTTAGAAAACAATACAACGACATGTTAATTGAAAAGAAAATAAAATTAAACGAAACAAAGAGACAAAAGGCTAACGTTGATATTTCTGGTGCATCAGCAACGTATGATGAGGGTGTTGTAACAGTTACAGCACCAAATCACAAGATTGTACCAGGAACCAATGTTTATTTTAGTCGTGCGTGTGGTGATGGAGAAACGTTCATCCAAAAATTCAACGTTTTTGAGGCGGATAAAGATTCTTTCAAAATTCGTTATGAATTAGACAACTTTGTTATTACACCAGAGTTAATACATAAAGAATCAGTAAAAATAACGCCATTTCGTGGGGTTGAGGATTTTCTTGTTTTAACGTTTAATAGAAACAACAAACACATTTGTTGTAAAAATAGGGGTGAAGTAAATATTACACAGTTTTATGATTCTGGATATACATTTGGTGCATCTGCAGAAACTTGTGTAAGAACATACGACGCATTATTCAACGATGTTACTTATTACCGAGTTAATAAAAACGATAGTGATGGTAATAAGGTTTTAGAAACACCGCTTAACGTAATGGATCATTATGTTTGGTTTGTGGATGAATCTGGTGTTACGCATTCGACATTTGCATTTATACCGTTTTCTCCAAGTGGCTATGATAATAGGACTTTAATGTATCTTTATTGGACTAATAGTATTGAAGAGTTATATGAAAATTTTGATTTTAAGACATTTTTTTGTTTCGACTGTAGGTTTTTTAATCTAGATGGTATTATAAGCCTTACAAGCGGAGATACATTTGAATTTAACGAAGGAACTGAAGTATATACTTACCCAGCATACTTAAATATACATTTTGGAACATCAGATGAGTTTAAATTAAACTTAACACATGAAGATGATGTTAAAACTTATGTCGATGATAGGCTATATGACAATGTTTCTGATATTATTGATTTCGAAAAGAGAATGTTTGAACCGACATATATTGAAACAAAAACTCCTTTTGCTTTAAAAGATTTAAAGAGCATTCGATTTAATGTATTTTTAAGAGATAGGGTTTATGATTCAGAAACGGGCGATTGGTATGCCCCAGATGAAAAATATTGGTATTCTCTTGATAAAGGTGCAAAACGTGCTGTTTTTAAAACAGATTTGCTTAACGATAAAAAAGGTGATTTGCTTGGTAGTATGGGTTTTGAAGATGACGATGTAATAAATCAAAGCCAAAGATTGAATAAAACATTCATTAGATTATCACTTTATGATACAACAAACAGGGCAACACAGACATTATTATATTATGCAACTATGTTTATCAATACTTCAAAGCAATATGCAAAGTATATGAGGGATGTTGCTTCAAATGTTAAAATGAACGATTCCACTGGCGGTGGTAACCCAGCATATGTAAGAACAGTAAACGTAAACGACGATCTGGCACTATGTTGTAATTTTACATCATATGATAAGTACAATATGAGTGGTTCAAGCGAAGGTTTTTATCTTTATCTATTCCCAGACATTGTAGAAGGTGCCGAGGAAAAAGAATTGTATATGAAAGTTGAGTTGAATCATGCAAAATACGGTAAAACAATACCACTTGTTTATCCACGTAACGAGTACGGTGTTCCAACGACACCTAGAATACATTATTGGGTCAAAGACAGAGAAAGGGGTAATTATGTTAATTTAGACCAACTATATAAAGATATGTACATAAAGGTTCGTGTTAAACGTGATTATGAAAACAATCGTTACATATGGTATTTACCAGACCAAATTGGTAATAATGAGATACAGTTGAATTTATATGAACCAAGAATAAATCCTTCACAAACAGAATTGAGAAATGGACAATATAATTAAAAATATTAATTTGGAATGTGCTAAAAACCGTTTCTGTGGTAATTTTATGCCAGCACTTGACAGTGGTACCCTAAATGAAATGAACGGTACTGATTGTTGGGGTGCTTTTCCATATGATGTTATTATTGAATCTGGTGATACGTTCGGTATATTTGAATTGAGAGAACATTTACCAATGTTGTGTGAATGTAATCAATATGTATTCCGATTCGGAAATATTTCGAAAATATATGGATGGTTAAGATACAGAATAGCCATCGAAACTTTTTTTTATAAATTGGTCAAAAGACAAGGTAAATATAAATGGATTGAGGTTGAACTAGATTTCTGGGATAGTGGAACAACGGTAAATATGCTTTCCATGGTTCCAAATATTGAAGATTATATTGAAACAAGTGGAAATGTTTGTGAAATTATTGCGGTTCACGAAGACGCTGATACTTTTAACAAATGTTTCAGATTAGATGGGGACGATACTAGATACGAATTGAATTTTAGAGACTTTATCCTTAGTTTATTTAGCGGGAAAAGTGATTATAAATTCAAAAAACCATATTTTGATCTTCCAATCGCTATTTTTGAGGACGTAAACAGTGTTGGTGAATTATTATCTGACGAGCAAGCCTGGAGAGAAAATAAGAAGTATTACCTTGGCGATATTGTTAGAAACGAAGGGGAATATTACATTCTTGAGGCTGGTGAAGACCATTCAACATTTAAAGTTGGGGGTCCATTATATACAATTATTGCAAATGCTTATGCTAGTGGTACAACTGGATACACATTTATAGAAAATGTTGAGGATATGCCGAAAACATTAGAGGAGACAAGCGGAAACACATACATTCTTGTTAATACGTTAGCGGATCCAATTGATTTTTCTTATGTTCAGGTTTATTATAAAGGCGAATACAACGTAACAAAAAAAGTAACTGAATTTGATGATTTAGGTCATACACACTGGAGAAAGATTGTTCCACAAGATATGGGTGAAACATCTGGAGATACTGAAATCGTTGTTTCAAGTAAATTAAACGTATTCAGGAGTGTTAGAAAAACATATGATAATAACAATAATGAATTATCATTTAATGTTGTTGAAAATGGCGGTGAAAAACAGGTGGCATTAATTTATAGTCTTGGATATACCAATTATTCATTAAAAGACAATGGTGCTGTTGTTGATTATCTTAAAAAAGTTGAATTTTTGAAAAATCTCACGGATGAAGAACCAGTAACATTTGAATATAACGATAGTGGTGATAGTAAGAATATTATAATTGATGGCTTACTTAATGATTATCATTATGTAAGATTTACATATTATTCTGATTGTGAGGTATTCCAGAGTGGTGATACACAAGAAGTATTAACAGATACAACTGGTGTTGAATATAGTGAAACTAGAACTATTGAGCCAGTGACGGTAGAGGTTGAATACGATAGTTCAGCAACGACAGAATTTACATATTTTGCTGTTAGCGAAACAAGTGAAGAGGCTAGAAATGTTAACACAAGTAAAGCGTGTGCAGCAATAAGATATAATACAGGAAAGGTTGATTCAGTTCCTTTACATTTATTTTCGAACAGTAAATTATTTGGTAGTACGTTTGTTGAAAATGCAAACAAAGAAGTAAACATAACAAGAGGTTCATATGGTGCGTTTGAACGCCATAATATCCTTGGAGAAGTTAACTCAATGGATGACCTCAAAAATTACAGAAATAACTACTTCAAACTTTAATAACAAGTATTTATTATATAAAGCAATTAAGATATGGCTAATGGAACATACGGCTCAAAAAAGCCAGCATTTATAACAAGTAACGACGTAGATATTTTCTACAGTTATAGACCATCAAGAAGTACAGAAGACACTGATTCCAGCGTTTTTAAACAGATTGATAGTGATATATTATATACAGTTGAAGCAACATCTGCAGATGGTGGGTTATCACTTGGTACATTACCTGGTGTGTATAATCTTCGTTTACCGTTGGATACGTTTGGTAGGGTTGGTTTTTATACTGTGTATATTAAACCAAAGGAAATTAAAACAAGTATCATTGCTGTAAGTTCACTTGCAGCATATCCAAATGTTAGAGGTATAGTATTAAATATTAATGATTTTGATGAAGATGGAAGCATTGGTAATAACGGTGAATTAGTTGGCTATCGTGTTGAATATTTTGACACAGCAACAGGTAAACGCCTTGATACATACCGTTTGATTACATCAAATAACAAATGTGCGCCAATTACACAGAATTTTAATGATTCACTTTCAACAAATGTAAAGTATGGATTTAACGATTCAAGTAATTTGACATTCTGTACGTTAACGCCAAGTTCATCATTATCATTTAACAGTAATAGTTATCCGTTTATTGGCGAAGTTGGCCAAACAATTGCTCTTATCAATACGAAGTTTAATCCTGTAATGCTTGACATTGAAATTACAGAGCACGATATTGAGACACTTTCTACAATGTTAGAGGGCGATCAACTTAGAAATCTCGATGCTGGTATTATTACAACGTTTAATGATGATGGAGGTGTTTATCACCAGGCAGAATATGGTACTGTTGTTGATTCTTCAGATGGTACACATCACGATTATAAGATTAAGACAACAACAACTACAAACGAGGCTGAAAAATTAGAAGAAATTAAAGAAAATTTGTAATTAAATGACTAAGAAAAAGAATCTTGAGTTCTTGAAGAGTAATTACACACTCAGGAAAACACATAAAACTCTAAAAGGAGATATAAAAGTCTTTGAAAGAGATTATATGGTCACAACTAACGGAGGTAGTTGGGATAGTGGTTCCATTCCTTATGGCGAAAGCAATTTCAAGTTTATTGATAGGGATGATCGTAAAGAATTGCGTAAACATAATTACGGAAAATGGTTAAAAACTGACAATGGTTCAGAATACTGGACAATGGAAGATATTCAGAAACAAATTGAAGGTAAAAAAAGTTCAACTTGTGACGAATCACGTATGAATATCAAGCCAGTTTATTCTTCTTTACTCGATTTTGCTTATTTCGGTAATTGTACTGAAATGATTAAGGCTTCTGTTAACGATATTATTTCAAAGTACCCTGGAGAAATGTTTGTTACTGAACAACCAGTTACATATTATAACGGTTCTGAGTTTGTAAGATTGGGTACAGAAGACGGATATGACAATTTATGTTTTATTGCAAACCCATATGGCATTGATATTTACACACCGTATGTTTCAAAAACAAAGAAAAATAGTGAAGGATACGATGAATTGAAATATTTTTGTGAATCACGAGACAAATATAAGATTTTATATGATGTTAGTGGAACCACTGAGGTTTATTGTGAACCGCATAGATGGATTTTAGATTTTGACGGTGATAGATTGGTCTGTCCGATAGAAGGGGATCTAATTGGTCGTGTTTTAATCTCTGGCGAATATGATTCATCATTGGATATTAAAGAAAATTTCACTGGAGACTCACAGTTTGTGATTTATGTATATTATGCAAATGGTGAAATTGTATATTTAGCGGATTCTAAGTGGTCTGGCTTCCATATTCGTCCTATAGATTCAGCGGTTGATAAATTTTATAATAAATTAGATGATTTTGAACGTTTTTTATTGAATCGGGATTCTATTCCATTGTATTCAATTACTATTGATACCATGGAAGAAAGTGAAAGAGGTTTTTCATTCAGTAAAAAAACGTTTGTATGGCCAACAATGTATGGTTGGAACCTAGATGTTGAATCAACAAACTATAATAATTACTTAAATGGGTTACTAGAACAGGCTGGTTTCTATGATGAACTATTTTCTGACAATTTATGGAGAATGATGGTCCATGATTCAATTAAAAATATGGACTTAACGTTCTCAAATCCATCAAAAGATGAAGATAAGTCAGATTATAACATTGGTACCACAAAAGTACAGGGCTTATTTTGGGCGATTGGTCGTTTATTTGACGATATTAAACGTTATATAGACAATATTGGTTCAGTAAACCAAATTACTTATTCTCAATCAAATAATATATCCGACTATTTGTTAACAGATAAATTGGAATTGAACGGTTGGGAGACATATAACCCAACAGAAACGTTAGATTCTGACACTGAAGTGGAAGGAAGTGAATTATTCCCAGGTGTAACGAAAAAATATACACTAGAAGATGTAAAATCATTGTTCTACGGTGCCTTAAATATTAATTCTAAAGACATATTTAGTAGAAAAGGTACAAGACAAGCCATTGAAATGGTTTTGGCTTTGTTCGGGTTAAATTCATATGATTATGGTAAGGCTTTATACATGGCTACACCAGGAACTTCAAAAAAATCATGGGATAATCTTGAAAAAGAAGACAAACAGAAGTATTACGATTATGAATTAAACGAATATGTTGCCGTGGTTTCAAATACAAGTGGTGATGTTGTAGATATTGAAGATGAACTTCCAATTGAGAGATACAATAAACTAAAAACGTCGTATATTGAGAGCAATGAATTTACTGGCCCACAAAACCCACTGCAAGGTTTACCAGTACGAGAAATTACAATTGAAGTTTTAAGCACTGACGAAGAAGAAACATCATATAAGAAGTATCTTATTCCATGGTTCAGTAAAACTGACAAATTAGACGGAAATATGTATTTCCAAATGTACGGTGGCTGGTCCGATCTTTCAATTAAAAAGATAAGTGAGGAAATT
>Ga0310696_10010872_pt1 | contig 10414 bp, 8 predicted proteins | sample AusTroGonzalo_MG_4_FD_203885 | JGI IMG/M metagenome (GOLD analysis project Ga0310696, IMG submission 203885) | Bovine rumen microbial communities from tropical cattle in Woodstock, Queensland, Australia - Gonzalo_02 (v2) (version 2) | ecosystem: Host-associated > Mammals > Digestive system >... | reverse complement strand
GAGCCCTATAATGAGCTCTATGAGCGTGTCAAAAACAATGTGAACTTTGACGAACCTGAGGTTTGCCTCCTTGTTCTTCCTCGCGACCTTGGCGAATGCGTGAATCTCCTTGTTTTCCTTGACAAACGCCTTTATGACGCTGATGCCCGAAAAGTTCTCCTGTGTGAAGTCGTACATCTTGTCGTACTTTTCCTGGCGGTCCTTCCACCTTTGCGCGGTGAACTTTTCAACGAGCACGCCCCAGATGACGATCAGAATCATCGGTATCATCGCAAACACCGCCATGACCCAGTCGAGCCTGAACATGCGTATTATGACCATCAGCCCGAGGAACGTCGAATCGACAAGCTGAACCGTTCCGAAGCCCGTGTACTCCTGAATCTCTTCAAGATCCGTCGTAAACCACGACATAATGGAGCCCGTTTTGGTCTCCCCGTAGTACTTCTGCGACAGGCGCTCGCTCTTCATGAACATCTCTCTTCTCAGCCCCGCCTCGGTTTTGAACGAAGCCGTGTAGAGACTGAACCGCCAAAGCATCCTGCCCGAGAACATAATGCCCGCAAAACAAAGAAGCCAGAGGCAGAGGTTGCCTACCTTGGCGGTATCGACGGGCACACCGGTCTTTGACGAATCGTTGAGCAGATCAACGAGATTGCCAAGGTACTCCGGCAGGTAAAGCTGCACGACGTCAACGACGATCAGCGCAAGCACACCGCCAAGGAACAGGAACCAGTATTTCCCGTAATATTTGTTAAGGTGTTTACCCAGAAGCATTTTGTTTTTCGGTCCTTCTTAACGCCGCGCGTCCCGCGCGGCTCTTCCGCCGTATTTTCGCTGTTTTGCGGCAGGTTGCAATTCTAATATTTGGCGGCAGTTAAATCAAGCCTTTCCCGCCTGTTTAAAGAACAGTCAAGCTATGATTTGTATAGGAAACGCGTTTGCGCACCCATAAAAAGAGCCCGAAGTCTCCTTTTACGGAAGCCTCAGACTCTTTCGCTAAGCTTTAAAAGCCTTAACGTTTCTTCAGAATACAATCTTGAGGAGCTCTTCTTTCTTCTTGTATCCCATTGACGAGCGAACGGGTTTTCCGTCCTTGAAAAGGTAAACCATGGGTATCGCACTGATACCGTATCTGTCGGCAAGAGCCGGCTCCTCGTCAACGTTCACCTTGCACACCTTGACCTTGTCTCCGTACTCCGCGTCAATCTCCGCAAGAACGGGGGTGAGCATTCTGCACGGTCCGCACCACGTTGCCCAGAAATCAACGAGAACGGGTTTGTCGGCCTTAAGCACTTCGGTTTCGAAATTATCCTTTGTTACTTTAACTTCAGCCATTTTTCTGACCTCCTTCGTTTTTGTTTGGTTTCAGTCTGATAGATCAGTCTTTAAGCGATTTGTAGTAAAGCAGACAGTGGCAGTACCCTTCGAAGTTCGGATCCTTTATCTGGTCGCGAAATTCTTTGCACATGCACTTTGTGTCGGGTGTCCTTTCTCTGCGGCAGGGGCAGTATCCGCCTGTCTCAACAAGGCCGTCCCTTATCATCTTTACAACTTCCTTATCTTCGTTTTCGGTAATCTTCATAAGCACCTCTACATTTTCGTTAAGAAAAGCTCAGTTTCCGCCCTCCTCAGCATTATAGCCAATGACATCCAGCACCTCTTCAGGCACGTAGAATACCGCGCAGGCTTTGCCTTTCTTTGCAGTCTTGTCCGAGCCGTCCTCATAGTGGTAAGCGGCCGGATTGGTTATGTAAATCGGGAGTCCGCAGTTTATAGTGTGTTCGTTTCCCGAGGCGTCGACGAACGTGCGGCTGTTTCTTGTCACCTTGGCGCCGTTTGCGAAGGTGAAGACGCCTGTCTCTTCGTCATATGTTCCGAAAGAATACTTTTCGGGGTCGTTGTTGTCGTATACAGGATTAAAAAGCTTCTTTGTAGCGATATCAAGCTTTGTAATCCTTGCGGCTTCGACCACAGCCTCCGCGATATCGGAGTTGTTGATCTTATAATTGTCGTTTAAAACGGTTCCGTCGTAGAACTTTCCTTCCCTTACCTTCTCCGTCGAAGCGTCTCCGGGAAGACCGAGCCTGCTTAATATTTCAGCCCTTACACTGTCAGGCGCGTAGAGCCATACGGGTACGTCCTGCGGAGAGTGGCCTGTCACCTGACCGCCGACGACCGTGTTGTCGGCAACGAGTCCGTCGTGAAGAGCCTCGCAGAAAGCGTCAATGTCGGTGAAAGCCTTGCCGGCTTTGTTTCCTTTGTTGGGAGCCTCGCTTTGCGTCTCGGGGTTGTAGAAGCCGCCGGAGTCGTGGTCAGGGCATGCAACAACTATAGTGTCGCCCCTCTTCATCGCGAAGTTCACGCAGTATCCGAAAACTTCGTCGAATGCGAGGTAGTCGCCGACGGCCTCCTTGGCGTATCTCTGCTCGGCCGCATTGTCGATAGCGCCGCCTTCAATGACGAGGCAGAAGCCGTTCGGATTGGCGATATTTTTGTCAAGAACTTCGAGAGCAGCCTTGGCGAGGTCCATGAGGGTCAGGTCTTTTCCGGCTTCGGCGTCAACGTCGTAAAGGATGTGGTGGCCCTGGTAGTCGGTATCCCAGGCGTTTGTGCCCATGTTGTAGTTGGTCTTGGAGAGGTCCTTCCCCGCGTCGATCATCTCGGCATAATTCAGCTGGAACTTAGAGAAGAGCTTTGTTGCGCCTGATTTTACCGCTTTTTCAAGCGTTTCAACGTCAGTTACAACCGTATATCCGTGGTTTTCCGCCCTGTCGTCGTTAATAATGAGTTTGTCGCTGTACTTGGATGCAGCCTTCACGTAACCGCCGTCGGAGCCGTAGCAGAGCTCAACGTCTATAAGCGAGTTGAGAAGCTGGTGCGAGGCATCCTCCTGGTATGCGCAGCTGTCCTGGTCAGGCCTTCTCATAACGTGAACCGTTCCCGCGGAGGGAGTCGCATCGACAAGGCATTTGGTGGTGACAAAGCCCGTTGATTTGCCGTCAAGCCTTGACGCCTCAAGTATGTTTGCGACAGGCGAAAAGTCTGCCTTCATACCTGTCATCGTGTAGTCGGTCTTTGTTCCGCAGAGAAGCGCCGTTCCCGCAGCGGCTGAGTCCGTTGCCGAGTGGCCCGCCATGTGGGTCATTGACGTGTCTGCGTGAGCGATCATGAACTGATCAAGGTAAAGGGAGTAAACTTCCATCCCCTCTATCCTGTTCGTTGTGAGCGTGGTGCCCATATAGGTCGTTTCGGTGTCTTTAATACCGTCGACAATGCCGTCAGTTGCGGTAGCCGCGTACTTTGTCTTGTATGCATTGGCGTAGTCGTAAGAGCCGAATCCCGCGCCGTCAGGGATGAGGAAAATTATGTTTTTTATGACAGGCTTTTCGGAAAGAAGCCTTGTGTAATCCTCCCCGGAGATGTTCTTTGCGGCACTGTTTTCGTATACAAAGAAGAAGCCGCCTTCGGAATAAAGCTCGCCGTCCTTAATTCCGCCGTATCCCCGCTTAATGAGCGTCGCATTGTACTCTGCAAAATAGCTCTCGGCACTTTGCGTTGCCGCGGCAAGCGCCTCCTGCCTTCTCTGTTCCTCCTCCTGCTGTTTGGGATCAACCGCGGGACCCTTTGCGCAGGAAGCGAGCAGCGCCACCGCCAATGCGATCAGAAGCAAAGCAACCGGAAACCCGAATTTCCTGTTATTTTTCGACATATCCGAACATCCTCCTTAAAATCCGGAAGGCACCTTTGTCCTCCGAACATTTTAAAGCGATCATATCCCGCTTAGAAAACTAAGCTGATTTTACAATAAAAAGCGCTTTCTTTCAAATGAAATCAGTTGAAAAAAGGCGCTTTAAACGTTATGACTTTTCGAAGAGAAAAGTTTTTCAATCCTCGTGAGTGACCCTTCCGTCGCCCTCAAGCGAAATACTGTCGCCAAGGTATTTCGGACTCGTCCTGAACGTCGTTGTGAGGAAGTCCTTGCACCTTCCGAATATCTCGCGTATGTCGCGCTTAGCCTGTCCCGAGTACCACGTCGGGTCGCTGTAAACGCCCTCGCACTCAAGTCCGTACGACCTCGCAATATAGACCGCCCTGTACAGATGGTACTCCTGCGTAACTATAATAAGCTTCTTTACGCCGAAAACCTTTTTTGCCCTCACGACCGAGTCGTACGTGCAGAATCCCGCGTGGTCAAGGAATATATCCTCCGGCGGAACACCGTGGCTTATCGCAAACTCCTTCATGCAAGTGACCTCATCATACCCTTGAGTACCGTGGTCGCCGCTCAGAAGAAGCTTAGGCGCAACGCCCGCCTTGTAAAGCTCAATGCCTTTAAGCATACGGTCTTTCAGCATATCGCTCGGAGTCCCGTCAGGCTTTACACTGCAGCCGAGAACCATGATGCAGTCAGCATCCCTGATACTTAGGTCCCTGTAGTCGCCCTTAATGCCGGGTTTGCTTCCGCCGATAACAATAAGGTTCATCACAAGCGTGGCAAGTCCGAGGAGCAGGACAACGATAAGAACCGCAACAATAATTCTTTTAATCAGTTTAGACATAATACACTCTTTCCGATCTTTTTCATTTGTAACTGAGACGCTTTAACGCTCACCCGTGATTCTCAGCATACCGCCAACGGGAACCTCAAACTGTCTCTTATCACCTATTTTTCCTTCAAAAAGGACGTTCTTGAAGTAATCATAAACCTTATAACTCAGCTTTCCGGTGTCAACCTTGCCCTCAACCGCCGCGACAACGTATTTCTTTGAAGTCGCGTTGAAAACGTCCTCGTCAAGTCCCGAAAGCACGAAAGCGGTTGTCCCGTAGAGAACCGTAATCCTGCGGCCGTCTTTCTCTGCTGTTATAAACTCATAGTTGTAGTCGGGAAGTCCGGGAATAATCTTTCCGTGGATGAGGACGTCCCTGTTTTCAGTCCAGTATGAAACAAAGTTTCCGACAAGTGTCTTCTGCTCCTCGGTGCTCTTTGTGAGAAGGACCGAAATCTGAGGAACCGAGAACATGACGTCAAGAAGCTGCCTTGCGATGTTGTCGCAAGTCTCGTCCTTTGCCCAGAGAAGCATGTCTGAGTGAACCGCCGTCTTTGCATCGAGCATCCTTAAAGAAGCGATTCCGATGCGGTTTGTGGCCGAGTCGTAGGCGCAGTCGCAGACGCGGATCATATTGGCGTGGTTCACCATCTCGGCGCCCACGTACCACTGCCTGAATTCAAACAGGAAGTCGGGGTTGCGCGCCGTCATACGGTTGTAAATCTCATCCATGAGCGTCAGCACCGCGTAGTTCAGCCTGTCGTGGTCCATTTCGTCGTTTACGGGAGGAAGCGTGAAATCGGGAATGTTAAGCGCGTCCACAAAGTCAAGCTTCAAGCCGTCAATACCATACTTTTCAACGTATTCCTCGTAAAGGCCGATTATGTACTCGCGGCACTCCTTGTATCTTACGTCAAGGACTCCCGCCCTCATAGGGTCAAGCTTCGTCGCGAACTTGTTCTCAAAACGCTTGAAATCTTTTGTGTTGTAGCCTACAAAAGGAACGGGGAACCACATGATGAGTTTCATTCCGAGTTCGTGCACGTGGTCGCAGAAGCCCTTAAAATCGGGGAATTTGTTCTCCGCAACGTGCCAGTCGCCGCACAGGTAGTAGTCGCCCGTGACGTCGTCCTCGAACTGCCAGCCGTCGTCAAGAATAACCGTTTTGAAGCCGAGTTTTGCGGCCTCGTCAAGCTCTTTCGTGAGCAGGTCCTGCCTCGGATTCTGGTGGAAGTTGTACCAGGACGAGTAAAGCGGGAGTTCGGCGTTGTCGGGCACCTTGGCGGCAAAGCTGAGGTTCTGCCTCATGAACGTGCCTGCGTCAAGGATTGCCTCGTAGTAAGGGATCTTCCTCGTGTCGATGCGCAGAACGTTTCCGGGTGTGCGCTTCTGGAAAACTCCGTCCTTCGCGGTTTCGACCCTGAAAAGGAACTCGTCCTTCTGGCTCAAATCGTCAACGCTGAACGAAATCCTCGAAGTCTTCACCGAATCCGCCAATGCAAGAGTCATGAAGTTATTTCCGTTTCCGTCAATCGTCGCAATAACCGGCGAGCCGTACTGGAAGTTTGAGTCGTTGTTCGTGGGGTTCCACCATTGGCGTATCATATGGTCCCGCATACACACTGGCGTCCAAAGCATGCGCGCCTCAACCATCTTGGCGGTAAAGTTGTAAACGCCCTCTTCGAGGCTGAAATACTCGATTCCGCCCTCCGACTTAAACGGTCTGATTTCCTCTTTTTTTTCGTTAAAAATAACCATTGCCCTTCTCCGTTCCTTTACTAAGCGTGAACCTTGAGTTCATACACATAATCGTCCATTACAAATCCGTTGCCTATATCGTTGACCTCGTCGCGAATCTTCACAAAGCCCTTGCTCTCGTAAAAACCGATCGAGTCATAGTTGTGTTTGTTAACGTTAAGCCGTATGCTGCGAAGGCCAAGCTTCCCTGCAAAATCGCCAAGGTAAAAAAGCGCCTTTCCGCCCGCGCCTTTTCCCCTCGAAGACGCTTTAATGTAGAACTTGCTGAGGTAGAGGAAGTCCTCTTTCGGGTAAAAGGCCATAAAGCCTATGTTCTTTCCGTCTGCTTCAATAAACCTGTACTCCGCGCCGTGCTCAAGCTGATTTTTTATCGCGCTCTCAGACTGAAAAAGTGCGAGCATGTAGTCGTTCTGAGCCGTTCCGAGAATCGGGTCGTAGTAATCGCGAACGATCGCAGTCGCAAGGCGCGACATTTCGGCAATACCAGCGCAGTCGCCCTCGCAAAGCTTTACAAAACTTACGTCTTTATATTTATTCACCGCCATACCGGTTTCTCCCGTTTTAAAGATCACGCGCAAAGTTTAGCGCTTCTCCATTGAATCACCCTTTAAGCAACGGCGGTTTCAGTCCGTATCGCCAATAAACTCCGCGTAAATATCCGCAACGTCAGACGCGAAGATCACGCTCCCGTCGGTAAATACAATCCTTTTCTTTCCGAAATCAATCTTCTTGACGTTTCCGCGAAAGATAAGATACTCACCGCCCTCTTTGGTCGCGTCCTTTCTGAAGTACCTAACCGATATTTCCGGAAAATATCCCTTCTCAAGCTCCGCGAGCACGAACGAAAGCTTCCTGTCAAGCTCAATGCTCTGCGAATCGGTTCCCTCGCTGCGCTCCTCGGTGTACCTTGCCGTCTCAAACACGATGTCGTCGTAGCCCGTTAGCGCCGCAAAAGGCGAAAACTGAGCGGCGTAGCTCTCCTTTGAAAGCTGCGGGTGCACCTTCGAAACGTGGTGCGGAAGATTTATTATGCTGTCATACTTTCCGTAAGCCATACACTATGCTTTGTGTCCTCCGACCGACTCGTTCCTCTCGATAGCCGTTGCGCCGTCCCTGAAGCTCATGCCCTTAAGAACCGCGTTTTTACCGTATTTTTTCTTGATCAGGATGGCCGCCTCCTGAAGCTTTTTCTCCCTCGCAAGCGCCTCTTTTTCATCCGCCTCGCGCTTCTCCGCGTCACCGCCAATGTCAAACAGGCTCATCTCAACCGCCTCCGGCTCCTCCGGCACGTCCCTCTCAGGTATCACGTGGTTTGCGACGACGTACATTCTTCTCACCGTCAGTTCTGTATTGACGATGCGCCTGTAAAGCTCCGCAGTCTTATCGACAATGATTTTCGACGACGACGTGAACATCGGAAGATTAATCGTCCCGTGTGCCATTTTAGGCGTCAGTCTGCCGTACCTGTCAATCTCCGTCGGCCCTTTATAAGTTGAGTTTTTGCCTACGTTTTCGATATCGTATCCTACAGTAAGAACAATCTGGTCCGTGACAAAACCCTTCTCCACAAGGTCAAGCGAAAGCGCGTCCGACATCTCCTTAACAATAAGCTCGCCCTTCTCAAACGGGTAAGGCATTGACAGCACCTGTCCCGAACTTAAGCTGTTGTTCTCAGGCTTGTATGACTTGACGTCGGCAATCGTTGTCGGCTCATAGCCCCATGCGTGGTTTATGATAAGCTCAGCGTTGACGCCGAACTCCTTATACAAAGTCTCTTCAAACTTTACCGAGCACTCCGCGATATCGCCAAGTGTATGAATGCCGATCTTCTCAAGCCTCCTTGCGATGCCGGGCCCTATCCGCCAGAAATCCGTCAGCGGTCTGTGGTCCCAGAGGCTCTTTCTGTAGCTCATAACGTCAAGCTCCGCAATCCTCACGCCGTCGCTGTCTGCGGGAATGTGTTTTGCGACGACGTCCATCGCGACCTTGGCGAGGTACATATTGGTCCCAATGCCCGCGGTCGCGGTTATACCCGTCTCGCTCAAAACAGCTTTTATGAGCTTCATGGCAAATTCCCTTGGCGTCAGTTTCAGCACGTCAAGGTAGCCCGTCGCGTCAATGAAGACCTCGTCAACGGAGTACGCAAAAATATCCTCCGGAGCCACGAAACGAAGGTAAATAGAGTAAATAAGGCCGCTTACGCGCATATATTCGGCCATTCTTGGAACCGCTCTAATAAAATCAAGAGCAACGGTCGGATCGCTTTTTACGATATTGTCGTCATCGGAGCTCCCCGAAAAATCGTCGCCCCGAAGCTTTCTTTTTCTCTCGCGGTTAACCTCGTTTACACGCTGCACCGCCTCAAAAAGACGCGCGCGGCCCGAAATCCCGTAGGCCTTAAGCGACGGCGACACGGCAAGGCAAATCGTTTTCTCGGTCCGCGACTCATCCGCAACAACAAGGTTAGTCGTAAGCGGGTCCCTGCCCCTCGCGACGCACTCAACCGAGGCATAAAAGCTTTTCAGGTCGATGGCGATATATATTCTGTTTCCGTCATCCGTCAAAGCCTCCGCCCCCTCGCAAGAACCGTTTCAGGCTTTTCAAAAAGCCTTTGATTGACATCCGTTTATATGCTAAACTTCACCTGCAGAATAACATATTTTGCATATTTTCTCAACACGAAAGCAGGAGTTTTCATGCACGAAACCGCCAATATCACAAACTGGAAATTCTGCATGTGCAGGAACAGCCTTGTCGCGGAAAAAGGTTTTTGTCTTCGCACAGCGTCAGACATTTTGGCGTCAGGGCTTGAGATAATGAGCGCGTCCGTTCCGGGCAATTTCGAGCTCGATCTTATCCGCGAGGGAAAGCTGCCGGAAGACATATTCAAAGGCACGAACATACTGCTCCTTCAGGATTACGAAAGCTGCCATCTCTGGTATTTTTCGAAGTTTGAAATTGCCGGTAAAGAAGGGACAATTCCGCACATTCGCTTTGGCGGTATCGATACGGTTGCGGAGATTTTCATTGACGGTAGGCTTATAGGAAAGACCGAGAATATGCTCGTGCCGCATGAGTTTTCGCTTGGCGGTTTTGAGGCAGGGATTCACGAAGTCGTTGTGCACATCATTCCGGTTTCGGTTTACGTGAGGGACCTCGAGCTTGAGACCAAGGCATGGGCAATGAAATACACGCAGGACTCCCTCCTTGTGCGAAAAGCGCCGGCAATGTACGGCTGGGACATCATGCCACGCGCCCTCTCCGGCGGTCTGTGGAAGCCCGTGACGGTCGAATACGTGAAGCGGCAGGAGATCGGCGACTGTTATCTTTACACGCACACTCTTGAGGAGGGGTTTGCGTGGCTCGTTCTGAAGCTCAAGGTAAATACTGATTTTGACGATTTGAGAGACCTCACCGTGACGGTCAGGGGAACTCATAAAAACGCTGAAGGCGCCGTTGACTCCTTGTTTGAAGCTGTTACGACAATATGGTCAGTTTACCAGGTGCTTCAGATTCCGCTGAAAGACCCCGTGCTCTGGTGGCCGAGAGGCTGCGGCGATCAGGCTCTCTATGACGTTAAGATTACCCTTTCGAAGACCCTTTACGAAGGCGGAAAGAGAGTCCTTAACAAAGCTTCCGAAACTCTTGACGAGAAGAGTTTTAACTTCGGCGTGAGGATTGTCGAGCTTGAAAGGACGTCCGAAGCGGGTCCTGACGGCAAGTTCTTCTTCCGCATAAATGCGAAAAAAGTGTTTGTGCTCGGCTCCAACTGGGTGCCGGTTGACACGTTCCCGTCGCGCATTGACAGCTTCACCGAAAGAGGCCTTGAGCTTGTCAAGGACATCGGCTGCAACATGATTCGCTGCTGGGGCGGCGCCGTCTACCCGTCAGACGTTCTTTACGATTACTGCGACAAAAACGGCATAATGGTCTGGCAGGATTTTTCGATGGCCTGCGGCACTTACCCCGATGACGAAAGGATGCGAAAGCTCATCCATGATGAAGCCGTGAGTGTTGTAAAAGCATTGCGCGGCCACCCCTCTCTTGTCATCTGGTCGGGCGACAACGAAAACGACATCTTCTGCACGCTGAGGAACGGCACGCTTTAC
>Ga0310696_10010869_pt1 | contig 10416 bp, 16 predicted proteins | sample AusTroGonzalo_MG_4_FD_203885 | JGI IMG/M metagenome (GOLD analysis project Ga0310696, IMG submission 203885) | Bovine rumen microbial communities from tropical cattle in Woodstock, Queensland, Australia - Gonzalo_02 (v2) (version 2) | ecosystem: Host-associated > Mammals > Digestive system >... | reverse complement strand
CCTACCGATTGCTGCAGTTTGCCGTCATAACCAGCTGACATACAACCACCTCACAGCCTACAGAAACATACCGGCTCGACAGGTCGTTTTTGACAGGTCAGAATTTTTTTTTTGAAAATTTTTCGGGAGACGAATGGCAGACCGTCCCCCGCCACCGTCTTGTTAAAAATTTATTAACGGAGAGGGGGGTTACGGTGGTGGGGGTATGTAGGGAGGGGGTGGTAGGTAGGGGGTATTAAGGGATGGTTAATCAGAGTTTAACGTATTATTAACAATAGTTCGCTTTTTTGTTATGTTTTTAACATTACGGTAACATAACCAATTGTAAATGTAAATTTTTTGTGAATGTGAAATTTTAACAAACCGGTAAGTAAACGTTTTGTTAATGTGAAAAATTGTTTAATGTAAAGTTTTAACCATTGATTAACGCTTGTAAAAATATGTTGTTTACATTTGTTTATGATATTGGTTTACAATCCATTAACACGCAAAACAATGCCCGAAATCTTCGATTAGAGGAATGATTTTGCCTTTCATGGTATGTTTTACCATAAAGACGTAAAAACGTCTCACAATCGGTAAAATGCGGCGAAAACAATATGTTTCGGTTTTGTGCCATCCTGCTGCCCTGCATGGACTCAAAAGAGTACAACAAACAAAAAAGCCCCTGCGATTAGGGGCTTTGGTTGAGGTATGGAATTGGGATAATGATTATCCCACAAGTGCTGGCTCGAATTGCGGGCGGCTGTAAATCTGCCTTTCGCCCTGCACAATGTAATTGACGTTTTCAAGTTTCGGTCTGCGGACTTCGGTCACTTCATCTTCGGGGATGCCTGCTGCTATCTGCTTGCCGAAGCTGTTGCCCTTTGAGGTGAGGTATGATTTGATAGTCTCCACTTGCTCTTCGGTTGCTGGCACTCCGTCAACGGAATAGGAGTATTCAACACGTGTATTTTTGAAAAACAAGATGTTTAAATAGAATTGGTTATCGTCAGTATCGGACTGACAAATAAAGTCGTTGAAGCGGTGCATACCCTTTGCAGGCTCGGCAACCCAATCTGATTTTTCACCGCCTGCACGTTCGATTTTATTGCCGTTGACTTTATTGTAGTCACTACCCAACTTCACGTTGGTATAGATTGTGTGCTTCTGCACGTCTCTGCCCAATAGCGGATTAACGGCAATACCACCTTTGCCGCCCTTGTTCATTTTGGGGGTCGTGGTGATTGAAATGGTAGTGCCGAAACTGCCTTTGCGGTAGTTTGCCAAACCTGCCATTAATGAATTAACTAATACATTGTTGGTTGTTTTTGTTGCTTCCATAGTCTTGTTTTTTTAGGAAACGTGCCAGCGTGTTGTTACCTGCTATCATTTTGGGGTCGCTGGCTTGATTTTACCCTCAAAATGACTTTGCAAAAGTACGAAAAATTTTGATACAAAATGCAACCAAATGAAATTATTTTTCATTTTTCTTATAACTGACTAAAAATCAGTACGAAAAAATTTCATATGAATTAGTTTTGACAATTTATATAGATTGTTTTATGGTTATTATCGGTGCTGACAATGTTGTGTTTTGGGAGAGAATCGGCAAAACAAGCAAAAACAAGCCAAAACAAACCTGCCAAGACAAACAACAAACAAGGGGTAAAATCGGCTATATAAGAAACAAAAAGGGGATAACGTGTAATTATCCCCAATCCTGCGTAAAAGTCCGCTACAAGCGAAATTTAGGCTGCGTATTGCTTTGCCGTTCCCGCTTCCATCTCGCCAGCCAATACCGCCCTGACGTAATCACTCATACGCATATTGATAGGCAAAATGCAAAATTCAAGTGTTGGAAACATTGATAAAATCGCTTCCACCTGAAAGTCGTTTGCAACTCCCAAAATATCCCCCTTGCCCTCTGCGACTAACCTAATATGACGCATGGATAAGTTGTTGTATATACGCTTCTGCGTGGCGGTGAATCCGCCATACATTTTGCGTATCTCGGTATCTAATTTAGGGCTGTACTCATCGGAATAAACACCCTCATATACACGATCATATTCATTTTTCAACTTGCGTAAAAACGTGGGGTCGTTTTCGTCTTCATACTCAAACCCTATCTGATTTTTCAAAACCTCTGCTTCCTTTGCCGCCAATTTATCCGCTTTGATATGTGTTTTCTCTGCTGCGGTCTCTTTGGCTATCTCATAAGAGATGACGATATTAGCGCATTCATCCCTCATGTTCTGCGTTGAGATTCCACACTTGCGGAATAGGTTTTCACTCACAAGCCCCACAAGGTTTTCGCCTGCATTAAGACGTTCCACCTGCTTGGCGGTGAGATTGAAAGATAATTCGGAATTGTTGTAACTGCTGACCGATGTTGTCGGGTCAGTCTTGACCAAAGTAATAAAATTTCTTGTTTCCATACCTCAAAAAATTTGTGCGGTGCGTTGGTGGGGTGCTGCCGCTTTGCCCCTTTGTTTACGTTTGCAAAGATACTATAAAACAAACCACCTGCGACAAAAATTTTCAACTAATTATCAACACATGATTGTTGATAGCTGAATCTCTGAAATCCATACGGAATAGCCATGTTTGAGAAATACACTATAGTTATCAACATTGGTTTTACACACTATCCGACAAAGAAAACAAAATAATACTATATCAGTTTTTCGGAACGAATCCGCATGAAAACAAAAAAAGCCCCTGCGGTTAGGGGCTTTGGTTTGAGGTATGGGAAAGCGGTTTTTTATACCGCCATCAAGTATTCATAGGCTTCTTGCGTCTTGTTGGCACTGCTGCCGCTAAAGATAGAATCAAACTTTTTCTCTGCCTTGACCGCTACGGGATCCCCTGCACCGCCAAAATTGACGTAATTTGAAAAATATGTGGTCAGTCCGTTCCATAACCACAAACGTGACCCACGATGCTCGTTCTGACCGATACCGCTCTCGGTTGCCTTAATCAGTCCGTAAATCTGGTTTTTGGCTCTTGTTGAAAGGTCTTCCACTAATTCAAGATTGTAATTTCTATCTCGGATAGCTTTCATAACTTTGCTATCGTTGACAAACATACGGCACGCAAACTCCCACATATCCTTGTTGTTGATTGGGGCTTGTCTCATGAATTCCAAACTCTCCACAAATTCGGCTGCGTATCTTTCGTGCATTTTAAGCACCGACAAAGCACGTTGCTCGTTTTCGATACGCAAGTCCACATTTTTAGTGTGTCGGAAAGTCAGCTTGTTTGCAGACCTCAAAGCCGCATTAAGCGTGTTGGCACAAATAACACGAATTGGGGTAATCACTACGGAAACACTGCTTGTGCCATCGTGGGTAGTGTGGAAAACAACGTAATCATCAATACCGCTATCCCCTGCGATTTTGAATTGGTTTGGCATTTTGGCAGTCACGAAAACACGTCTGCCGCCATCCAATACGCCAGCCGTCTCAATTGTAGGTTTTACCCCACAATCACCATGCGTGAGGAAGTCAATAAAGCGGAACGCTTCGTGATTCTGCACAATACCATAATCCTTGCCGACAACCCCAAGTGTTTGATTATCACGACTATTGACGGTGGCAACATGACTGTCAATCACTTCGTTCATTGACAATAACAAACTGCTGCAATCATCCCCATGCAAAATAGCTTCATAAACATCGTTTGGTATGCGGATTAATCTCTCTTTCACCACTTTGTAATCAGCCCCGATTTGTTCCATGCACTCCTGCATTGTTACGGGGCTTGAAAAATTGTGGAATCCCTCCAAACCAGCCCAAATCGGTCTTGCTTCGTTATCTTGCTTCGCCATCATTGCGAAGACGTTTGTTCTGTTGTTCATGATCATGTTTGCTGCGGTTGTGTTCATATTTTCCATAGTTCTATTATTTAGGAAAACGTGGGTAGGTTTGAAAACTGCTGCCACCGAAAGTACTACCCGAAACGACTTTCAAAATGACGATGCAAAAATACGGAAAATTTTTGATACAAAATTCAACTGACGTGATTTTTTTTGCATTTTTCTTGTAACCTACTGAAAATCAGTAAGAAAAAATTTCATGTAAAATAAAATTGATTTTTTTTCATTTTTTTTATTGCCAATTCAAAAAATTGTTGTATTTTTGCACCCGAATTCAACAACGGAATTCAAGGTCAGTTTTTCGGGTGCAGTACCTAATATATAAAACCTGCCCCAAACAAAAAAACAAAAGCTATGGAAACAAAGAAAGTTTTTGCAGTACTTATGGACATCACAATCAGCCACAATTTTGAGCAAGATGAATTTGATTGTGACATCGCTGGGTTATACACAAGTCGCAAAAAGGCTTGGGACAAAATCATGGAAATGGTCAGCAAGGACAAAGAGGAAGGGGAAGTGCTACACTCCTATGGATTCAAGAGTTTAGGCACTTGGACTGTGAAATACAAAGACAACAAGGGCGGCACAAGAAAAATCAACTATACCATATATGACGATATGACTATAGAATAGGGACAAAAGCACAATCCGGTCAAGGGGCTGCACCCTACTACAAGTCAGCCCCAAAACTAAAAACACATATATCATGACGTTCAGCGAATTTATGTTACAAAACGGATATGAGACAAAAACAACATTTTGGGAAGACTTTTCAATAGCCGACCGCTTCGGCATCAGTGCGGTCAAGGACACATACAAACGTGCCTTTGCCGAATGGAAAACAAATACCACCTATATCACCGAATTGGCTATAGTGCTAAACCACAAGATTTGGCAGCACTACCAGCATAACGAGGCACTTGCAAGAGCGTATGATGAGTTGTGGCGGGAATGTGATAATTGGTGTTGTGATAACTTGAAAGGCGATGACCTTGCATATTACTACCAGACCACCGACTAATAATGTACTCTTTTGAGTACCCTAAACAAAACCAGCCTATTCTATTTTAAAAAAAAACACCATACCCCATTATTATTTCAAAAACTTTCCGTATCTTTGCATCACAAAAAAGGGAATAATGGTCAGCCCGACAAAGAGACCTCAAACCAACAAAAACAAAACAATATGAGAGTAAAAGAATGGCAGTCACACACATTTGACAGCAGAAGCTACAGAACCCCCGACTATGAGGAATTTGAAGCACAATGTGTTAAGGAAATAAAAGCACAGTGCAAGAAGCACAATATCAATTTGCATAAAGTAAACAAAGGACACTTTCAATTTTCGGTAGTGCTTGAACGTAACGGGAAATTCGTGTATGTTAGCATTAGCGATGTGCGTACCTACAACCCATTTGATTGGACTAATTGGTACAAGGATGTACTTATCAGAACTATGGAACATGACAAGGATTGGGGTGGCGGTTGCAACAACTTCTGCAACTTTGAGAAGATTGGAGAAACCGCAGACAAGATGCTTTCATAAAAAAAACAATCGGTCAAGGGGCTGCACCGATATTAAAGCCAGCCCCACCACAAAACAAAATAAGGCAATATGAAAGCGACAAACCTTTATGTGACATTGATAAATCCCATTGAGAATAACGAGGAGAGGGAGCTAAAAGTGACGTTATCAAACGGCACTCAAATAACAATCTGCGGTTATCAAGGCAGCTGGCAGCAGTATGGCGGTGATGAAAGGGAACTTTGGGTAACAGTTCCGATAGCCGAATCAGCTGCGGCATGGCTCAACGGAGAGGAAGAGTATGACGAGTACAAGATGGAACGAATCCGTATTGATATTGCCGATGAGTATTTGAGGGAAAACCTTGAATCCGTCTGCAATGGCATTGAGGACTTTGATGTAAGGCTTGGAATCGCTTTGAAGAAAATGGATAGGTATAGATGCCCGCTTCGCATGGCAGACGAATCACTATACAATGAGATTGCAGAAGCTATCGGGGAATTCGCAGTTGAAAACGACTTTGACGAGGACTATTTTGACGAGGACTGTTTTGACGTGGAGACGATAGTCCTATAAGTGAAACAAAACCACATTATTCCATTTTACAAACAACCCCAAAAAACAAGATGACATGACAAAGCAGGAACTTATAGAGAAACTGAATCTCAAAGAGAAATACGTCATTAACCAAGAAACAAAACAAGACAAATGTGTAGGCTATGACAGGATTGTCAAGAACAAAAACATTCACGGCTATATCTCCATGTCGGAAGAGGAGAACAATAATTGGTGCTACATTTCCATAAGCAGATGGGAAATTGACGGAAGTGACAACCATCTTTTCCACTACGTCACATACAACTTGGATGAGTTCGATTTCTTCATAGACCACATTGCCGCCAAGTACCTCGACTGACGGCACTACATTGTACTCTTTTGAGTACTCCAAACAAAACCAGCCTATTCTATTTTTTTCTAAAAAAAAATAACTCCAACCCATTGCCAATCCGAAAAATTGTCGTATCTTTGCATCACAAAACAAGGGGCAATCGGTTCACCCCATTTTGAACCGACAACCAAACAAAACAAAACAATATGGAAAACATAAGCAAGAAATTACAAAGACAAATTGACTACCTGCAAGAGAATTGTTATGGTGTCAACATTTATGAGGATAACATAGAGGTTGAGGACTACACCGATGCTGGCGGTGACATGATTTTATCTTTTGACAAAGAGGAATGCCAAGACCTCAAAAAGTCAATGATGGATAGACTTGAGGATTTTGACATTAACGAGGAGGTGATTCAATGGTGGGCAGATGGAAAAGGGAATAGAGTGCCATTCAAAAACATCAAAGAACATTACGAAGATGTTGAGGGATGGCTTGAAGAGATGAAAGACTTGGTCAAGTATATGCCAGATAAAGACAAAGAACCGAGCGAGACGGAAGAGAAAATCCATGAGATTAAAGTAAGAATGAAAACAGGCTACTTTAATTGTGGAAAAGCAACCGAAAATATGCTCAAATCCAAGAACGAAATGGCTGAAATCATACATGACCTTTGCATTATGCTTGGTGGAGAAATTGATTTTGAGGAATATGGTATTAATGACGAATTTACTACTGTGTGCTATGACGGAGATGGTGATTCCGAATATGCAGACATCTATGCAGTTGTGAAGAAAGTGAAACCAGCCGAGACTACTGCTGACGGAGTTAGGAAATTCTTTGATGCGGAAGTTTCAGGAGAATCATGCTACGCAACCGTGTCAAGTGTGTTAATGACATTTGAAGAGGTTAGTGCAATTTACGACAGAATCTGCAATATTGATTTGAGAGATTGTTTATTATAAACCATAAAACACACAAGACATGAAATTCAAGGTGACAAAATACTACAAGTCCTACGAGGAGTTCATTGTTGAGGCTAACAACGAGACCGAGGCTTTAGAGAAAGCCGACAACATTCGTGAAGACATGTACCAACTTGTCGATAACCTATACCAAGACGAGTTGACTGACATAGAGAAGATAGAATAGTTTTGTTTTTATTTTGCTCCATAGCGAAAATTTTGGTTGGGGATTGGCGGTTCGTGGTTGTGCCGCCTTCCCTTTTTGTACTCTTTTGAGTACTCCAAACAAAACCAGCCTATTCTATTTTTTCAAAAAAAAAGTGCAACAACCCATTGCCAATCCGAAAACTTTCCGTATCTTTGCATCATCAAACAAGAGGGAGTAATGGTCAGCCCGACAAAGAGACCTCAAACCAACAAAAACAAAACGATATGGAAAATATCATTGAATTGAACGGAAATTATAAGAGAAACGGAATATCTGCAACATATTTGGAAGTTGGATATGGAATATCCGTTCATTTTGAGAACGATGAAAATACCGATTTTCTCCAATACAGTCCACAAGATATGTGGAAAATCATATCCACCATATCGGGATGCGACTTTGTCGGAAAAAACAAGATCAGACTTGACGGAAGCATTGAAGATACACAATCATCAATGTATAACGATGAATATGATGTAGCCGTATCATTGAACTATGAGGAAGATGGGATATTTGTGGAATGGGTTAATAATAGAGATGGGAGCGTCTCAAAAACAAATTTGCTACACGTTGTTGATAGCGTTGATAAGAATCTTGATGGTTATGTATGGGGGATTCTTGATAGCGTGGAAAAAAGTGTATATAGAGAGAGTTAATCTATTTTTTTTACCACAACCCATTGCCAATCCAAAAACTTTCCGTATATTTGCATCGTCAAACAACAAGGGAATAGTGGTCAGCCCGACAAAGAGACCTCAAAACCAAAAAAAACAAAACATAACAAGCTATGGAAAATATCAGCGAGAAAGAATCATCAAAATCCCAAATATTCGTAAGACTTGGTATTATCATCAACGCAGACAAGGAAGATGTGGAGAAAGTGATACAAGGCGATGAGAGAAAATTCACAGAACTTATCCGCCAACGCAAGTTTTTCATTGATGGAGAGAGCTATATCCCATACTCCGCCATTGAATACTACAACGAGAAAAACGGCACTGACTTTGAGGAAGAGGATGTGGAATTTGAATGCTCAATGCTCTAATATATATGGTCAAGCCCCTCCGCCAGCAAGTGAGGGACAAAAAAAACAAAACCACACTATTTCAATTATGTACACAATAACAATACAAAACAACAATAAGACAAAACTGCCAGACAATCTCCGTGAGGTTGCAAGGCAAATAGAATTGAACGACCATGACTATAACCTTGATGGTGGTGGAACTTGGGATATTGAGGGCTGCGGAGTTGCCGATGTGGTCACCGCTGACGTGGTGTTGAAGTCTGGTCACAAGATTGAAATTGTCGCTCACCGCTTGGAGAATGTTTACGGAGAGGTGGAGACAAGGGATGAGGCTGTTGAGAGGTATCTCAAGGAGAACGGAATTATGGAGTGGAAAGACATTGAAGTTTATTTATAAACCCTAAAACCAAACACTATGAGAGTTGAAATCAGTTACCGAATGGTCGCCACAATAGATGGTGACACTATTGAAGAAATACGTTCCAAATGGGAATCTTTGGAAATATCTGACGATGACAAAAGACTTGAGTTTGTTGAGATGACAGACGTTAGGGATGCGGAGACTTTTGATGACTTGACTGAAGAGTTTTGTAATACTTATTAGACACTTTTGTTGCGTTGTTCATATATTTTGTTTTCATGGTTGGATTGGCGGTGCGTGGTTGTGCCGCCTTTCCTTTTTGTACTCTTTTGAGTACTCTGCCAAAAACAAAACCATACCATTTCATTTTCATTTTGTAAATTCAAAAACTTTCCGTATCTTTGCATCACAAAACAAAACACAAATAAAAAACACACAACTATGGCTGACAGACTTACAAATGCGGTTTACACAGTTCTCGGAGCGAGCAACCACTCGGAGAAAGAACGCAATGCCAATGATTTTTACGCTACTCCACCATTGGCGGTGAGACAACTGCTTGAAGTGGAGACATTCAATAATAACGTATGGGAATGTGCCTACGGGATGGGGCATATAGGGAAAGTGTTTGAGGAGAAAGGATACAAGGTTCTCAAGTCAGACATCCACAACTATAACAATGAGGATGATGTTCACATTGTCAATTTCCTATCCTGCTCAAAGCAATGGAAAGGGGATATTGTGACCAATCCGCCTTATATTCTCGCCCAGCAGTTTGTGGAGAAAGCGATGGAGTTGGTGAATGACGGTGCAAAGGTGGCTATGTTCCTGAAGATACAATTCCTTGAGGGTAAGAAAAGACGTGAGATGTTCAAGAAGTACCCGCCAAAACGTATCTATGTGGCTGTAAACCGATTCGGATGCTCCACTGACGGAGTGTTCGACAAGAACGAAAATCTCGGTAGTGCCGTATGCTACTGCTGGTATATATGGGAGAAAGGTTTTAATGGGAATCCCGAAATCCATTGGATTAACGAGAGATAGAATCATCCTATTTCATTTTTTTCTAAAAAAATCACACTAACCCATTGCCAATCCAAAAAATTTTCGTATCTTTGCATCACAAAACAAGGGAGTAATGGTCAGCCCGACAAAGAGACCGCCAAACAACAAAAACAAACAAAGCTATGGAAGCATTAAAAGTAAAAGAACTGCATCAAATGCTCGGAGACATCATCAAGGATGGTGGTGGAGACAAGACATTGTATGTCACAACTGACGAAGAGGGAAACGACTATCGTAAAATGTGGTTCGCACCAATGACCGATGCCGATGAAATTAGGGATTTCCTCTCCTGCACAATGAGCGGATTAAGCAACTGCGATGATGTGAACGATGCCGTAGTGATTGGATAACAAAATTAAAACCATGCTATATGAAAAAGATTAAAAAAGCGAAGTTGGTGTCATTCACCATAACCACGAGAGTGATTGCATATAATACAATGTCTGACGAGGAAGTTGCGGAAGAAGCATTGTGCAAAATCCAAAGGAACGCATCGGAGTATCTTATCATGGAT
>Ga0310696_10010867_pt1 | contig 10416 bp, 8 predicted proteins | sample AusTroGonzalo_MG_4_FD_203885 | JGI IMG/M metagenome (GOLD analysis project Ga0310696, IMG submission 203885) | Bovine rumen microbial communities from tropical cattle in Woodstock, Queensland, Australia - Gonzalo_02 (v2) (version 2) | ecosystem: Host-associated > Mammals > Digestive system >... | reverse complement strand
GTCAAAGCAGCATCGCTTTCTTCAGATTTTGTTACCATATCATACACAATTTGTTTCATTTCTCGCAGTGCTGCATCTGCAGCTGCAAATTGTTCAGGGGTAAAACCATCTCTGGTTCCCATAGACGATGCCACGCGACGTGTTGCTGCACGATTCAATAAGCCACCACGCGAACTTCCCAAATGGTCATTCACATAATCAACCATTGCCTGTTTTGTTGCGTTTTCGCTGGTATCGTAATCAACAGTATACGAAGACATATTCGTCACAGACGTATTGTTTGCGTTAACTGTTGTCCCCGCATCAAAACCCTGAACTGTAAGTGTTGGGTGTTCCGTAGTTGGGGTTGTTGGTGTTAATATACCAATATTTCCACCACCGGTGGCACCGCCACCACCACCGCCACCACACGCGGCCAGTGCTAATACAGATGTTAAAACAAGATATTTTTTCATATTGTCCTTCTTTTTTTTTGTTGTTTGCATAACAAACCATAAACCCTTGGTTTCTTAATTTAAAGTTTATCAAAAAAATATACATAAAATCAAGTAAATGTTATGATAAAAAAGACACCTAGAAATCGGTGCCGTGTAAATCCACAAATCAAGTGGCGGAGCGTATAGGACTCGAACCTATGGACCGCTATAACACGGTCACGGATTAGCAATCCGCTGCATTACCACTCTGCCAACGCTCCGTTTCCATTGTGGCTTGGCAGATTATAACAAAACCAAAACAAATAAATCAAGTGAAAATATTAAAAATTAAAAAGCCCCATCATTTGATGGGGTTTTGGTTATACTTGCTTTTCTTCTGGAATATGATCGGGTTGATAAATTTCCACATCACGCGTCATAGAAATAAATTTCTTGGCACGTTCGGTCGGTAATTCATCAATCGGCGTTTCTTTTAATTCGTTCAAAGCATCCGCGACAGATTTTGCGACCATTTCCATAGTTGTTTGCCAATCTTTCTGGGCACCGCCAGACGGTTCAGAAATGATTTTATCAATTACATTTAATGACGCCATATCGCGAGCTGTCAATTTTAATGCAGTTGCCGCCTGGGCTTTGAATTTATTATCTTTCCATAAGATACTGGCGCAGGATTCAGGTGCAATCACTGAATAAATCGCGTTTTCCAGCATCATTACACGATCAGCCGTTCCAATTGCTATTGCACCCCCAGAACCGCCTTCGCCTACATTGACGGCGACATATGGTGCGCGCATTTTTAATCCAGCCGCTATTGTTGCTGCAACAGCCTGAGATTGGCCGCGTTCTTCGGCTGCCCCACCAGCAAAAGCGCCAGCTGTATCAAATAACGAAATCAAAGGCAATTCAAATTTTTCAGCCAAACGCATCATACGCTGGGCTTTTCTGTACCCCTCTGGATTTGGCATACCAAATCTATGCTGTTGGCGGGTTTCAATTGTGCGGCCTTTTTCTTGACCAATAATAACAGCCGGTATTCCATACCAATAACCAATGCCCGAACCCATGGCTGCGTCTTCACCAAAGCATCTGTCGCCAGCCAAATATGACCAATCACTAACTATGCCCGCCACATAGTCCAAGAAATGTGGACGGTTTTCATTACGCGCCATCAAAACACGATCGTATTCAGGTGTTTTGCCTAAATCACGCGATTTTTTGGGTGTGTCAAATTTTGGCATTTTTATATCGATAACTTTCGGTTCGCTTGGTTGTTTAGTCAAAACTTTCAATACGCGTTCCAAAGCTGGTTTTAATTCAACACGTGGCACAACCATATCGACCATACCATGTTCATACAAATAATCAGCTGTTTGGAAATTAGAAGGCAATTTTTCATGTATATTTTGTTCAATAACACGACGGCCTGCAAATCCAACGCGTGCGCCAGCCTCGGCAATATGAATATCACCCAACATAGCAAAAGAAGCCGATACGCCGCCAAATGTTGGGTCAGTTAAAATAACAATGTATGGCAATTTATGTTCATGAAGTTTGTTTACTGCGACAGTTGTGCGTGCCATTTGCATCAAAGACAAAATGTTTTCCTGCATACGCGCGCCACCACTGCAAGTTACCATAACAAATGGATTTTTCAATTCAATCGCGTGTTCAATACTGGCAACAATTGCGTCCCCAGCGGCGCGGCCCATTGATCCCATCATAAATTCACCGTTCATAACGCAAACAGTTGTATTTATGCCACCTATTTTACCATCGCATGTTGATATAGCGTCATAAGTGCCTGTATCGGTGCGGGCTTCGGCCAATCTGTCCTTGTATGAAATTATGTCTGTGAAATTTAATGGGTCATCTATGTTTCTAGGTAATTCAAATTTTTGATATGAAAAATCATCAAAAAGTAAATCAAATCTTTGCTTTGGCGTCATGATAAACGCACGACCACAACGCGGACACACATAATTATTGTTTTTGTAATCTTTGTAATACACCAATCGACCGCATGCTTCACATTTAATCCACATCAATCGACGGACACGTTCGTATCTGTCACGAATATGATTTTTTATTCCAGCTGACATGTTTTATCCGTTCATTTTCTTAATCAGTTCACGACTTGGTTTGAAAAGTATAGTTTTATTAGCAGGCAAAACTATTGTTTCGCCAGTACTGGGGTTATACCCGTTTTTTGTTGCACGTGTTCTGGGTTGAAAAGTTCCAAAACCACGAACTTCTATTCTTTTGTCGTTTGCAATTGCGTTTATCATTTCGTCAGTGACTGTGTCCAACATAGCCATCGCATCAGATGCACGCATATTTTTGAATTGCACTTGTAAGCTTCTTATAATATCTGAACGCTTCATTTAAAAAACCTTTTTGTTATGATTTCACATATTATCATATCATATTTTATAAAAAATAAAGCATTTTTTGTTACAAGCTGAATAAAAAATTTCAAAATTTCAAAGGGATATCTCTTAAATCCGTGGGTATATTCAAACTTTTTGGACGCCATCTGTATTTTTCAACATCAATATGACCATCTTTTGTAAAGCCAACGCCTTCGGCAGTTAATAAATCACGTTGTACTTTTTCCCATTGACCGTCCCATGTGCGTCCATCCGAAAAAGTTACACGGTGCCATGGTAAATTATCAGTTTCACACGATGCGTTCATGGCATATCCAACAAAGCGCGCTGCGCGTGGACGCCCCAGCATTTTAGCAATATCGCCATAGGTGGTTACTTTGCCCTTTGGTATTTTTGCCACAATATCATAGACCATATCGTAAAAACCTTTCATTTTTGCCCTCTTTTCTTACCATTATACACCTTTTTTAATAAAAAACATAAGAAATAAATCGCTATAAATTAAAGCATTGATTTTTTATTTGATTTATATATAATTTACAACGCAAGTTTATACGGAGACGTGGCAGAGCTGGTTGAATGCGCGCGACTCGAAATCGCGTATACAGGCAACTGTATCAAGGGTTCGAACCCCTTCGTCTCCGCCATCTGTTTTTTAGGTTAAGGAAGGATATGTTATGATTATACACAATGATATTCAGCTGGATTTTGATGATGTTTTAATTGCACCGCAAACTACGACTATAAATCACAGAGGCGAAGTTGAAATCATTCGCGAATTTAAAAAAATATCTTTGCGTTGTGTTCCTATAATGTCTGCTAATATGACCCAGACTGGAACATTTAATATTGCGCGTGAACTGTTAAAAAACAAAATGTGCGCTACTTTACATAAATTTTACACAGCCGATCAAATCATTGATTTTATCAAAGATATTTTAACGAATCCCGACAACAAAACAGCAATCGATGATGATGGTGTTGCAGGATGCTTTGCTATGGCCCGCCTTTTTGTGACAGTTGGAAAAAGAAATTGGGAAAGTGAATTAAAGAAATTGGAAGATATAGCAAAATCTACAAAAGCTAATTTCAGTATTTTACTAGATGTTCCAAATGCATATATTCCAGAAATAACAGATTGCGTAAAAGTATTGCGCGAAAAATTCCCAACAAAAATTATCGCTGTGGGTAATGTGTGCAGCGGTGACGAAACCCAGAAATTGATTCTGGCTGGGGCGAATTTAGTCAAACAAGGTATTGGCCCAAGTTTGATTTGTATGACACGTAATCAAACAGGTTGTGGCCGTCCGCAATTGTCTGCGACCATAGATTGTGCTAATGCTGCACATCAGGTTGGTGGTTATGTTATCGTTGATGGTGGTTTTAAACAAAACGGTGATTTTTGTAAGGCTTTTGTTGCGGGTGCTGATTTCTGTATGTCGGGTTCCATGTTTGTTGGGTGCGAAGAATCGGACAGCAATAAAGTTGTAAAGTATATAAAAACTGATGAAGTTGACCCTGAAACAAAAGAAACTATTATCGAACACAAATATTTCAAAGAATATTACGGTATGAGCAGTTTCCGTGCACAACAGGAAAATTATGGTGAAACAACTAAATCAGGAACCAGCGAAGGAGTAGAACGTAAATATGTTCCTTTTACTGGACCCATATCAAACACTATCAATGATATTTGTGGGGCACTGCGCAGTTGTGGCAGTTATATTGGTGCCAGAAACATTAAAACTTTTAGTCGCCAAGGTATGTTTTATAAAGTAAATAGAATAAAATAAAAAATCGCCCGTTTGGGCGGTTTTTTTTATACATCAAAATCGTAACTGTTTACCGATTTTACGATTGCTGCCACCAGTTTATTTTGATGTTCATCTGATTTTAATAAATTTTCTTCTTTCTTATTTGATAAATGCCCCAATTCAATCAAAGCCCCAGGCACGGTTGAACGCAACACCGCAAACGGCGCATGACGGACAGCCGGTCCCTTTTGTTGTTCGACAGATGCACGATTCAAACTTTTTGCGCAATTAGTTGCGTATTCTTCACTTAATTCTGCGACTGCGTGTTGTTGCAGTGCAGACAACGCGACACGAATATCTTTGGAAAATTGTTCAAATCCATCAACGTCTATTTTATCGGCAGCATTTTCAGAATCAGCTAGTTTTTGAGCCTCTTCGTCTGATGCTTTTTCGGATAAGGTATAAACCGAAAATCCGCGCACATCACGGCTAGGATTCGCATTTGCGTGCAGAGATATAAACAAATCGGCGTGTTTTTTTTCTGCAAATTCGGCGCGTTCAGCCAACTTTAAATAGGTGTCGTTTGAACGCGTTAAAAATGTTTTATATCCATTTGCATCTAATTTATTTTTTAATTTCTTTGCAACCGATAAAACAACTGTTTTTTCCTGAGTGCCACCCCGCCCTATACAACCCGGATCTTTTCCGCCATGACCTGCATCAATAACGATTATATGTTGTTGCGTTGGCTGTGTTGATGTTTGGTTTTCTTTCTTTGTTTCCACAGGTGCAACTGCGTTTGAATTTATTCCGCGACCAGTTCCGCGCGAAAAATCAATTACCAAACGATAATCGTTATCACCATTTGGGTCCAATATCATAATTTGATTTTTTTCAATTGCATCAATTGCCCCAGACAAAGTAGCAACTATTTGTAATGTAGAACTGTCCTGGATTTGAGTGATGCGCGTTATTAAAGAACCACTGGCAAGTGATGGTTTTACATCACTGCTGCCGTTTGTGTTTGATAAATTCACAATTAATTGATTATCACCATACGATAACGAATATGATGGTCGTGATGCAGTTTCAATAACCAATCTGGTTTTGTCGCCCGGCTGTAACCCTGTACGTATATTTTTTATTATGTTCGGCGCAGCAAGCGCAACCCGCGGAGATATACCAATTACCAGTGCACTGAAACTGGCTGTTTTTAAAAACTGTCTTCTGGATAATTTCATAGGGATAATTATACCAAAAAATGATTAAAGTATCAAAACTTTTTTAATAAAAAAATCGCCCGCAGGCGATTTCTGTTTAATCGTATTTTTTATTATCGACTTACACAGTTTGCAAAAGTTTGTGCAACCAAAGAAGTTTCAGATTGCGTCAAAGTTGCAACAGGGATTGTATAACAACGAGAACTGTCGCGAATTACAAATACTTTTGTTCCACGTTTATATGCATTTTGCATATTATCCATTTGACTGCTTGTTAAAAATGCATTTTGGGTCAAAGAATTATTTGTTAATCCTGCCTGAATAACTTGATTTGCGGTTGCATAATCATAAATTTCAGACATAGATGTAACCTCCATAAACACACTTTGGTTTGCATATGGATTTTCGGTTGTTGTATTTGTTACAGGAAATGCAACACCTGTCAAAATCGTTGCAGCAGCCTGTAAATTTGGATAACCTTCGTTTGAAGAATGCGCAACATTGTTTACCTGCAAATCATCACCGCATGCTAAATTCATACGATTTGTATAACTGGCCAAGACAGCATCAACAGAGGCCTGCCAATTATTACCTTTGGAATTCAAATCTAAACTAACGATTTTTTCGGCCCATCCCCAGATATTAGCGCCAACATTACCAGCGTTTGCAAAACGAGTTACCATTTCAGCAGAACCACCGGCAACCCCAGAGCCACAATAATCAGTCAGCATCGTTTTTAATTTACTGTCTGTTTCATTACCGTATGCCAATGCAACGGAATGACAAGCCATAGCGGCCTCTAATTCACGGCGACGTTGTAAACACAAATCAGAATGTGATTTAGTCAATTTATCCGCCATATTTGCCATTGATAAATATGCCATAACTTCCTGTTGAACATAGGATGGGCAAAGGCGCGCAGCCGTATTCATACCACCTGTTCCATTTTTTGTAATTGTATTATATTGCGGCAACAAAATAGAAGTATCCTTTTGCAGGCACAACAAAGCATAATTATACAATTCACTTTCCGAAGCAAAACCATTTGCGCAACGTCCAGAAGTTTTTCCAGGAACAACCGTTACATCACCACAATAATCAGATAAACATTTATAAATTCTTTCACGACATGCAGTATCAACATCGGGTTGGGTTATCATAAAATATGTATTCTTTTGATTTTGAACATATGCATTCACTACATTTTTTTGACCGCGTGTTCCCGCATTTGCATTATTCGTCAACGACGCAGCAGAACCTGCGTTTGTATATGTAGCAGACGCCCGCGAAGAATCATTTGCGACAGTTCCCGCAGACACACCAAATGCTACATTTCCCAATAAACACGCACCTATACACCCAAAGGTCATAAGAATTTTATTCATGGAATATCCCTCTCGTTACGTATTATTTTATCATATTGACAATAAAAACGCAATAAAACTTTCGTTAAAAAATACAAAAAAGTTGATTTATTATGTTTTATATTATATATTTTCTGCTATGAACGTTGTAAATACTGAAATTTTATCGACAATAAACGACGACATTTCCGCCGTAAGGGGGTTTCTTTGACCCTTTAAAAATTCAAAATGAAATCAATAAATTATCAGAAATAACAAACAAACCAGATTTATGGGATAATCCCGATTATGCGCGCAGTGTTTTACAAAAAAAATCTAATCTGGAAAGACAGCTTGAAGAATTAAATCATCTGGAAACAGAATATAAAAATCTGACCGAATTATATGAACTATCACCCGAAGACAAAGATGTAAATTCTGCTATTTTGAAACTAGCAGATGATGCACACCAAGCTAAATTTATTACTCTTTTTCGTGAACCTGCTGATAATAATGACGCGTTTTTATTTATCCAAGCTGGTGCTGGTGGAACCGAAGCACAAGATTGGGCACAAATGCTGTCGCGAATGTACACTCGTTGGTGTGAAAGACATGGGTTTTCTATTGAAACAGTCGATGAACATGCTGGTGATGTTGCCGGAATAAAAAGTGTAACTTTCCGTATTGCTGGCGAACGCGCATATGGGTGGTTAAAAAACGAAATTGGTGTTCACAGACTGGTTCGAATTTCACCTTTTAACGCAAACGGTAAACGCCAAACCAGCTTTGCATCTGTGGATGTGTGGCCTGACATAGATGATTCCATAGAAATTGAAATAAATGAAAAAGATTTACGCATTGACACATATCGTTCATCCGGAGCCGGGGGTCAACACGTTAATAAAACGGACAGTGCTGTCCGTATTACTCATATTCCTACAAATACAGTTGTAACATGTCAAAATGAACGCAGCCAGATTCAAAACAAAGATATGGCTATGAAAATGTTGCGCTCTAAATTGTATGAATTGGAATTACAGAAACGCGCAGCTGAAGATGCTGCAGCAAAAGCAAACCAAAAGAAAATTGAATGGGGTAGCCAAATTCGTAATTATGTTCTTTATCCATACCAGTTAGTAAAGGATGTTCGCACAAACGTGGAAAAAACAGATTCTTCTGCAGTTTTGGATGGTGATTTAGACGACTTTATGTTGGCTATGTTGGCACAATAATAATCTAACATCGATACAAAAAAACCTGGTTTTTTAACCAGGTTTACTGTTTTGTTATTGGACACTTACAGTATCGTCATAGACCGAATATGTAATGTCATTTGAACGAACCTTCAGTTTATGTTCTGTACTTGCATTCATCTGAACATCCTGGGTTGTCGCATTACCATAGAATGTTTCATTACCAACACGAACATTCAATGAAGGCGTTGTCTTTTTGACACGGCGCAGATATATTTCGGAATCACCGATGTGTAATTTATGTCCGCACTGATCAGCTGACCACATTCCAGCAGGTGCAACTAAACCGTTTGGACACGCTGCAATACCTTTGTTCGTGCCATTGTATGTATATGTACCACCAACACAGTAATTATTTGCAGAACAAGTTTCACAACTCATAGCTGTCGCATCCAAATATGTTCCACGTGCGCAGACATATTCGTTTGTCACAGTCAATGTATATGTAGTTGTACCGACTGTATAATTTGAAGTTTCTGCACTGGTCACTGTTATAGTTGTAGTTCCAATTGCAACCGGAGTCATCGTCAACACGTTACCATTTAACGATACTGTCGCCACACCTGGATTGCTGCTGGTCACAGACAAAGTACCGCCACTTACATTTCCGGTCACAGTCAACGTCTTAACCCACGGATAATTCACGGTTCCACTTGCTTCGCTTAATGTGACTTGACCCGGTGCCTTCGTTACGCTACAAGTATAACTGCCAGTCTTGTCATTATAATTCGTTGCAGAAATCTTGTAATACACTGTCATACTGCCAACATTTGTTATTGTTGGGGCTGATGTCAAAGCATATGTCCCACTGGTTGTACCATATCTGATTGTATAGCCATCTTCTGGATCGGTCACATTGATATTACCATCACAAATTAACGCCGTTCCATCATAGACCTTGGTATTACCAGTAGCCGGATCTGGATCTATCAATATAGTGCCTTTTTGTATCGATATTGGATAGAACTCTTCAACTTCGGCATAATCGTCTGTTTCTTCACAGGTTACGCGCATCACAGTTTCACCAACATCACCCCAAGTCACGGTTCCAACATTACCATCTATGCTAACCGATGCGATATCAGTTCTGCGAGATTGAACTGTTATTTCTCCGTCGCCAACACAACTTGCAGTAAATGTCGCTGTTTGGGCTGGGTAAACAATCGTTATACTGCTTGGGGTCACTGTCTGTCTGTTCATTGTGCACAGATAGCTGCCCGTTGTAGTCTGATAGTTATCAGCTTCTACTTTATAGTATACCGTCTTGACTCCTGCTTCGCTCATAGTTGGAGCTTCATCTTCAAACGGTCCATTTTCACTTTCACTGAAAGTCAAAGTATAATCATAGGCCGGAGCAACAACTGTTACATTATCACAGCTATATTCATCGCCATCATATACCAGCTTTTGTGTTGTTGCTTCAATTTCCATTGGGGCTTCGGTCACACTACATTCAAAGCTGCCTGTCAGAGTCGTATAATTGTCTGCAGTTATACGATAGTAAACAGTCTTGCTGTCTGCAACATCTGTGACACGTGGCGGATTTGACAAAGTATATGAACCCGCACTGTATCCATACTTCACGGTTGCACCGCTTGGTACGATGTTGCTTAAACCAGCACAGGTCAATGGATCTTCGTCATAAACCTTGGTTGGATTAGACACAGACACCGTTATGATACCACTTTCGACAGTCACTGTGTATTGTGCATTGGACGCATTATAATTATTCGTGCTGCCACTGTTGACTGTGATAGTTGCAGTTCCCAATGCCTTTGGAGTAATGGTCACAGTTGAACCACTTAACGCAACCGTAGCCACAGAAGTATTGCTGCTGCTGACAGTCAAATTGCCACCACTTGTATTACCCGTCACAGTGAACGAAGTCGTTGTCGGATAATTCGTAGTACCACTGGACGCGCTTAATGTCACAGTACCATCGGCCCTGGTCACACTACAATCAAACTGACCAGTGATTGTTTTATAATTTGTCGCAGTCACTTGATAATATTTAGTCTTACT